>ODAI010312098.1_pt1 | contig 23348 bp, 20 predicted proteins | sample 1539321 | NCBI WGS metagenome assembly ODAI01 (sample SAMN02144231, study PRJEB22623) | gut metagenome | biome: sheep rumen | host: Ovis aries | place: New Zealand | reverse complement strand
CTCTGACACGCCACGGGGCATCGTGGAAGTCTGCTTCGAGGGACATCCCTTGGGCACCATGAAGAATATCGGGACAAGGGCCAACAACCTGTACCCCACAGAATGGAGAATCAAGACAACACATATACCCACGGAATACGAACCAATACTTAAAAAGATATGAAACAATATTTAGACATACTGAACCGCATCCTGACGGAAGGTACCCAGAAGGGCGACCGCACAGGTACAGGAACTATCAGCATCTTTGGTACTCAGAGTCGCTACAACTTGGAAGACGGCTTCCCCCTGCTGACCACCAAGAAGTTGCACCTCAAGTCAATCATCTATGAACTGTTGTGGTTCCTCAAGGGCGACACAAACGTGAAATACCTGCAAGAACACGGCGTGCGCATCTGGAACTAGTGGGCTGACGAGAACGGAGAACTGGGTCCCGTCTATGGACACCAATGGCGCTCATGGCCTGACTACAATGGAGGGGTTATCGACCAGATACAATATGTGGTGGATCAGTTGAAGAACAATCCCAACTCGCGTCGTATGATTGTTTCTGCCTGGAATGTGGCTGAGGTCAACAAGATGGCACTGCCTCCTTGTCATACCATCTTCCAATTCTATGTGGCTGACGGACGCTTGTCGTTGCAACTCTACCAGCGCTCAGCAGACACCTTCCTGGGTGTTCCGTTCAACATTGCATCTTATGCCTTGTTGCTCCAGATGATGGCACAGGTTACGGGACTGAAGGCAGGCGATTTCATCCATACCACAGGCGACACGCACCTCTACCTGAACCATATCGAGCAGGCTAAGCTCCAGTTGACTCGCGAACCCCGTCCGCTGCCCACGATGAAGATTAACCCTGATGTCAAGAGCATCTTTGATTTCCAGTTTGAGGACTTTGAACTTGTAGGCTATGACCCACATCCACATATTAAAGCAGAAGTAAGTGTATGATTAGTATTATCGCAGCTGTAGCGAAAAATCGCGCCATTGGTTTCGAGAATAAGTTGATATATTGGTTGCCCAACGACCTGAAACGGTTTAAGGCACTGACCACAGGACACACTATTGTGATGGGCAGAAATACGTATCTGTCGTTGCCCAAAGGCGCTCTGCCCAATCGCAGAAACGTGGTGCTGAGCACAACGGTCAGTGAGATTCCCGGTTGTGATGTCTACTCTACTCTGGAGGCTGCACTCAAGAGTTGTAGGGACGACGAGGATATATACATCATTGGTGGTGCGCGCGTCTACGAGCAAGCCTTGCCATTGGCAGACCGCCTTTGTCTGACTGAGGTTGACGATACACCCAAGGAGGCTGATGCCTTCTTCCCTGACTATAGTGGATGGAAAATTGCAGAAAAGGAGCTACACGAAAAAGACGAGAAGCACGCCTTTAATTATGCTTTTGTGGATTATGTGAGGAAGTAGCCGAATAGTTTATATTCAGAGCCCCAGCCTTACGTAGTGCTTGTTTCACATCATTGATAATACCCATCTCTGTGTCGCGATCGGCACGGATGGATACCACCATATGCTGGCGATCGGACTCTGACATCTGATTGCGCTCATGGGCTATTTCCTGAGCAAGTTGGTCCACACTGACATAACGGTCGTTCAATTGGATGCGCGTTTCATCACTCACCACCTGACCCTGTGCATCCACTGGTTTACCAATAAAGATGTAAACCAAACCACCCTTGTTGGCAGTCTTCGACAATTCAGTGCCCTGAGGAACCTCATAGCGCACCTTTGGATTGACATCACGCATGTGGGTGACAATCATAAAGAAAAAGAGAACGGTGAAGATAAGGTCGGGCAACGAAGCCAAGTTTAATCCTGGCACGTCGCGCTTCATCTGATGTCGAAACCTACTCATAATTCCTCACTTATCACTTTTCACTCCTTACTTTCCACTCCCTCGCTGATGCGCTGTGGATAACGAGCCACGATGACCTCGCGCTCTTCAGCAGTACACTGGTTGAAAGGATGGCCATAGCGTTTCAGCGCCATCTTATCACGCAAGTGATGATAGGCACCCACAATGGCATTCTGCATCTCAAAATAAGCGTTATAGCTAGTTTGACGATTGGTCTTCACAGCAATGATATGACGATCGGTCTGACGCGAAGCCACAAACGACTCCACCTGCTGTTGCAACTCCTGCAAAGTAACCGTCTTCTCATCGCAATAGAGCACATCAGAGGCATCAAGACTTACCTGCAACACATTGCTGCGATTGACGTCACGCAGTTCCTGCTGATGCTCGTCAACGGGCGGAAGCTTGCGACCCAGTCCTTTGTCGCTATTCATCGACGAGGTGACCAGGAAGAACACCAGCAACATAAACGAGATGTCTGCTGTCGACGTGGTGTTAAGTTCAGGAACGGCCCTGTGCCTACGCTTCATCATTACTGTTCACTAGTGCGAAACCGCTATTTGTTTAACCAAAAAGAACGAATGGCAGAGACGATGGTAGCTACCACTGCCACACCCATAGCGATATACATCAGCCACAACATTACTTCTGCCAGGATATAACTACTCAAATCCATCATTTCTCATTCCTCCTTTCCCATTTCTCATTTCTCCTTTCTCATTTCTCATTTTGTATTCAGTGACGGAGTCAATGAATACAATTGCACCCTCCTCCATCTGTGCTGTGAGGTGCTCTATCTTCGAGAGGATATAGTTGTAGAAGAATTGGAGGATGACGGCAACGATGATACCAAAGATGGTGGTTATCAAGGCTACTTTCATACCTGCAGCGACAATTGTCGGACTGATGTCGCCTGCTGTCTGGATACGGTCGAAGGCCATCACCATACCAATCACCGTTCCGAGGAATCCCAAAGAGGGAGCCACAGCGATGAACAAGCGAATCCACGTGCAACCTTTCTCCATTTTATTAATCTGTACAGCACCATAGTTGGTGAGCTGACGATCTATCTGATCCAAAGGCTCCTTGATATGCAGCAGTCCTTGAAAGCAGATGCTGGCCACAGGGCCACGCGTATTGCGACACAAGTCCTTTGCGCCATCAACATCATCTTTCTCTAAACACTCGTCGATGTCGTACATCAGCTTTTTTGTCTTTACCTCAGAAAGCGTAAGGTAGATGATGCGCTCAATGCAGAAAGCCAAACCCAATACCAGCGCCAATGCTACCAGCGACATAAAACCAGCAGAACCCTCAATGAACTTGCGCTTCAACTGCTTATGCAGTCCACCACCCTCGCCTTCCAGCTCAGCCTCCATGCCTTGCAGGTCGGCATCAATAACAGCCATTGCGGAATCGGCCGTAATGGTATCGTTCTCAACAATCTCTGTGGTATCCTTGGTTTGCTCCTGCGCAGAAACAGTCTGCACACAGGTCAGCAACCCTACTATTGCCAGAATTGCAATAATCTTCTTCATAAATAATCGTTAGTTTTTGCGGAGAGAACAGGATTCGAACCTGCGAACCAGTTTTGCCGGTTACACGCTTTCCAGGCGTGCCTCTTCAACCACTCGAGCACCTCTCCTTGCGTTTGCGGATGCAAAGGTAACACTTTAATGTGAAAAGTGAAAAGTGAAAAGTGAAAAATTAATATTCTTTATCTTTTTAGAGAAAAGATGCGGGCTACATTTTCATTCGTTTGCTGGCATATTTCCTCTGCACTGACGCCATACGCATCTGCTAACTTATCAATCATGTGCACAATATACGACGACTCATTGCGCTGGCCTCGCAGGGGAACAGGCGCCATGTAGGGGGCATCCGTTTCCAGTACAATACGACTCAGGGGGACGCAAGCAGACAGTACTTCTGGCAGATGACTTTTCTTGAAAGTCAGCACACCTCCGATACCCAACACAAAGCGGTCGAACTCCAGCAATTGTCGAGCTTCTTGCTCATTGCCCGTAAAGCAGTGGAACACACCTCCAGACAGGTCGTTGACATATTTCTTCAGAATAGCCACCATCTCGTTTTGCGCCTTCCTGCAGTGTATCATCAAGGGCAGTTGCAGTTCTACTGACCAACGCACCTGCTCTTCGAAAGCCAACAACTGCTCCTGCTCAAACTCACGACTCCAGTAGTAATCCAAACCTACTTCGCCAATGGCAATAGGTTTGAATTGTGAACTTTGAATATTGAGTTTTATGATTTGTCGGATTTGTTCCAGTTGCTCTTTCCAATCCGACTTAACTTCCTCTGGGTGCAGACCTAGCATGGGATAGCTGAAGTCGGGATAATGCTTGCACGTATCAAGCACCGTTTGACAAGAGGCCACATCGATGGCAGGCAGGAAGATGCTTGTGCAACCAGACTCACGGGCTCGCTGCACTACATCATCGCGATCGTCGTTAAACTCCTTGCCATCCAGATGGCAATGGGTATCGATAAATTTACAATTTAACGAATTACTATCCACCATTTATTTTTTGCGATGAAGGAGTTCGTCCATGTAATTGCGGATTTGCAGCTTGCGCTCCTCAGGCACATTCACCTCAGCCAGCGTCTGGTTCGCTAACTCGAAGTAATAATTAATCTTTTCCTCGCAGAGTTGACGAATGCCAATCTCATCGTACAGGCGAGTCACCTCAGCAACTTTCACCTCACGATTGAAAGTCTTGGCGTTAATCCAACGCTCCAACTCCTTACGCTGCTTGTCGTTGGCGCGATTAAACGCATTAATCAGCATATAGGTCTTCTTGTTCGAGGTGATATCGCCACCAATAGCCTTGCCAAACACCTTCGGGTCGCCATAGACATCCAGCAGGTCGTCCTGCAACTGGAAAGCTAGTCCTATCTGCTCGCCCAAACGGTATAAGCGGTCAGCGTCCTCTTGGGGAGCATCAGCCAACAGGGCACCAATCTTCATGGCACAAGCCAACAGCACTGAGGTCTTCAGACGAATCATCTCGATATACTCATCCTCCGTCACGTCACTACGCGTCTCGAACGACATATCATACTCCTGACCTTCGCCAATTTCCAGAGCAGTCACTGTGAACAGGTCGAGTACAGCAGGCAGTTTGTCTGCAGGCACCTGTTGCATGCGCTGATAGGCTAGCACCAGCATCGAGTCGCCAGAAAGGATGGCCTTGTTGGCATCCCACTTCTTGTGAACGGTTAGCTGTCCTCGACGCATGTCCGCATTGTCCATCAGGTCGTCGTGCAGCAAGGTGTAGTTATGATAGGTTTCCAGACCCACCGCAGGCATCAGAATATCTTCAGGATGTTCCTTCCATAGGTTATAGCCCAGCAGCATCAGTACAGGACGGATGCGCTTGCCACCAATGGACAATACATACTGCATCGGTTCATAGAGCGATGCGGGCTTTCGGTCATAACGCAGATGGTCTAAACAATCGTTCACCTTCTGCAGGATTTCGTTTGATGTTAACATATTAATATTTTATAATTTGAATACAATGGGTATGCACACCTTCGTGCGACAGGGCTGGTCGTGCTGGATGCCAGGCTTCCATTTGGGCATCATGCCCAACACGCGCATGGCCTCTTGGTCACATTCTGGCGAGAGCGACTGGGTGACTTTCAGTCCAGTCACACTGCCATCCTTTTCTACATAGAACACAGCCACCACCTTGCCCTGCTTCTTCTGGTCGCGAGCTTTCTGTGGATATTTCAGTGTCTTGGTCAACCATTTCATAAACTCCACAGCGCCCCCAGGATACTGAGGCAGGTCTTCCACCACATGGAAGTTCAAGGGGTTATTAGGGTCTACGTCCAAGGCTGCCAGCGCCTTGTCGTCCTCCTCTTTCTGCAAGTCAGCCAACAGGGTCTCGTCGTCATCACCTTCCCCCTCCAAGGTCTCGTCAGGATGCTGCAATTCCACCTCGTCGTCCACAATGCGCAATTGCTCAGCTTTCTCCACTTGTTGCTTTTCCTGCAACTGGGTCACAGTTTCCTCGTTCGACATGGGCACCAACTCACTTTCGTGCATCAGATCGCTCAAGTCCAAGGGGTCTATTCCGTCTTGTTGAGGCACGGAATTCCACTCCATTGCCACATAGAACAAAGACAGCACGAAGATAAGCCCCAAGAGGAATCCTGTGGTTCTGCGCTGTTCAATATCTGCCTTTGGAGCCTTCTTTTGTTCCATTTCTCCGCAATAAAAAGCGAATTATTCCGTTTTGATGTTGCAAAGGTACGAATAAATTGAGAATTATTGCTATCTTTGCACGGTATTTTACGAAGTTCGGATGATTAGAACACTTTTTGTCACGATAATAGTGTGGTGCATCACCACAATGCAGGCACAGGAGAGCCAGGAGGTCTATAGCTTCTTGCGCCTTCCTGTCAGTGCCCATGTGGCAGCATTGGGTGGCGACAATATCACACTGACGGACGACGATGCCACGCTTATTTTCCACAATCCTGCCCTGCTCAATGGGGTTAGCGGCAAGAGCATCAACTTGAACTTCATGACCTACATGGAGGGTGCCAAGACTGCTTCTGCCTCGTTTGTAAAGGCTATTAAAGAAAGAGGTACGTGGGGCGTCAGCGCACAGTATATGGACTATGGCAGCATGAAGGAAACTACTGCTGAGAACATCCAGACGGGCTCTTTCTCTGCCAAGGACATTGCATTGGCAGGCTCGTTTGCCTATATGCTCAACAACGACATCAGCGGAGGCATCACGGCCCGTTTCATCTCCTCCAGCATTGGCAGTTACAGTTCTGCTGCCGTAGCCTTCGACCTCGGACTGAACTATGTCCACGAAGGTAATGGCTGGTCGTTGTCTGCGGTAGCCAAGAATTTGGGTGGACAAATCAAAGCCTATGACGATGAGTTTGAACGTATCCCCTTGGATTTGCAGCTGGGTGTCAGCAAGCGCTTTGTCAACTCTCCCCTGCGACTGCATGCTACCCTTAATCGTCTGAACCGTTGGGACGAGGGTTTCAGCAAGCATCTTGCTATAGGTGCCGACCTCTTGATTGGTGAAACCATCTGGGTGGGCGCAGGCTACAACTTCCGTCGTTCCAGCGAGATGAAACTCTCTGATGGCGAAAGCGAGAGTGCTCATGGGGCAGGACTCTCCGTTGGTGGCGGACTCACCCTGCAGCGTTTCAAGTTGCAAGTGGCCTATGCCAAGTATCATGTCAGTGCATCGTCCTTATTGATTAACGCAACATATACATTATGAAAAAGATAACAATCGCTATTGATGGTCACTCTTCGTGTGGAAAGAGCACGATGGCCAAAGATCTGGCCCGCGAGGTAGGCTATGTTTATGTAGATACAGGTGCCATGTATCGCTGTGTCACCCTTTTTGCCCTGCGCAACGGGCTGTTTGCTGCTGATGGCAGCATCGACGAAGCTGGTCTGCGCAGTCGCATGAACGACATCCACATTTCCTTTAAGTTCAACCCTGAGGCTGGTCGCCCAGACACCTATCTGAATGGTGAACTCGTGGAGCGCGACATCCGCACCATGGAGGTTTCCAACCATGTCAGTCCCATTGCCACACTAGGCTTCGTTCGTGAAGCAATGGTAGCCCAACAACAAGAGATGGGTCGTGGAGGTGGTGTTGTGATGGATGGTCGCGACATCGGTACCGTGGTATTCCCTAACGCCGAACTCAAAATCTTCGTCACTGCCTCTGCCGAGGTTCGTGCCCAACGTCGCTACGACGAGCTGAAAGCCAAAGGTATGGAGGCCGACTATGCCGACATTCTGAAGAATGTGCAGGAGCGCGACTACATCGATTCTCATCGCGAGGTTTCTCCCTTGCGCCAAGCTGACGATGCCCTGTTGCTCGACAATTCCAACATGACCATCCCTGAGCAAAAGCAATGGCTCATGGAGCAGTTCCAGAAAATCACATCTTAAGCAAGGCATCACGGCATTGTTCCATGAGCCATTTAGGTGTGGAGGTGGCTCCACAGATACCCACAGTCTTGATACCCTCAAGCCACTGTGGGTTTATTTCTTCCGGTCCCTCGATGAGGTGGGCATTGGGGTTGACACGCAGGCACTCATTGAACAGCACCTTACCATTAGAGCTCTTGCGCCCACAGACAAAGAGGATGAGGTCGTGCTTGGTAGCGAACTGCGAGATGTTAGGCATGCGGTTGGCTACGGAGCGACAGATGGTATCGAAGCTCTTAAAGGTAGCGTCGGGGGAGATGTGATCCTGGATATATTCGATAATGCGATGAAACTCGTCGAGCGACTTGGTGGTCTGACTGTAGAGGTAGATGTCGCGCGAAAAGTCGAGTTGTTTGACATCATCGAAATGTTCGATAACAATGGCATGGTCGGCTGTCTGACCCACCAAGCCAAGTACCTCGGCATGACCCTCCTTGCCAAAGATAACGATTTGGGATGTTAGAGGTAAGGGGTCAGAGGATAGAGACGCCTCATACTGGCGCTTGATGCGCTTCTGCAACTGGAGCACCACAGGGCAGGTGGCATCGATAATCTCGATGTTTCTCTGACGAGCCAGTTCGTAGGTCTCAGGGGGTTCACCATGAGCACGAAGAAGTATCTTTACGTTATGCAGTTGGCGCATCTCGTCGTGGTTAATGGTGATGAGCCCCATCTCACGCAGGCGCTCGCACTCCATACCATTGTGAACAATATCGCCGAGGCAATAGAGTTGATTGCCCTTGGCCAACTCTTCCTCTGCTTTCTGGATGGCGGTGGTCACTCCGAAACAGAAACCACTGCCGTTGTCGATTTCAATTTGCAACATTGAGATTTGAACTTTGATATTTTTGATTACTTAAGGAGGCGGAAATATTCGTCCAACAGGCTTTGGGCTGCCATGAAGGAAGTCTGCTGACCAGCCAAGACACCTTGCTCCGCCATCTGCAAATGACGTTTGATGACGTCATTGTTGTAGAAGTTGAGGCGCAGATGCTCGTTGATGGTCTCATACATCCAGTACTTAGACTGCTCATTGCGACGATAGTCGAAATAGCCGTTAGCCTTCACATAGTCGATATACTCGTAGATCATATCCCATACCTCCTTGATGCCGTAGCCATAGAAACCACTATAGCACAGCACTTTGGGCATCCAGCCACTCTCCGTCTTGGGGAAAAAGTGGAGCGCATTGCGGAAATTGGTGGCTGCCATGTGGCACTTATCGACATTGTCGCCATCGCACTTGTTGATGACGATACCATCACATATCTCCATGATGCCTCGCTTGATGCCCTGCAGGTCGTCGCCCGTACCTGCCAACTGGATGAGCAGGAAGAAATCGACCATCGAGTGACAAGCGGTCTCGCTCTGTCCTACGCCAACAGTCTCCACGAATATCTTGTCGAAGCCTGCGGCCTCGCAAAGGATAATGGTCTCACGCGTCTTGCGAGCCACACCTCCCAAAGAACCCGCCGTTGGACTAGGACGAATGAAGGAATCAGGATGCGTGGAGAGTTTCTCCATACGCGTCTTATCACCCAGAATGGAACCCTTGGAGCGCTCGGACGAGGGGTCGATGGCCAAGACTGCCAACTTGCCACCCTTTTCCTTCAGCACGTGGATGCCAAACTCGTCAATAGAGGTGGATTTACCAGCACCTGGTACTCCACTAATGCCCACACGGACGCTGTTACCACTATAGGGCAGACATTTGTTGATGACCTCCTGAGCCTTGGCCTGATGGTCTGGGTTGACACTCTCTACCAGCGTGACAGCTTGCGACAGGATGGTGACATCGCCCTTGACGATGCCTTCAACCATCTCGGCAGCAGTGAGTTCACGACGACGGAAACGACCTCGTTGCAGATAGGGATTGACGAGCGGTTGCTGGTCAACACCACTGTTGACCTGCAAGCCTGCATATTCTGAACTATTCTCTGGATGTTCCATATTCTCAATTTATAATTTATTTTGCATTGATGGTAATGATAACTTTGGGTTTCTGAGGATCGTTGACAATCATCAGGATACGTGGAAGGGTACGCGACTTCAGGAGGTCGGCACGCTCAGCGGTAATCTTTAACTTGGTAGATTCTCCTGGTTTAAGAGCGCGCTTACCCAAGGAAATCTGGAGTCCGCTTGTAAACATCTGCAAGGAAGAAATCTGCAACTCAGACTGCCCCGTATTGGTAATATTGATGGCGTCCTTGGCCTTAGGTTTACCATTGAAGTCGATGTTAACCACTTCCTTCGACAACTGGATGTGAGGAGCCTGACCACGGGATGTGGCAGACAAGTCGCTGAACGAAGGAAGAAGAACGGCAGAAACCGTTATCTCATGGTCTGGGCTGACTTTGTCGCCAGGATTACCTGCCAGATAGATAGAAGTCTGTGTCAAACCATAGTCATGCAACTTGGCTGAGTTCAGCGAAACGGTCATCTTACCTGCCCTACTTGGACTCAAGCGCTCTGGGGTAATCTCAGCAGTGAGATAAGGAGGCAGGTGCATGAGGTTGGGCTGGTAAATCTTGGTACCATTATTATAGATGTGCAACTCTTGAACCTGTACATCGCCTCGATTGATGTCGTCGAACTCGAGAACAGCCTTGTCCAATCGCAGGTCGCCCATCTCAATGGGATAGGTACCGGAGAAGTCTTGTATCTCAGCAAGCACAACACCCTTCATGCGGATATATACGGGTTCCTTGCTACCATTACTAATGATAGCTGCCTGCTTATCGAAATGACCCAGTTGACGGGCATTATAGGTCATGCGCACTTCAAACTTATCATTGCCACCAATGTCACCCTTTGGATAATCAATCGTGGTACAATTGCAGTCGGGCAACACCTTTTCTATTCTCAGTTTGCGATGACTCTTGTTCTTAAACTCGAAGATGGCAGTGATAGGCTGCATGTAGCCCGTCTTGCCAGCATCGACAGTAGTCTTGCTGGATGTCAGCTTCTGTGCAGCAACGGGTAGGGCTGCTAACAGCAAAAGAGATAATATGGTTTGTTTCTTGTTCATCATCTTTATTTTACGTTGAGGGTCATCGAAGGTGCTGTGGCACGATATTCAGGGGCATAGGCACAGCCTACAGTACAAGTGCCCGTTTCATAGCGTCCTGCACGATCGATATAATATTCTGTTTCAATCACATGTTTTCCTTTAGCCAGTCCGTAGTAGAAATAATGGGTTGCAGCATCCTTAGGCGACACATAAGCGCCCTGCTGATAGCCCGACAACTGACGAACAGGTTCCATGCAGGCTGCACGACGATCGATGACCTGCACAAAGTCAAGATCACGAGTGGTCTCGATGGTGATGCGCACCTTGATACGATCGCCCACCTTCAGGGTAGATGGCGATTTCGTCGCCATCACCTCTCGCTTGATGGTGATGCCACTCTGCGAAGCCTCGATATCTGAGGTCTTCTGGAAGAACTGCGCATAGACAGCACCCCAAGAAGTACCTTCGGAGGTCTTGGTGGCTGTGAAGGTCTTACCTTGAGGTTCATCAACAGCAGTCTTGACATAGCCCAGACCGGCAGTAGCTTTTGGAAGGTTGATGGGTGTACCATCGATGGCGAGGGCTGTTGGACTAGTTAAACTAGTGAGACTTGTCTGACTAGCGTTGTTCGCCAAGAACGCCCAAATGGCATTGACACTGTTGATAGGGGTATCCCAAGCCTGGGTACGCTTCTCCTGCAAGAGCCAGCGACGCATCTCGTCAATGGTCTGATTGTCCTGAGGAGTAACTTTTTGGATAGCCTCGATAGCAGCCACCTCAGTTGGTATCTTATAGTCGTACCAAGAATAGGAAGCACGAGGGGTGTCATAATAGCGTCCCATCTCCTCGGTATAGACGGTATATTCCTTCAGGCTCTGCACATATTCCATGGCCTTCTTATGCTCACCATGCTGAGCCAGAACAATGGCGGTCAGTGCCTTCTCGTAAATGGTCTGGCGCTTAATGTCTTTCTTCAGCAAAGCAATGAGGTAGTTGTTGGCAGACTGTACATTGGACGACAAGGAGCGTCCGTCGAGGGCACAGAGGTAGAGCCAGCGCAGGGCGGTGAACGATGGGAAGGTGGGCTTACGACCTTTCTTTTCTTCCTTCTTCATTTCGTTGACCAACTTCATCATCTCTTGTGAGATATAGTTGAAAGCATTCTGCTGCATCTGTTTGGTGGACTGCTGTTCACCCGCCATCTTATTGAGGCGCACCAGCATCTCTTCAATTACAACAGTTATCTGAGCACTGCCCTGCATGCCAGGATACCACGAGAAGGAACCATCGGCATTTTGCAATTTCTGCAACTTCTCAACAGCCATCGTCATGCGATTGTTCAAGCCGTTCTCGTCGAAGAAGTCTGCCAAGCACTGTTTCTGTTCGCTCTCACGGTCGGCTGCATTTACCCATGGTGTCTCATTCAGCACGAGATCTTTCAACTCTTGGTTCTTCTCCAACTGAGAAGTAAGAGAAGTTTGATTACTCTCGAGCTTCCATTGTTCGAAGACAGACTTCACCTGCGGATTCTGATTCAACAGCGTCTTGCCCAACAGATTACTGTAATAAGAGGCTGCTTGGTCAATGGCACTATGCTCACAGGGTTGTCCCAAAATAGGCAACGACTGCACCATGAGCCAAGCAGGATTGTTGGTATATTCGATGGTGAGTTTCTGCTGGGTAGTACCTGCAGGGAACAACTTGGTCAAATCGATAGTCTTCACACCTGGTTCGTGCTGGGTATAAGGCACCGTCTTGGTGACATACTCACGATTGGGCAGAATGGCCAGATAGTGTTGTTCACCATCACTAAAACCATCACCACTGGCTACGACCTTACAAATAAGCAGTGAAGAAGTGAATTGTGAACAGTGAATAGTATAGTTTACAGAGGTGGTCTTTCCAGTTTCCACAGCAAAGGGCTGTTGCTGTTCGAAAACCACCTTATTGGTTTCTGGGTCGATAAGTTGCAGGGTAGCATTGCCACAGACGTTCTTTTCACCAGTATTAAAGATACGGGTTGAAAGCTGGGCCTCATCACCCATGCGGACAAAACGAGGAACGTTAGGTTGTACCATCACGTCCTTCTGAGCTATAGCCTCACCTTCAATGGAACCATAGTTCATATCCACGGTATTGGCAATACCCATGAAGCGCCATGTGGTCAGACTCTCAGGTAAAGTGAACTTCATCACGACATTGCCATCCTTATCAGTCACCGGCATGGGATAGCAGAATGCCGTTTCGTTCAGATTTTCACGTACCTGAACCTGCTCGGATGTCTCTTCCTTATCCTCCACAACCAGCTTAGCCTCATCAGCTGCTTCCTCTTTGGCAACAGCACTCGTCATCGCAGTAGATTCCATGACGGCATCATTCGCTGCGTATGCTCCGATGCCGGATGCCTTTGCCTTCATCATAGCACGAGCACCACGAACACGGATGTAGCGATAGTAGGGATAGACACTATCGTCGAAACGACTGAACACCATGTCGTTTACCTTCAAAGGCGACTGATAATGCTGGCTACCCATCCAATACACCTGCTGCTGTTGATGGAAACGCCATGAAGTAGAAGGCATAGGCAGATAGTTCACTGGAGAGAGATTCCACTGATGGGACTTAATCTGGTCGAGGCTCTTATCGTAGAGCACAGCCATCAGACTGGCATCTGCAGGTGTACCATCAGGATTCTGAATCTTCAGGCTCCACTCCTCCTGTTGTCCAGGAGTCAAACGATCGCGGAAAGTCTCCCACGACAGACGGAGTTTCTTGTCGGGCATCGGACGCTTAATCGTCTGCTGATGACTATAGCAGACACCCTCCTTCATCCATGCATAAGAAAGCAACAATCCATTGCCGTATTCCTCTTTGTATTTGAATTGACGATTAATCAGCTCACCATTCTTCTTTACCTCACCTTGCTCTATTACCTTGTTGTCTGCATAGATGGCGTAGAAGATGTATAAATCAGGTGCGCTGCTACCCACCTGTAAGGTAATGGGAGTGCCATCGTTGGGGAACTGCGTGTGCGACACATAGAACCAGTCGTTGGTCTGAGTGGCAGGTTTCTTATCGTCCAAGCCAAACACCACAAACTTGACATCTAAGGTGTCTTGTTCGCAGATAGCCTCAAGGCGATGCTCTCCGCTTTGAACTTTAAACTTTGGACACTGAACATTAGCTGCGCATTCATTCCACTTGCCACCATCGATACGGTATTTCACTGTACCAGCAATCTCCTTGCCTGCTGCATTGCGACGATAGAAGGTAAGAGGAGGCAACTGGTCTTTGCGAACCTGTTCAGGGATGTCGCAGGTCAGCGCGGTGGGTTTGTTACTCAACGGCAGACTGAGGGTTCCACTATGCGTCTCGCCACCCATATCGGTAACATCAGCCTCCACCACGAAATGATAGAACATAGGACGAAGACCCAAGTCCTTTGGCATCAGCATGGGCATATCCACCATAAAGGTACCATCGTCTGCTGTCGTGGTCTCGCCTTCATTCATCACTTCACTGTCCATACCGCTTCCCAGATAACCCTGTCCCCAATAGCGGGAGTAGGTCATCCACCAAAAAGCCACCTTGCGACGAACGGTATATTTCACCTTAGCGCCTTGCACAGGAACACCTGCATAGGTTAATGCCTTACCCTGGGCATGAACGGTATCACCCTGCTGATAAGACTCCTGATAGTCGGCAAACTCCACCTGAAAGGTCGGACGCTTGTATTCCTCAACACTGATGCTGGTAGAACTTCCATTGGCGAGGATGGTAAAACGCCCGTTCAGCAGACCTGTAGGCAGGGTAAACTCCGTAGTACATTTGCCGAAACGGTCGGTAGTAACCTTCTTTTCTGCTATCTGTTTATAGTTGGCGTCACGCAAGGTGATGTTGACGCTTTTCTCCCCCACAGCCACATTGTCCGTCGCAGACTGCTCTTTCCAGACGACGGCTGTAACATGAACGGTCTGACCAGGACGATAGATGCTACGATCGGTAAACAGGCTGGTATGCTCTGCATGATAGTCGTAGTTGTTAAACACATAGCGCCCATAGGCATTGATGGGTGGACAATAGCAGTCTGTGGGAGTATAGGCAAACAACTGTTTCCCATAACGCTTTACTTCCTGGATGGTAGCATTAGATAAAGGTTTACCTGTAAGGGCATCCACTGCCACTTGACGTTTCTGTTCATCAGGCATGGCCTGCGACAAGAGACGGACACCAGAGACATAATAGAATTGTAGGGACGTCTCTGTCTGGGGAGATGAGAACTCCACCAGATAGATACCTGGTTCCAAACCACCCAAGGAAACGGAGTCGTTAAAAAGCTCGTAATCCACATGTCCCATGAAATAGCGGGTCTGACGCAAGGCTTCCACCTCCTTCAACTTAGTCTTCAGTTTCTTGAAGGCTTCTTGCGGGTCATCCATCTCGGTATCGCCTTTCAGAGGAGTACGATAGACGCGCAGGGTCAACGATTCGATATTACGCAAGTTGCTTAACTGGACCGTTTGTGACTCCTGAGGCATGGCTAGAAGTTTGGACATTCTGGCAGAGAACTGAGGTCTTGTCAATTCACGCTCCATGTTGCGCAACCAATTGGCTCTGCGCCAATTGCCCCAGCGCTTGATAGCACTGCGCAGATAGTCCATCCGCTGGGCAATGGTATAGTCACCTTCCATCAACTGGAAACGACAGATTGCCAACTCACAAGCTTCAGGCAGATCGCCATAGATTTGTATCAAAGAGTCCAAGGCTTCGATACGATCAAAAGCCTCAGCACCCATCATACAGGCTGCACGACGATTGCCCTTCTGACTATAATATTGGTGTAGCTCCTGCCAAGCACCTAGTTCGGTACCAATGACACTCAACAGGTCGTGCTCATACAATTCGCTATCTTTCCCCTTGATGACAAACGGCACATAGGAATCGGTCTTCTGGGCAGCCAAAGCATCGGGATGTGCCAAGGCCTTTGTTGCATAGTCCTTGCTCTTGGTTTCCCAATCGTCACCCAATTTTCGATTGTTCTGATAGACAACAGAAAGCACTACATCATAAACCGCCTTCAGAGCTACATCTTTAGTAGCCTGTTCCTGCTGTTCCAAACGACTGACAGCAGGGCGCAGAGAATCGGGAGCCACCTCTGCCTGCAAACGAGCATGCAACAGCGTTGATTTCAACAGTTGTCCGTAGGCTTGCTCCTTAGCAGCCTTTACCTCTATCTTTTGCAGATGTGTCAACGCCGTCTTGGGGAGGTCCTTGTTCTGAGCCTCCTCCACTTGCTTCCACAGCGTCTGATACGTCTGTCCTAATAACCCCATGGGCACCATCAAGATAGCAGCCACGATGACGAACAATCTATATTTCCCACATGCGAACTTTTTTAAATATTAGGACAAAGGTACGAAAACCCCGTTAAACAGCCAAGCCATTTAACGAGTTTTACCATGTTTTACCAATCCTATATCTTTTTACCGACTCTCCACATGCAAGGCTCGCATGGCGTTAAGTACAGCAAGCACGGTCACGCCGACATCTGCAAAAACAGCCATCCACATGGTTGCCAATCCAAACAGCGCCAATATCAACACGGCTATTTTAACGCCAATGGCAAACCATACATTCTGCTTGGCAATAGACAATGTACGACGAGCTATGCGGATGGCAAGTGCTATCTTCGATGGCTGATCGTCCATCAGTACGACATCAGCAGCCTCGATGGCAGCATCGCTACCCAGACCTCCCATTGCGATACCTATATCGGCACGGACCAAGACAGGAGCATCGTTGATACCATCGCCCACGAAAGCGACGATACCACTATCCGCCTTCATCAACTGTTCCACTTTTGCCACCTTATCTGCAGGAAGCAGTTCAGCATGATATTCAGAGAGTTGCAGTTGTTTGGCCACATCGTCAGCCACTTCCTTCCGATCGCCCGTCAGCATAACGGTCTTGGTAACGCCCAATGCTTTCAGACGGGCAATGGCATCAGCACTGTCTTCCTTGATACGGTCGTTGATGACGATATGTCCGGCATAAACACCGTCAATGGCTACATGGATAATAGTACCCACATGCGAACAGTCGTGCCACTGAGCGCCTACTGCATCCATCATTTTCGAATTACCCACACAGACGATGTGGTCTTCCACCTTGGCACGAATACCATGTCCGCTGATTTCCTCGACATCGCTGATTCTACACCCATCCGTAGCCTCTTCAGGGAAAGCGTCGCGCAGAGCGGCACCAATGGGATGGGTTGAGAAATGTTCCACATGGGCTGCCAAGTGCAACAGATGATGTTCGTCGAAAGTATCAGGGTGAATGGCAGTCACGGCAAACTGTCCGTGAGTAAGCGTTCCTGTCTTATCGAAGACAATGGTGTTGACTTTTGCCAGGACATCCAAATAGTTGGCTCCCTTCACTAGAATACCTTTGCGCGAAGCACCACCAATGCCTCCGAAGAAGGTCAGGGGTACACTGATGACCAAGGCACAAGGACAGGAAACCACCAAGAACATCAAGGCGCGATAGAGCCAAGTGGGGAAATGACCATCAAACAAAGTGGGAACGACAGCAAGAGCGATGGCTGCAAAAACCACGATAGGTGTATAGATGCGGGCAAATTTCGTGATGAAAGCCTCGCTCTGCGACTTATGCTCGCTGGCGTTTTCCACCAGATTGATAATCTTCGAAACAGTGCTTTCACCAAAACTCTTCGTGGTGCGCATCTTGATGACTCCTGAGAGGTTGACACAACCGGAGATTACTTCATCGTCCACAGTGATTTCACGTGGCAAGCTCTCACCCGTCAGAGCGACCGTGTTCAAGGCTGACATACCTTCAATCACCACGCCATCCAGGGGAACTTTCTCGCCTGGACGAACGATAATCATACTGCCAACGGAAACCGTTTCCGGGTTGACATCTTCATTCCTTGTTTCGCCTTTCTCATTCCTTATTTCCAGATGCGCTACGTCTGGACGGATGTCCATCAGATGGGCAATGCTGTCACGGCTCTTGCCTTCTGCATAGCCCTCAAACAACTCGCCAACCTGAAAGAACAGCATGACAAAGACTGCCTCGGGAAACTCTGTTTCTGCACCAGGAAGAAAACCGATGCAAAGGGCTCCGATGGTAGCTATCGACATCAGGAAATGCTCGTTAAAGGCGTCGCCATGAGCCACGCCCTCGGCAGCTTCCTTCAAGGTGTCGTGACCTATCACCAGATAAGGTACAAGATAAACCAACAACAATTGCCATGTGGACAGGTTGAAATGGTGTTCAACGAAAACAGCAGCCAACAGCAATACAACGGTGACTGCGATGAGTAGAAGCTTCTGCTTCGGACTTTCTTCTTCGTGATGATGCTCATGATGATGTTCATGATGATGTTCATGTGAGCAGCATTCACATTCATGATGATGTGCCATAATGATGTATTTTGTTATTATGTATTCGATTGCAAAAGATATAAGATTGTACCAAGCCACGCATCAGGAGGTAAACCAACATGGCTATCCACAAACCATGATTTCCCCAGAGGGGCATGAGGAAATAGGTGCAGGCAAAGAACAGCAGCGCCGCAATGAACGACGACTGGAGCATGCCCCGTGTCTGGGTGATGCCAACGAAAATACCATCCCAAATGAAGGCCAGCATACCTGCTATCGGAATCAGCCAAGCCCATCCCACATACTCGCGGGAGGCTTCAACCACCATGACTTCGTTGGTCAATATATGTAAGAAAGGTAAACCGCCTAAAATATAGATGGCAGTAAACAGGGCGGTCACGGCTACCCCCCACCCCATGAGTCTTCTTACCACTGCATAGAATGCCTCCTTGTTTTGGGCACCCCAATGGCGACCTCCCAATGCTTCACCCGCATAGGCAAAGCCATCCATGAAATAGGAAAACAACAGATAGAGTTGTATCAGCAACGTATTGACTGCCAAGACAACAGCTCCCTGGCGGGCACCTGCTGAGGTGAAATACAGGTTGACAGCCACCAAGAAAAGGGTTCTTAGGAAAATGTCACGGTTAACGCGAAGAAAGGCTGCGACCGACGACAACGGACCAATTCGGACCGTCCGAGGAACTCCGTTATCGTCTGTTGAAAACAACTTACGATAATGATACCACAACAGGAAACACCCTGTAAGAAGTCCAACATATTGTGCAATCACCGTTCCTAAGGCCACGCCTTCTATCTTCATATTCAGCCCATAGACGAGGATTAACGAGATCAGGATATTCGCCACATTCTGCAAAATGCTTATCGCCATGGGAATGCGAGTGTTCTGCATGCCAATAAGCCATCCCGTCAAAGTGAACAACCCCAATGAGGCGGGAGCGCCCCATACCACAATATAGAAATAGGTGGCTGCCAACGGACGTACATCAGCTGTCGGACCTATCAATGCCATCATCAGTTCGCAAAGGGGCCATTGCAATAAAATCAGCAGAAAAGCCACTGTCAATGACACCATCGCTGAACGTACCAACAGACTGACAACTTCCGCAAAATCCCTGCGTCCACGAGCTTGCGCTGTCATGCCGCTGGTACCCATACGTAGGAATCCGAACACCCAATAGACCAGATTGAAAATCATGGAACCCACAGCCACAGCACCAATATAGGCTGCTCCTCCCATGTGTCCCACAATAGCCGAATCAATCAGTCCCAACAGCGGTACCGTAATGTTTGCCACGATGGCCGGAAGGGCGATATTCAATATTTGATGGTCTGTTTTATTCATTTCTTGCGCAAAGATAATGATTATTTCAACAAAAAACACTATCTTTGCAAAAACTTTAAATTAAAATATACATGGAACTGAAAGAACACAAGTCAGCGTTGGCAGCATTAGCCACCCTCGGAGTGACTGCTGTAGCAGCTGGAACCACCGCTTTTTTCCAGATTCGGAAGAAGCGTAAGGAAAGACGTTTGGAGGCAGAAAACAGTCATCTGACACCCGACCAGATGATGGTCTACAATGAGGCCGTTCGTGCTTTCATCACCCTGAACAATCGCATCTACGAGTTGCGTACCTATCGCAAGGAACTGCAACCGCTCATTCAGTGGCTGGCTACCGATGGAGAGAAGCCTGCTATCAATCAGGACATTCTGGAACTTGTCACCTTGGCTGAAGATATAGAGAAGTTTCTGACTACCCAGCAACCCTTTATCAATGCCTGTCTGAGCACTGTCAACAACGAAGGATTAAGCTATACCGACTTTGTTCATGCCCCCGTTGGGAGCAACTTTGATGCTGCCCTCGACGAAGAGCCTACCGGTCTCAAGGTAGACAACGGCACACCTATTACCTTCGTGCTCAAATTAGGCTATTTCTTCCCAGAATCATCTATTGCTGTTCACCCCGTGAAAGCCATTGTACTCGTATGATTAATCGTGAATTATTAGACCCGCAGTCCATCGTCGTCATCGGTGGTTCCAATAATGTACACAAACCTGGTGGCGCCATTGTGCGCAACATTCTGCAAGGCGGATATCAAGGTACCCTGCGCATCGTCAATCCCAAGGAGGATGAGGTACAGGGCATCAAAGTGTTCCACGATGCCAACGAACTGCCTCCCACAGAATTGGCTGTTCTTGTCATTCCTGCCAAATTCTGTCCTGACACGGTAGAGCTATTGGCTCGCGACAAGCAGACCCGTGCCTTTATCATCATCTCAGCAGGCTTTGGCGAGGAGACCAAGGCGGGAGCCAAGATGGAACAACGCATCCTTGACACCTGCGAACAGTATGGTGCCGCACTGATTGGCCCTAACTGCATCGGACTGCTGAACCGTCAGCATCACTCTGTGTTCACCCAGCCTATTCCTAAGCTGAATCCGAAGGGTGTCGACTTTGTCAGCGGCTCAGGTGCTACTGCCGTCTTCATTCTGGAGAGTGCCGTCATCAAGGGTCTGCAGTTTAACAGTGTATGGAGCATTGGCAATGGCAAGCAGATTGGCATTGAGGATGCACTGCAATACATGGACGAGCACTATAACCCAGAGACTGATTCTCCCGTCAAGCTGCTCTATATTGAGAATATCAGCAACCCCGACAAGTTACTGTTCCATGCTTCCAACCTCATTCGCAAGGGTTGTCGCATAGCAGCCATCAAGGCGGGCTCATCAGAGAGTGGCAGCCGTGCAGCATCTTCACATACGGGGGCTATTGCTTCCAGCGATTCTGCTGTCGAGGCCTTGTTCCGTAAAGCAGGCATCGTGCGCTGTCACAGTCGTGAGGAATTGACCACCGTGGGTTGTATCTTTACCCTTCCTCCCTTGACGGGAAAGCGCTTTGCCATTGTTACCCATGCAGGTGGTCCTGGCGTGATGCTGACGGATGCGCTGTCGAAGGGTGGACTGGAAGTTCCCAGACTGGAAGGTCCTATTGCTGAGGAATTGAAAGCCCAGCTATTTCCGGGTTCCAGCGTGGCCAACCCGATTGATATCCTGGCCACAGGAACCGCTGAGCAGTTAGGCTTGGTTATCGACTATTGCGAACATAAGATGGACGATGTCGATGCCATTGCTGTCATCTATGGCACGCCTGGTTTGACCCAGCTCTATGAGGCTTACAATGTGTTGCACAAGAAGATTATGGAATGCAAAAAACCTATCTTCCCCATTCTTCCCAGTCTGCACACCGCAGGTCCTGAGGTGGCTGAGTTCTTGGCCAAAGGTCATGTCAATTTCAGCGATGAGGTGACACTGGCCACTGCCTTGTCGCAGATTATGCGCACCCCGTTACCTGCACCCCCTGAGGTACAACTTTATGGTATCGACATACCCAGACTCAACAAAATCATCTTTGATGTCAAGGAGAATGGATATGTTTCGCCCCAGACCGTGCGCGACATCCTTTCCTGCGCAGGCATTCCCCTCGTCCCTGAAACGGTAAGCACCTCCAAGGACGAACTCATCGCCTTTGCCCAGAAGGTTGGCTATCCTGTTGTGGCCAAGGTGGTAGGTCCTGTTCATAAGAGCGATGTGGGTGGCGTCACATTGAACATCCGCACCCCAGAACATTTGGCGCTGGAGTTCGACCGCATGATGAAGATTAAGGACGCTACAGGCGTCATGGTCCAGAAGATGTTAAAGGGTACCGAACTCTTCATCGGTGCCAAGTACGAGGAGCGCTTCGGACATGTGGTACTCTGTGGATTGGGTGGCATCTTCGTCGAAGTATTGAAGGACGTACAGTCTGGTTTGGCTCCCCTTTCCTATGGCGAGGCTTACTCCATGATTCATTCCCTGCGTGGTTACAAGATTATAAAAGGTACGCGCGGACAGAAAGGACTCAACGAACAGAAATATGCTGAAATCATCGTGCGCCTCTCTACCCTTCTGCGCTTTGCCACAGAGATTAAGGAGATTGACATCAATCCGCTGTTGGCTGACGACAAGGAAGTGGTGGCTGTCGATGCCCGCATCTTGATAGAGAAAAATTCAAATTGATAACTTATTATAACTCATTTATGGAACAACAAAAACGTTACGGCCACTTCGACGACCAGCACCGCGAGTATGTCATCACAGACCCGCAGACCCCTTGGCCCTGGATCAACTATCTGGGCAACGAGGACTTCTTCTCACTGATTTCTAACACAGCCGGCGGTTACAGCTTCTATAAGGATGCCAAGTTCCGTCGGATTACCCGCTATCGCTACAACAACGTACCGATGGACAATGGCGGACGCTATTTCTACATCAAGGATGGCGAAACGGTATGGAACCCGGGTTGGAAGCCCTGTAAGACGCCGCTCGACTTCTACGAGTGTCGTCATGGTATGAGCTACACCCGCATCACCGGTAAGAAGAATGATGTCGAGGCTTCCGTGCTCTTCTTCGTACCCCTGAAGAAATGGTGCGAGGTGCAGAAGCTCACCCTGAAGAACGAATCGAAGGAAGTGAAGCAGCTCAAGCTCTTCTCTTTCGAGGAATGGTGTCTGTGGAATGCCGCTACCGACATGGAGAATTTCCAGCGCAATTTCTCGACGGGCGAAGTAGAAATCGAGGGTTCTACGATTTACCACAAGACCGAATATCGTGAGCGTCGTAACCACTACGCCTTCTACCACGTGAATGCCCCCATCCAGGGTTTCGATACTGACCGCGAGACGTTCGTTGGCTTGTATAACGAATTTGCTGATCCTCAGGCTGTGATGGAGGGTAAGCCTCGCAATAGTCATGCCCACGGCTGGAGCCCGATTGCTTCGCATTATATCGAGGTCACCCTGCAGCCAGGTGAGTCGAAGGATTTCGTCTTCCTGCTGGGCTACATCGAGAACGAGCAGGACGATAAATGGGAATCGCTGCAAGTCATCAACAAGAAGAAGGCACATGCCCTCATCGCCGAACTCGATACTACCGAGAAAGTTGACAAGGCATTCGCTGAGCTCTGCGCCCTCTGGGATAATCTCCTTAAT
>ODAI012634247.1_pt1 | contig 23355 bp, 39 predicted proteins | sample 1539321 | NCBI WGS metagenome assembly ODAI01 (sample SAMN02144231, study PRJEB22623) | gut metagenome | biome: sheep rumen | host: Ovis aries | place: New Zealand | reverse complement strand
TTTTTTATATTATTCAAATACCCCGGCTCTTGCCATAAAATTCTCCTTTGAGTTTATTTAGTAGAAAATATCCATAATCCGGAATCTTAAACTATAATATTTTACAATATTTAAGGAAGGAAATATAAAATTGGAAGAAGAAACCCTAGACAGTATCGAGACTAGCTTTGCAACTAGGAGCGATTTTAGAATGTTAGCACCTTACTCAGTAGCCAAGGGGATGTTGGCTTTGGGTGATGGAACAGAAAATGAAATTCAGCAAAAAAGAAATGCAAGTAAAATAATGAATCTGATTCTTGATAACATCCCTACAGTTAAATTTCAAGAAAGAAACAAATCCGGTAAAATTGTTACTATGGAACAGCCTGCTTATAAGGCTTCTTTTTCTGATAACATGATAAAAGAGGCTGAGGCCTATTACAATCAGTTATCAGTTACAAGGGCTCACAAAAAGAGAATGAGTTCTTTGGATAACTTTTTCAAGAACTATACACCTACAATTTCTCTGGGTGAAGCCCTTTATAGGTTGTCTTTTTATTTGATTAGTAACAAAAACAATTTGGCAAAATCCACAAATAATTTGATCTCATTTACAAAAAAGATTCTTTTGGAACAGCCTAATAAGATTTTGGTAGACAGTGCCATTATGATAGGTGGTCAGGGTAAATCTACAGTACAACAGGGTTTGATTAATGCGGCCAAAAAAATTGGATTAAATTCATCCATGTGTCATTTGCCATCAGTAACGGATGGTGTACAGGATGTATTTGTAAAGAATGAGATTTGTGTAGATGATGAAACCACATTCCAGAAACTTGATGTAGACTCATTGAACAAAGTCCTTGATAAATCAATGGTAACTATTAAGGGTAAGTATATAAAAGAATGGCAGGCCAAATCCTGTGCCAATGTTTTAGTAGGTACAAACTTTTTACCAAACGATGTTAATGCTAGACGTTATGCAGTTCGTATGGTAGATGAGAACTTTAAGCTCAATGAGAACTTTGGTAGATGGACTATCCCAGGTAAAATTGGGGATGAGTTCGGTGACAGTTACGATTTAGTAAAAGAATGGGTAGAAGAAGGTTGGGTAAACCTCTTTTATTATTGTAATAAATATGAAATTCCAAAGTGTGAATACGAAGAAGTTGCATTTGATTATGGTTTACAGTATAGAATAAAGAAAGCCTTTGAACTTCAGGATGGTGCTCCGATAGCCTCAATAGATGGTGTTATTAAACTTTTTGAACAGGCTGAGGGTGATAAAATTGATTACAGAAATAAATACAGTTTAAAAAGTAGATTGTATATTTTGGCTAATCAGTTGAATTTGGAAATCACAGAAAAGCATAAAAATATGTTTAGTGTATATGATTGGTCAAAGGCCTTGAATATTGATGAATCTGATTTGGACCAGGATACTTTGGAAAAGGTTTACTGTTTCTTCCATTCAGAAAGATTTGAAAGTTTAAAGAGTTAGGGTTTCTCTCTAAACTACTTCCAAAATATTACCCACTCTTTAGGGAGTGGGTTTTTTTATTGTTTTTTTTTAATTTTTTTTTACACGCTAATATCCATAATTGGAATAAGAGGTGTACCTGTATATCCAATGTCCGGTTTTCCTAAGGCACCGCACAATTGATAACCATGTTTTCCTAAAGAAAGATGGGTTCTTGGATTGATGTCAATCATTGAGGCAACCATTTCTATTTTAGAAGGTGTTATTTTTATAAAGGAAGGTTCTGAGTTTGGAGAACCAACTCTCAATTCTATAACATCCTTTTGAATGGCTATAGCCGTTCCTGATTGTAAAAATATCCACCTGTCCCCTGTTTTTACATTCATAATATCATAGGACTTTGTGGGGATTCCAGAACCAATTTGGTTATACATGTCAACTTGTTTGGAATTTGTTTGCAGAACTTTTAATTCCTTATATTTAAAATTGGTTGTATCTACTTTTAATTTTCTTAATTGAGAATAAAGGCTTCGGAAATTGTAAGGGTCATTTATTTTTTTATCTTCAATGTCATATTCCAAATTGGCTTCCCCGAACACCCAACCTATTTTGAAATCATCTGTGCAAACAACCCAATATTTCATAGCTTTGTTTATGTCCCCATGTGCATCTTCTTCTGAAGGTCCTTTAAAAAGTGTTGTGGGGTTCATTGCAGAATAATATGGTAATTCATCATCAGGAAGACCTACCATATCAGGAAGAATCCTCATTTTCATCATATCTGCCTCTGCTTTAGTATTGGATACTAATGAGGCTCTTCTAAAATAAAGAACTGTATTTTCCTCTAACATTTACTACTCCACATTTATGAAATCCAATTCGGGCATAACCTTTGGGTCCGGAATATATTCATATAAAAACCCATCTTTTAAAATTTTTCCTGGTACATAAACAGAACATCCAAATAGGTTTTCAACTAAAAGACCCATATACAAAAATCTTATACATACAATACTGTATTTTTGTAAAACATCTTTTTCTTTTTCGGGGTCCCATTCTCCGTCTGAGTATTTATTATTCATGTATTCTACAAAGGAATCCAAATTATTTAGGATTGGTATTTTGTCTACCTTCTTTCCTTTTTCATAATAATTCAAAACAGGTAATTCAATTTTAAGAATTGGCATTCCCTGGAACAGGTCTCCTACTTTCATTTCTGAAGGAAGTTTTCTACACTCCTTGTGATCCTCTTTATTAAAAATTTTATATTTTTGACCTTGATCCACAGTAATCTTTGTCTTTTTATTATTTCTCAAAATTGTCAAAGTATATTCAACTAAAGTTCTCAATTTCAATTCTCCTAGAATTAAATTATAGAATTGTTTACCTAGAGGATAAAAGTAAGCTACCTCCTCCTGTGTTTAGGGACCAAATATTTTTAATTTCTAGGCACCCTGCCATTGGATAGCCATTTTCATCCAAATTAGAAAAATCAAATGTTATAGAAACATCCGTTGGGATAATATTTGTTAATTTTACAAGGGCCTTGTTTGTAGCCTCCTCTGATGCTATGGATTTGTTTATATCCTCTATGGATGTCTGAAATTCTTGTTTAAACCCAAAAGAAAGTGTTGTGCTAGAGGCTTTTGCCCCCTTGGCCAGCTCCTCTATTGCTAAACCTACAATCTCAGGTTTTACCTTTGCCAACCCTTTTAATATTTGTTCTACTGGAGTATCCTGTCCATCCTGTTCATCCTGTTTTATCTCCGTAATTAAATGGCCAGCCTCCATTTTTACAAGTATATTATCCCTGGATAAAATATTATCCTCTACCTTTTTAAAGTCACTTTGATACCATCCGACTGATTGTTCTATAGATTTTTGATCTTTTTCATTATCAGAATCAGCATATTTTATTAATCTGTCCACATGACTACGGGAGATCCAGTCAGATTTTGCTTTACCCATATCCTCTAATAATTCTTGTTTAATATTTCTTAACGCCCCTGCTGCTGCGGCGTCTGATCCCCCTGAACTTCCTACCTTTTTAAGAAAGGCTTTTGCCTTACTAACATCCTCCTTAACAGGGCCTGTGGTATTTGTAGCTGACATTGCATCAGATAATTGTTGTTTTAAATCACCAGATTCCCCATACTCCTTAGCCATTTCCTTTGCGGCTGCTGTCAATTGGGTGGTTACTGATCCAAATGTATCCCCTAAACTGGTTTTTTTCATAACATCCCCTGAAAACAACACCTTTGCTACAACCGGAAAAGATTGAGTAGTATATGGCACCTTGGCAAAACCTTTTGTTTCTGATAACCCTGTTTTAGCTGAGGCAACAACCTTGGGAAAAAATGAGCTTTTAATGGCCATCAATGGTTCCCAAACTTCCTTTTTAGCATCAAATATGTTACATTTGCCATACGCAAACTCTACTTTAAGGGAAGATCCCATTTTCATGTCTACGTGAGGGGCTGCTTTTCTCATAGGAAGATTTGTGGAATATACGTAGTTAAAATCATTTAACAAATCCCCAATGGCTAGGGCGTCCTTACCTTTTACAGTTTGTAGTAAGGCATATGCTTCAATGGCCTTGGCTCTTAAATCATTTGCACCGTCTATGGATACACCTGCTCCTATAGGTAATGCTTTCATTAAAGCATTTATTGCTGTAGTAATAGGCTTAGCAACATTGTCTACACTTTTTTCCAACTCTTTGTGGCCAGAGGCAAATTCTTCCTTATAGGTAAAACCTATTCCCTTGAGACAATCTGATGACAATTCCCCATACAAACTTGCTGGGATTCCATCAGAAGTCACAGGACCAGGTATTAAAACTCTTCTACTTGTATCCAATAAAAAGCTACTTGACATATTAAAATTAGTTTCAAAACGATTTTTTTCTTTTCTACTAAATAATTCTAAATTGAAAATTTTTAACTTTTAGTAGTTTTTAATTTTTTTAGTGTGCTTTGAATAAGCATTTGATAAAGAATTATAAAACTTCTAAGAAACCTAAAACAATTTGAATAGTTGAAGTAAACAAAAGGTTGACTTTGATTTTATAAGAGTTAAAAATAGGTTCAAAATTATTAGGAGAAAAAAGATGCTTAACAAATCAATGAAAAGAGCAAATCTCTCTGAGCAGTCTATCACAAGAAAGGAAGCTGTAAAGAGATTGAATGAAAAAGCAGCCAGGGCAGAAAAAGCTGCTAAAGTATGGGACAACCACCCATTGTTCAAAGGTGAATTGTCAAAGATCACTGAAGCTAAAGTTCGTCAGAACCAGGCTATCAACTTGACAAACCAGGCTCGTTATATGAAGACTCTTAACGAACAAGAGACTTCCGCAGAGTTCCAGAGAATGGCTCCTGCTAACATGATGAGACTTGTTCAGTTGACAATGACAAACCTTAACAGAGGTAATGTATTTGCTGAGTACGCAATGGAAACAGCACGTGATGCTATCTATTACGTAAAACCATATTTCTCAAAGAGCATTGGTGATCCATCAAACAAGTTCGCTGAGAGATCAAGAGCTTACGATGGTCCAGATTCAGATCCATACGGATTTGGAGATGATGCTAGACAGGACACAGGAGTAGGTGGATACAATGGTTTGAATCCTGCTTACGGTGGACAGAAGAGAGCAAGAAATGCTACAACAAACACAAATGCCAGAAAGTCAATCTATGAATCTCGTGAAACAAGATTCGCTAACGAATTGGCTAACGGTGTAGCAGATGGTCTTTCTGTAACATTCAAAAATGGTCCTTTCGGAGAGCACGGTGAAAACTATGTTCCTGGATTTACAAAGATCTATAACGGAACAAACGAACAGGATACAATCGCTGTACAGGATCCAAACACATTTGAATTCTTTGTTACAGGTAAATATTATGGTTACAAAGTAACTGCTGAAAAGACAGCTGACGGTATTAAAGTTACTGTTGCTGAAGATGCAGATGTAACTGTAGAGAAGAAAGCTGAAATCACAGCAATCAATGCTATCGCTCGTTTCGAATCTGAGAACGACCTTCAGGGTAGACACCTTGGTGAAGTACAGTTGGATATGTCAGTATATGAGTTGAGACCACACAGAACATCAATTGGTGTTAGCTGGACAAAACTCTCAGAGATCACATTGGATGCTTCATTCAATACACAGATCGATGACATTCTTCTTTCTGCAGCAGCTGATGTAATCCACCAGCAGATGGACTATGCCGCATTTATGGAAGCATACGACTTCGCTCGTACAAATCCTTCTACTTACACAGTACACTTTGATGCAGCATACAGCACAGACACAACTGGGGATAAGGGAACAAAGGATAGCTATGCACAGACAGCACAGACATTCTCTAGTGCTATCGCTCTTGCAGGTGCAGCTCTCTACTCTGATATCCACAGGGGTTCAGTAGACAAGATGGTATGTGGTGTTTCTACAGTTCCATATATCAAAATGAACAATGGTTTCGAACCTAAGGGTGCACAGGAAGCCACAGGTGTATTTAAGTTCGGTGAACTTGATGGTATTGATGTATACCAGGCACCTATCGAAGTTATCCCTGATAACGAAATCCTTTGTGTTCACAAGAACAGCAAAGTAGAAAATGATGTTGCTATCGTATATGGTACATTGGTTCCATTCGTAAGTAACAAACTTGAATATCCTACTTTCTATACAAGAGCAGGACTTGCTAACTTTGGTGATAGAGCAGTTCTTAATCCAAAGTACCTCTCAAGAATCATTATTGATAACTTGAAGGATAGATTCCTCGGAACAGCCGAGAATCCTGCAGGAGTTGTTTACAACAAATAAGTTGTAAAGTAGGTTGAAAAAGCCCTCTCTTAGGAGAGGGTTTTATTTTGCTTTTTGCAAAATCTATAATACAAATTAAAGGAGAACTGAGTTTGAAAACTTTAATTTGTGGTCCAATGTATTCAGGTAAATCCACGGCCCTTTTTCAAAGATTGGAAAGGTGTTTATTTGCCAAAAAGAAAGTATTGTTGATAAGACCTAAAAAGGATGACAGAGGTTACTTTACTCATTCTGGAGGAGTTGACCTTAAAAAGCTTGAGGAGAATTTTAGGGAATACTTTTATATCGAAGAGGTAGAAGATATTGAAACAGGTTTTCTAAATTGGATTCTACATGAAAAGTTTGAAGCCGTTTTTGTGGATGAATATTTTATGATTCCTGATTCTCACAGGCTTTGTTATCAAAATGAATATGATGTTTATTTTGGGGGATTGCTAGCAGATTCTGATTGTAACCTTTTCCCTGAAACTATTCAAATCCTTCCTTTCTGTGAAAAAATCAAAAAATTAAACGCGGTCTGCCAAGATTGCGGAAGCGAATTAGCTAGTTATTCTTATGCAAACTTTAAGAAAGTTTCCCAGGTTGATGTTGGGGATTCAAAGTATTTGTGTCTATGCGCAAAATGTTACAATAAAAGATGCCATGAGAAAGGAGAAAACAATGAGTGAGGATATTACTCTAGATGAGAGGGATGGTAAACCTATTATGCTCAAAGTCTTTGGTAAAAATAGATTAATAGACTTAAGGGTAATAAATAAATGGATTGTATACCAAAAGAAAGAAGGAAACAACTATACACTTTATTCAATTTTATTGGAAAGTGGTGTTTGCTATAAATATAAATCAGTATTAAAAAGAGGAGAAAATGAACCTACTTACTCTGTAATCCTTCCTGCCGGAGAAGAAATTGTTTTTGGAAAAGGTGAAGAAGGTTTTAGGGAGTTGGAAACATTTGGCTATATTTTCCTAACTAATTAAATAAATACACATCTTTTTAGATCATATGGAAAGCAATTCTTTAATTTGTAGAGTTTGTAAAAGAAAAATAAACCTAACAGGGGATTATGTAAATTCCCCTGTATTATTAAATTCTGTTTGGAAGAAATGTTTAAACCATTTTAATTTACAAAACATCCAGGAAAAAATATATCTTTGTGATCACTGTATGTCTATTGCATTAAATAGAAAAATAGACATTGGGGATTTAAAAGAATGTAATCTCACCTTAAACTGGCTTTGCGATCTATAATTTAAATATGACATACGAAGATCTTAAAAAAGAAGACGAAAGTGCAATTTTTGCAAGAATTGACTTTCAGAAAGTAACTGAGGATGCACACCTTCCTGAATATTCAAGAATTGGTGATGCAGCAATGGACTGCTATGCAAATGCAGATGTGATTGTTCCTCCCTTTACACTAGAGAAAGGCTTAGGAAGAATTCTTGTTCCTCTTGGATTCAAAATGGCTGTACCAAAAGGTTGGGTAGGGGACATTCGTCCAAGAAGCGGTTTAGCCCTTAAAAATGGTATTACTGTTCTTAACACTCCTGGTACAATTGACTCAAACTACCGTGGAGAAGTTGGAGCCATTTTGGTAAATACAACTACAAAACCTTTTGAAATTAAAAAGGGTGAAAGAATTTGCCAAATGATTTGTCATCCAATTTATGATGTAGATCTGGTTGGAAAGAATCAGTATACTATGGTAAGGGAAGTTACTGAACTTGATACTACAAATCGTGGTGAAGGTGGATTTGGTTCTAGCGGAAAATAATTAGAACAAAAAAATAAGGAGTTCTTTTTTAGAACTCCTTTTAAAATGGCCTATCGTTTAAGATATCTTTTATGGCAATCAGAATTCCTAAAACGGCCATCACTATTATAAAAATTCCAAAACCAAAAATAAAACCCCAATGTGGAAGTCCACTTACTTTAGCCGCACTGCTTATTAGTGCACCTACTAAAATGGCAAATATATAAAATACCAAATGCAAGTGAAAGTTTTCCACATTGTTCATTTCATTTACTCTTCCTCTGAAATGATTCCCCAACCACCATCTACCATTTCAATTGCCTCTTCAAGGGAATCACATTCTGTAACATCCCAGGTACTTCCGTCCCAATCCTCAAGAACTTCTTTTACAAATTCAGGTTTTAGGAAAATGTTGTTGCATTTGCTGTAGTCAGGATAATCAGGGTTGTTGCGCTCGAGAAGGAACATTCCAGGACACTCTTCATAATCCTCATTGTAACCTTCCTGGATCATTGCAACCCACCAATTGTTTGTATCCGGGCAAATGTAAACCTTCTGATAAGTGTTAAACATTTCAGGATTTACTTTCTTTGCAAAGTTTGTAATATCCGTGTATTTACCAAATTCAAGTTTCATAGTTTCTTATCCTCCCTTATTTTAGAACCATTTTTCTGTTGGATGTTTTGTGGCATACATTACCTTTTTAAGGTAATAATCCCCACCCTGCTGGAATGTCTTTTTACCTTCTTCCAAAGGCTGAATGTCAAAGACAACGTAACCTTTTTCTACATACTGTTTTGAAAGTTCGTAGGCTTTTGCCTTGTCATTCAATACATCGTAAGCTGTAGCAATTTTCTTTTCTGTGGCCTTATAACCACTGCGGAATTCATTGATAGCATAATCGGAAGCATTCATCCAATCAAAGTCAGCTTTGGATTCTTCCAAAATCTTTTTTGCTTCTATAATTTCGTTCGCAATTGCTTTTTCAAGTGGCTCAACGTTTACAGAAACTTCAGCAAACCTTTTATTTACCGCAATGATTCCTTCTCTGTACTTTTCAATGGTGGTTATCAAATCTTCAAATTCAAAACCATCAACACCATTGAATTTATCACCAAGTCTGTAGGCCTCTGTTTCTGACCACATCTTCCAGGGGGCATCCATTGTGATGTCCGTAAGGCCTTTCTTTTTCAAACTTCCCAAATAGTCATAGCGGAGACAAATAAATGTTCCGTATTCTGAACTTCTGTGCTGTGAAAAAGGAATTCCCTTGTATGCCCACATTGTAAAGTGGCTTCCGTCATCTGAAAAATCAAACTGTGGAAGGCGTACAAAGCCCTCAATACCTTCAATTCTTTTTTCTGTAACTGTTTTAATCATTGTTCGTACCTCTCACATATAATATAGGTGAATTTATTTCTAAAATTCCAAAATAAAAGGGAATTCTTTTCAGGAATTCCCCAAATATTTTTTAAATGATTTTTTTGTTTAATGTAAACTTTGTTTGTTTCTTTTTCAAAACTTCATGTAAGAAATGGTCCTCTACACCGTAATAATTTATCATCTGTAAGGGATGTGTAATATGGTTAGGTCTATAATCCATCAAAACTTTGTCCCAACCGTGTTCTCTTAAATAAGGAACTGAAATCTTTTTACGATTTGAATTTGGTCTACAATAATCAATAATCTCATCATACTTATATTTGTTAAAGAAATCCTCAAAAGTTTTAATTGTAAGTTCACCTGATTTTGCATAACCTTCTTTGTCTCCCATTACACCAATGTAATAGGCAAAAGGATATTCATTTACATATTTGTAAGGGACCATACAATAACTCCATACGATCAAATCCATATCGTATTTCTGCATGATTTCTTTTTGCATATTTGGAATGTTATATGGCTTTCTTGCTGTACAGGATCTTGTAACTGCTGTTTTACTTTCTGGACTAAAATCAGAAAGACACTTCATCCCAATTTCCTGCATGTTCTTCCACAACTTATAATAATTACCTGCAATGGATGTAAGATCCCAATCCTTTCTAGGGATACGATATTCCTTTTCGATCTTTCTGTCCATTACTTTAAAGTGTTTATACATTTCCTCAACAGTATTTTTTTGAGACATGTATTTTACCTGCTGTGGGAATTTACCTTCTGCTGAGAATGTTTGGAACACCTTTTGCAGCAAAAACCAAAATCTCAAATCCTCATCTTTTTCGGGATCTATTTTAAATTGCTTGATGTAATCCTCAATCTCATTGTCCTCCATTCCGGTATGGAGTTCGTTATAAAAAGGTAGTTCCTTCTTAAAATCAACTTCAATCATTTTCTTTTTTCCTTTCTTATATTATAGCTTTTATGCAGCTCTTGAACTTCTTATAACTTGAAGACATGCAACTTTTTCTTCTTCTGTAATATTCAAGGCCTCAGCGTAAAGCTCAATTAAATCTTCTGGACCTGTTTTTGTGTATTCCTTAATTTCAACTTCAGAAGTTAATTCTTCACTACCTTCTTCGTGAATCTTTTCCAATGAATAAATATTCAAACCTAACAATTCTGCCTGTGTCTTTACGGACTTTTCAGTTATAGTAGCGGGATGGAATATTTTGTAGAATGTAGAAGAATCCTTTTGAAGGTTGCTTAAATCCTCAAGACTTTGAATAACTATCTCAGAAATGCTTACAAATGAAGGGATTGGCACTTCTCTTTCTTTTGATTTATTCTGATCAAAATCTTTACACAGCATTTTGATAACTGAGTTATCTAATTCCTTTCCTTCTGCTACACTATTAGGTAAAACTGATCCTAAATATTTTGGGTTTGAATTGTGAGAGTGGATGTGTCCAATCATATATGAATTTGTTTTTACATTAGACAAATCCATAAACTCCTCTCCAAAGAGTGGTTCCAATTCCCAATGAGCACAAACGGCATCAAAGGCTTCATTTTCATTCTGCTTGATGAATTCGTTTACTTTGCTCAAAGAAGTGTTGTATACCCAAGGAAGACAAAGAACTCTAAAACCATTCTCGGTTGTGAGAGTTGTCAAATTATCGATTACTGTGAATCCCAATTCATCCAAAAGCTTTTTGGAATTCTCTACTCTGTATCTGTGTAGACCATAATCGTGATTACCCAAAATGGCATAAACTCTTTTGGCCTTTTTGAAAAACAAATTAGAGAGTTTTACAGCTTCTGCAGCTACTGAAGGCAAAAGAGCAATTTTATCAAAAATGTCCCCTGCCAAAAGAATTTCAGTATTTTCTTTTGCCTCATTTGGGAAAGTCTCATCAAACCATTTTTCAAACTTTTCAATACCTACTTCGAAAAAGTCCTTCTTTCTTAGGTGTATATCACCAATACCTACAAGAGCTTTTATCACTTCTTTACCCCGTTTAATGTAAATTTGGTTTTCTTTGTATTTTTAATTTCAATATCTACTTTTGTAAAAAACTTTTCAATATCAATATCGGATTCTCTTGGTAAAAGGCTTTCAATAATTTGGAAATTATCTGAGGCCATATCCAAAAGTTTTTCATAAGACTTCTTTGTGTTAGACAATAACAAAAGTTCATTCAACTTTGCAAAGTTACCTTTTCCGCTAAAGAAATCCCTCTTTTCTTTTTGAAGGTTTCCTTTTTCTTCTCCCATTCTTTTTATCTGTACCTTGGCTTCCTCAGCAGCACTTCTAAGTACCTTTGTTTTATCACTAAGGAAAATACCCTCAATATTATCACTCTTGTCACCAAACAGGGCTTTCCAGAATGTTACTGAAGGGATCGATGGGGAGAACTCATATTTCTTTTCGAAATCCTTAAATGTAAAAATGGCATCTTCCTTAATAGAAAGACCACCTGTCAGCATCTCTACTCTGCCATCCTCCAAATACCTAGAGAAATCCATATCTGAAGTTATCATTAAACACTTTCCATTTTCTGTTAACTTCTCAGTAAAATCATCAGCCTCATATTCTAAGGAATGAACTACTACAATTCTTTTGTTTCCTTCCAATACGAAATGAGAATAAAGTTTCTCCAATGTGTCTGCCTTAAGTTTAGCTGTTGGGGAATTCTTATCTCTGGTGGATTTATAGCCTTCCTTTATTTTTTGTCTTTCACTCAATTGCCCATTTGATTTAAGAGGATCAAACAAAAGATAAAGTGTACCCATCGTCTGAGTAGACAAATTCAAAATGTTTTCCTTATAGTTTTGAAAGAGTGTGTTACTTTTGATAAGTCTCAAACATTCTTCTTCATTTAGATTCTTCAAATAAAATGCTGCAACCCTAAAAAAGAAATTGCTCATATCCAATATTACTTTGTCATAAATTAGCATTTTCGTCTCCTACATTTAATATAGTTCGGGTTTTGGATTTCTCTTCCTTTTTGGCTTTTCGATTAGAATAATGTATTACACTAACCCAACTCAAAACATACTCGATTACTATAACGGCCACACAAAAACAAATACCCAATACTACTGACAAAACAATTTTTAATACCGCAAGGAAAATATTCAACTTTTTTAACTCCGTTTTAATTAGCAGTACCAATCAAAGTTGTCACATTCTGATTTTATTTTTCTAACTGCTTCTGTTAATTCGTTTACTGCATTGTGCTGAAGTGGGTGCTCTACAATATCCTCAATATCTTCTGCAATATCCTTTATATTGTCTCTAAAGCACCCGGCCTCACTTCTTAGATCATCATAGGAGTTTTCAAGCTCATCATAATCTTCCTGAGGAACGGTTTCCTCTTCTTCCTTTCCAGAAAATATTTCGGCCAATTTATCCACAACTTCCGAAATCTCGTTATAATTATATGGATATTTTTTCTCAGTTAACATATCCAAATGGTCAATCAAGTACAATTGTACTTTACTTTTAATAACACCTATATCTTCCATCATAGTTATATTATAGACACGAAAAAAGCTAGGAACCTAAAAAATCCTAGCTTTTTAATTAAATTAATTTCCAGCAGCCTTATTTAATTCAAATATGGATGCCTGCACTTTTGGGTAAATTCTCTCATTCATAAATTCTTTCCAATCAAGCATTGAATTTGGATAGTGTTTATCTAACCAACGCACCAATTTTGTTGTATCATGTTTTGCAAAGTAAGCACTAATCAAACTCCAACAATCCCCATTCAAATCATAGCCTTCGTGATAATAATGAATCAATTTAGCTACTAAGGACTTTCTATCAATATTTTGATATGAAACGCAAAGATTGTCTGTTAAGTAAATTGATTTTGTCTTCAAAGTTTTCTTACAATCTTTTGCATAAAGTTTATTTTTATTTACCCAATACGTTGCACCATCAATTGAAAGGAAGGCTGTTTTTGGTAAATTCTTGAAGGAACAAAACTTGTTTATATTTTTACAAATTCCATAAGCCTTTACAAAGGATTCAAAAGGAGTGTGAGAATCCAAAGTCCAAACATCTATTTCCTTATTTGCAAAAGTATCATCTGGGTGAGGAGGGATTTTAAAACCTCCGAAATCATTTTTTGTATATTTAATATGGTAAAGTTTCAAAAGTCTTTCCAAGTCTTCTTTTGGAATATCTACAATGATATCAAAGTCCCTTGGGCCGTTGGGGTTAGTATCCTTATCAATTACCCATCTTACAAAACCACCAACAAAAGCATAATTGTAATTGTTTAAGTTAAATGTGGAAATCAAATCGTTTAAGTATCTTTGATGATAGCAATAATAATGAATACAATTTTTTAATTTTCTTTTTTCAAACATTTTCTTTTTCCTCCTCCCTATACCACAAAGTTTCTTCCCAGTCCGTTCCGTGAGGACAATAATGATGCCTTACCATTCGAATTGGTTTTGGGAATTTTTTACAGGCCTTCTCATAATTTGATTTCAAATAATTGTAATCGAATTCTTGAATTTCATTCAATAACTGCCAATCAAGCTGAGCAAAAATTTGAATTTGATATGTCTCTTTTATATCCGTGTATTCTTCTTTGTGTGCTTCGTATAACATATCAGACCTTTATTAGGCTAACATCTTTTACTTTGCCATAGCAAACGCCATCTATGAGAACAGAAATATCAGTAAACCCTGTTACTTTACCTTTTTCTATTGTACCAGCATAAGGGGAGAAATATACAGAATCTCCAACCTTTACTTTCTTTCCATTAATGTCTTTTATAAATTCTAGTTTTTCTCCATTAATGATTTTGTCGGTATGTTTACTAGTCATTGGGCAATTGAGTACATTCACATCCTCGTAAAGACCTTTAAATATTTCAATGATTTGTTTTTCACACTTCTCAAGTTCCTGTCTCATTTCCTCAGTAAGCCAGCAACCTTGTCTTTCAGGGTAAGGATTAATATTTACAACAAAATATTCTGGTTGATCCTTTCTTTCTATTGGTTGACATTTTTCACGAAATCTTTTAGAAACAACCTTTGGCCAAGGTTCAACTGCACCTTCCTTTAAAGGAAAGTCACCACTTGCATCCATCTTTTTGGTATAATCCTTTTGTGAATTCCAATCCCTGGGTCTCCATTTTTCCTCTTCCATAATTTCATCAAAAAATGGTTTGTCTTCCATTTTGAAATCTGTATAGGCTGCATAGTGTTTAGGTTCTGAGTGTTTAAGTTTTTGAATGTAAAAAGGAAAGTCAAAAGGTAATTTTTCTATCAAGGCAGCAATTTCCTCTTTAGATTCCTTAAAGGAATCATTAGAAATAAACCTAACTCCATTACTGCCCCATCCTCCTAAGGCAGGTGCTTCAAAACTCTTGTACCTAAAAAAGGATAGGGAATGATAATAAATATCCCCAAAATCGTTTGTTTTGCCATTAAGGTAATCCATTGGGTTATTGTAATAAAAACCCTTTTCGCTTTTTACATTAATCATTTACTCTACCTTCCTTAAGTTTGATTTTAACCAAATAGATCCATCACTGAGCTGAAATCTTTCATCGTCAACTTCAGCTTTTATTGTCTTAGGCTTGGACCCAGGTACATTAGGAATAACCTTATCCCCAACCTTGAGAATCCCTTTTTTGTATTTTGTCTCCATTAATTTTCCTCTATATAAGGTTTTAGAATTGCAAGTATTTCTTTTCCGGCCTCGTGAAATGCAGGATTACATCTATTAATAGCAAACTCTGAGGAAAACTTTTTACTCCAATTCCAATGATTGTTAAATATTTCAAAATAGGCTTCTTTGTCTTCCTTATTGTAATACGTGGCTAAAAGTTCTGAGTGACAATCGCATTCCAAAACTAAACTTTTCATTGGGTCAAAAAATTCAAAATCATCATCCCAATCTTCAAAATCCCTAGTAAGCCACTCAGCAAGCATTCTCAATTTCCAACCTTTCATTACAAGCATATCCTGTTTGGTATACTTGGCAATATTTTTGTATTTGTTCTTTACAATAGAAATTGAAAATACATCCTCATCTGTTGCGAAATGGGAGATAGTAAATGTTGAATCCTGGCCTTCAATTTGATAAAGAATGCTTACTTCTCTTAGGTCAGTTTTCTTGCTCTTTCTAAAAAGCATTAAAACAAGTCCTCCCAGAGTGATTTGTTGGCAGAAAGCATGTCCGCAAGGTGTAAAAGATATGCCTCAGCGTACTTCATTTTTCTCATTAAACAATCTGTATAATTGTGTTCGATTTGATACTTATTTGCAAAGGTACGATTGAATCTTCCGTCGTGCCATTTAATTAAATGACAAATAAACTTTATCTTCCTTTTGAAAGACCAACTGTGTGAATATCCCATGCTTGTCTTTGAAGTTGTAGACTCAAGAACCTGCATATGATATTCCTTAAACTTATCTGCCTCAATAATTGGGTGCTCCGGATTTGTATATTCATCTGAGGAATCAGAATACTTACTCATGTCATGGAGAATAGCAGCCGCATAAACTTCATCCCATTTCAAGTTTGGATATGCCCTTTCAAAAACTTGAAGAATTTTTACAACATTCTTTGTATGTCTTCCATTGCCACCTTCCCCATTCTGCCATTCAGGGTGATACTTTCCTGTTGAACTTGTTGGGTATTCCATTTTGAATTTTGGCTGATGGTCAATATAAAGAGTAACGAACTCTCTCAAATCCTTATCTTTAATCAATTTAAGCTGTTCACTAAAGTATGGAGCCAAAGAAGGGTTGTGTCTCAATTTAGCTGCATCTGCATCACACTTCCATTGCACCGCAGCATCTTTTCCAACAGTTTCTGCTGGCTTGTAACAAAAACGAATGCTCAAACTTGTTTCGTTTTTAACAACTTCTCCTTTTGGATTTTGCATTTCAGGGGCAATTACGTCTACAATGTTGGTAGGTTTTACTCCTTTTCCTTCTGGATAGATTTGAAAAATATTATTGTCATCCTCATTCTTCAAAAGCTCTTTTAAGTCTTTTACTTTTAAACCTTCTTCAAAATGAAGAAGTCTTAAGTTAAGTTCTCCTAGTTCCTCATGTTCAAAACTATTCTCGTAAACTGTTTTTGGATGATCAATAATGTCTGCACCCTTCTGTAAGGCTTCTCTTCTCTGTTGTGAAAGTGATTTAGTCTTTGCCATTTTCTACTTCTCCTTGATTGTATCTGAAAGAGGAGATTTCTTCTTCAGTTCCTCTTAAGTAGAAAAATTCGCTATGTGAACCTACATCAAACATAACTTCGGTTGGTTTGTAAATCTCCCTAGAGTAATAACTCTTGAAATGATGTTCTGCCAAAAAATCATTAATGGCCTTGTAAACTTCTTTTCTATTAGAAAGATTCTCTGCTATTACTCTTTCCACATTTCTACTGTTCTTAAAAGAAAGTGTCATTTGTACAGTCTCCTTTTTCAAATAAAAAATATAGAGTTTTAGCTATTAGAGGAATCTTTTTTTACTTTAGATACTGCATTTTTTCTACAGCACTTCCCAATAATTTCTAAACCCTTTTCCATTTCATCCAAAAGCTTTTCATTGGCATCCTTTTTAGATTCTTTTATTCTTTTAGCTCTTTCGGCCTTCATCCATTTCTGTGCTAATACTCCTACCATGCCTCTACTCCTGCATATTCACAAAATGCATCTACAAATGCGCAAACATCTTCTTGATATGAGGTATCCGGATCTGAATAATGGAAATCGGGAAACTCTTCAAAAATTTGTTGAGAGATTTTTTCTGAGAAAATCTTATCATAAACTTCTTCCCAAGTAGCTTCTTCTCTCCAGGCCTGATTTTTAATATCTTTTATAATGTACGCGATTTCTTGTTTTGTTGCTTTCTTTATTATGTACATTCTTCCTCCTCAAATCCATCCATAACCATTTGATCTAAAGCATCCGATAGAAACTTTGGACTTATTACCGCCTTATCATAATCTTCATCTTGTTTGCATAAATGGGATTTTATACAATTAATGATTTTAAGGGATAGTTGAGATTCAAGTTTTGCAATCAGCTTTTCTCTTGACTCGGCCCCATTGTATTGAAACTTATCACCATGCTTAAATTTTACATTTTCCATTTTTCAACTCCTCCCATCTTGTAATTAAACACTCACAATAGTTTGTTTTGTATGATTCATCAGCCCCATTACAACAATTATAAAGACCTAAACTAAAAGCATCATTTACTTCGATTAAAGCAACTTCTCCTGTTGAAAGTACTCCGAAATCTAAGGCACAAGCAGAAGATAGCTTACTTGTTATTTCAAAAGGAAGCTTTGTAATGAATTCCTCTACCTTAGAGTAATCATCCTGATTATAGTCTTTCTTGAAAGATCCAAAAGTTAGGATTCTTCCTTCACTTATTGGATGACCTGGCCATTTCTTTCTTAAGTAACATCTAAATTCTGAAACGAATACAACAGGTTCACTACACCAAATTTTTGTTTGATTTCCTGCACCTTTACAATTTGCTAAGTCGTCAATTGTCTCTAAAACAAAACCAGTAAAACGTTTTAGTTTATCTTTTGGCTTAATGAATAAAGGATTTTTTAGGTAGCCATTTTCGAATAATTCCTTTTTTATATTACCTAATTCATCTTCCCAAATCTTACGATGTAGATAAGGTTTTAACACTTCAGGGTAATCATCATATGTATATTCAATACCTAAAAGTTTCATTGCGTGAAACATTGCATCAATGTCTCCGCAAATGAAATCTTCCTTTGTGATTTGAAATTTATCTCTGAGAAAATGCTTTTTATAAAAACCCTTATATTCACCTTCACCAAAATATTCGGCTAAAGCTTGCTCTTCTGGTTCAAACCTTCCTCTATCGTTAAATTGTAAATAATTCAATTCAGTCTTACCTCTTCATAAATAATCATTACAGCTGAATCTGAAATGTCTTTTGTATATTGAATATCCTTTAGAGTTCTCTGAAACATTTCACAGGTAGACTCATCCTTAACTTTTCCCATTTCACAACTCAAAAAGTTATTTACTTTTCTTTCCAACTCTTCGGTGAGTGGGCTTCTGAACAATTTTATCTTCGTCATGTTGTTTATTATAGATAGCAAACAACTACGTCATAAGAACCCAAAACGGTCTCGATCATTGGTCTTACTTTACCCCACTCCAATCTATCCAAACCACAACCTATTCTTGGCATTACAATTTTATTTGGAACATTAAAACCTTCTAAGTTAAGAGAGTTTAATGTTTGGGCAGCATCGTTCAAAGCTTCCCAAAAAGTTGTATAGGTTGGTTTATTCCAATAATTTTCTTTTGTAATTAAATTGCCAATAACCTGAACTTTATCCTGCCCCAAAATAAAAACAGAATAACCTTTATTATTCCACCCAATCAAACGTTTTGGAAGTTTTTGAGGCCAATTTTCTCTTATCTTAAAAGTATCCTGAAGAGGTTTGGCTATACCAGCTCCCATTGCTTTGTCTGCACTTATGCAATGAAGAATAATGCAATCCTCTAATTTTACCTCTTCAAATAAATCAATTTGTTTCTCTGTTATCATTTTCTTTAGGTTTCAAAAAAGCGTAAGGATAAGAGGGGATCAATTCTCCATAAACGAATTTTGGTTCTGAGTCCAACTTAGAATCCTTTCCGGTTAAAATAGGTTCTCCAGCAGGAACTAATTCCTTTTCCTTAAAAGAAGGATGAGTGAAAATTTCCAGTGAAATATCTTTGCATTTTGGATCTTTGTTCCATTCAATTTCAAAAGCTTTTATGAACTCATCATCCTCTGGATTGTATATAATTTTTATAGTGTCCAAACATCTTGTTTTGACCCAATCCAAAATTTCGTTTCTGAACTCTTTATATCCTTTAAAACCTTTCTTTTTAAACATTTGCACAACCTTGAGTTGGAGGAATCAATTCACAAACATCTACGTCTACTTCCAACCCTAACTTCTCCAATTGGATTCTTTGGGCTTCGGTTACAATCAATCCTTCACTGTACCAAATATTTGAACGATTAGCTGAACTATAGTAAACTTTTACCCAACCTTCTTTTTCCAATTGCCTCTCTGATTTCTTAAAATACAGTTCAGCAACTTTAGCATGGTCTTCATATTTGCAGCCATAGAATCTTCCATCTGGAGAAATCCATCCCAGCAAAAGGGAATTATCTATAAGGTAAGACCAATCCAAATCTGTCCAATCACTAGCTTCTACAACTTTGGAATACCTCCACATTTCGTCGTTAGGGTCAGCTTTATGTCTTCCACCTACACGATTGTAAAGATAACCGTCTTCATATTCCCACCAACCATTGTATTCGAGAGTACCATCATCTTTCTTATAAGTTTCTAAAACGAATCTTTTCATTCTGATTCCTTTCTATTCTTCTTCCATTCAGAATATGTTAAACAAGTTCCGTTAGCTTTCATAATTGGAGTAATTCCACCAGAAGTTGTATCTAAGTGGTAGTAGAGAACTTCTGTATTCAAATCCATCCAAATGGAATCACAGTTTTCATCACACACTTTTCTCAGCATACAAAAATCATCAACTTTGACCGCATCTCTCTTTTGAACAACCTCTTCACCTGAAGAGACGTATGCAACTCTTCCACTACACCCAATTAAAAGCCCAGTAAGAAGAATCAAACTAAGAATTTTTCTCATCTTTATACCTCCACTTATAAACTCTAACTTGTTGCATTTCATCAGCTTTAAGCCAACCCAATCTCATAGAAAACCAAACTTCATCCCCGTCCTGGTCGATTACGTTTTCTGTAATTCCATCTCTAACAATTGGAGGGAAGTCATTCAATTCCGTATAATGCCAACCTTTCATATTGTCTCTGTTGAGGTTTACTTTTTCTTTACTGTATGCATTTCTTATTTCAGCACACTCAGGACAATACCATCTTCTATTTCCTGTTAAATAAACCCAATTTTTCAACTCTGCAGAATTTTTTAATGTTCCATAGGCCTGAAGTAAATTGTGAGGATATGCCTTAGTTTTTTCTTCAAATTCTGCATTGCAAAAATCACAACGAATAGAAATATGTATCATATTACACCGGCTTTGGAGTTAAAAACTCCTTAAATTTGTTTTTCAATTCCTCTTTATCATAAGAGGCCCAAATGTAGTTCCAGACACAGGAGTTTTCGCTAGATCTAACATTAATCCTCAACTTACCTTCACACAACTCATCCAAATTATTTTTACTCAACTTTTCTGTTTCCGGAATATCTAATTCGTACTCTCTTCCGAAAGGATCTTCAGATACCTTAAACTTAACATAAAAAGCTGCTTCGTCGTAACCCAAAACACTAATATCTGTAATTTCAATTTTCAAATCCAAAAGCTCTTCAATTTGATGTGTAAGATATTCAAAGGACTCCTTTTCATCATACTTTTTGCGGCCATCAAGTTTTTGATCTTTCATAAAAAGCCACTTCTGCGCTCCTTTTATTTGATAAGTAAGATACAACCATCTACCTCGAAGAACATTTTTTATTGTTGAGATTTTATCCTTAAGTGCTAATTGAGCTAATTTTGCATATTTGGCTGCTTCTTTTGCCATGTCTTCTGATAACTTATTGGCAGTTTCAATTTCAAGAAGCTTTTGCTGATCCTCAATCTTTTGACGATATTCAAACCATTCTTCTGTGTTTTCCATTCTCCTTAAATCTCCTTATTTAACTCCGGTGCAGGAAGTTCCTTTGTTTCGATAACAATCCAATCATTATCCTCTGGAGTGTGAATAGATTCCATTCCGTCATAATCCTCAATACGATACATCGGAGTGTCTATTTCTACTACAACCAATTTTGAGCATTCTCCGTTTGCTTCATCCTTAAGTTCTTCAACAATATCTACCAAAATTGGATCATGTCGAGGGATATCCCCAATATAAAGATCCTCATTAGAGGGTAAGTAATCAGCAACGTAATCCCCATAATCTTCTGTTACAAAAGAAATAAAGAAACTTTTGACATGATCTAAATCTTCAGTTTTTGTAAAAACTTTGTTTTCGTAATCCTCTTTATAAGCAAAAATCTTTTTACCGAGTTTACGTTCCCAGTAAAGCTTTTCTGCTTTTGGCGAGAGGCCAAAGCCACCATAACATCTGTTTAATACAACCTTGTACATGTAAATAATATAGGGAAATTCTTATTTAATTTTTCAAACTACTTCCAATAGCAATAAATACAATTATGAGGGCAGGGCTTTTTTATTGGAATTAATTCTTTCTTCAAGGCTAAACAGGCACAAGCAGGTCTTTGCATACCTTTTCCAACTTCTTTTTGTAAATCAATCCCCAGAGTATCTAAATCTAATTTGGAAATACAACCAAAGCATTCAAGACCTGGTTCGCCACAAACTTCAACTTTTCTTCCAACAATCTTTTCAATCAGATCCAAATATTGCTTTCTGCTTTCTAAAGACAAATGCAGATCATTTCCATAATATTTTTTCAAATGCTCTTTTACTAGAGGGTACTTTTCCAATCTTTCCCAAACGTGTTTGTACATATCCATAAAAGATATCCTAACACGTAAATCATTTGCACTAGCAAAGGATAAAATCTTATGAACATTTTCGTAATACTTTAAACCATTAAATTCATCCATTACATTGCAAGTAAAAAGAGGAGGACAAATGGGGTCACATCTCAATACAACATGTTTCTTTTGAAAATCGTTTAAGCCCTTTATTGAATCTAAAACCTTGTCCACAGAAGGAGTATTTGGCTCAAATATGGATCCGCTTAAACCTGTACATGTAACATGAAAAATAATGTTAGAAGGATACACATTTAATAGATTGTTGTGTAATTTTGGAAAATCCTTTGAAATTAAAATTGTTGGTTTATTTGTGGCCCATTTGGTCCAATCGCTACAAAATACAGGATCGTACCCTTCTGTTATACCTATCAATCCCCTAACTCCTTTAAATCATTATAAAGCCCTTCAAAGAATTTTAAGCTTTCCTCTGTTTTTTCAATCCATCCACTTCTAGGAGAAGTTCCATAGTCTCCGTACATCAAAACAAACATTGTCCAATATGTGTTTAATTCCTTATCCCAATACCAATCTTTGTCAACATCATCTGCCGAAAAATAATGGCTGGATTCGTCTTGAATTAATTCCTTAAATCTATCCACAAGTGTTTTAATTGCATCAGCACCTACATTGTACCAAAGTGCATCTACTAATGCTTGGTATGTTTTATCGTTTTCATATCTTTCTGTCATTTTTAATTCTCAACAAAAACTCCATTTTCTATATGACCAAATCTCCTAGAAGACATTGCAAGGTTTCCTTCCGCATTAATGAACATTTCATCATCAGGGTGATCCTTATTCCATTTTTCCATGGCACCCTTTAATGCATCAGGAGTGAAGATTTGGTTATTTTTGTTAGGTTCATCTAACTTCAAAATTACATATTTATCTTCACCCATTCTAACCTCTTTAGGCTTCATATCTTTCAATACTATATGTAGCTGGCTCTTCGCAATATTCAGAAAACAACCCTCTCAAAAGAATTACAGCATTTTCAAAAGTCATGTGATCCGCAATTACATGGCCATCCTGATCAACTACCTTGTATTCCCATTTACCCATTTTTACAACTCCTTAATCTGACAACATCTTTCTGTATGCTCACTTAACAAAACTAACAAATCATCTGTGTTGTTTGGACTTTCAAAATCCTCTTCATCCATTCCATCAATAGTTTGTATTGTCAACCTTACATTCCAAATTCCATCAACTACAGAATTCTCAACGCAAACTTTCCATTTAATCCAACCATTTTCGAAATTGTAGATTTTTATAAAATACGAACCTGCAGGAGTTTCTGTAGTTACTCTTCTGCCATCAGGTAAAGTTTCCTGGGATGTATCATA
>ODAI011477923.1_pt1 | contig 23356 bp, 22 predicted proteins | sample 1539321 | NCBI WGS metagenome assembly ODAI01 (sample SAMN02144231, study PRJEB22623) | gut metagenome | biome: sheep rumen | host: Ovis aries | place: New Zealand | reverse complement strand
GTGATTTGCCAGGATCCGCACCAGCTCCGCACCAGCATATCCGGTTTCACCGACAATTCCTACCTTGATCATGTCCATTCTCCTTATACTTATTTCTAATACCCTGTCTGATCACGCGTCAATACATTTATCATAGCACTTTTTGCATATTTGTCCATAACTTTTTGTATTTATGCATTATTTTTGCTTGTTTTGTATTTTATGCATTATTTATTCAACAAAATAATTTTTCGCATGCACAATGACATCTTCGACCTGATACTCTGTTATCACTTATTGATAATATACACTCCAACTTCCAACAATCGCCTGCGCAGTCTTCTTCCCAATCTTAAACAGCGATTGCAGCTCTTTCACTGCCTGTTCCGTGTCATTCTGCTGCACATAAGAATTCACTGTCGCAAAGTATTCTTTCAGGAAAACCGCGCCATTAATCTCTACAACCTGTGCCGGATCATACTGTCCCATATCACTCTTGGAGCCGGCTTTGCGTATCCGTTTCCAATCTGCCTTCTCCTTCAAATCCATCACACACACCACAATGGAAATCACTCCCAAAAACAGACCGATCAATGTAAAACAAAATGTTTTCCGTTTGCTATTGGTATAATATTTATCAAAACACACAGGAATCGCCCGGTCCTCAACATCCGCCTCATCGAACTCCTGCTCTCTGAACCATTCAAAAAAATACTGTTCGAGTTCCTTCGGCATCCCGGAAATCGTTCCTTCTATCTCCAGATAGGTATCACCCCATGTGGCTCTCTCTCCCATAACATAGGCAATACTCTCCTCCGCCACCTGTCTCATGATTTCCGTATCAGAATATGACGTAGCCATCCCGATCCAATAAGTTTTCTCGTTAGAATAGACCGGAACGATGAAATAGGTAGCCCCCGTATGCTTGATCCGTGTTCCCTGCTGCCTATATTCCAGCTCCGCGAATTCTCCTAGAGTAAAATCGAACTTTGCGTTAACTCTGTCGGTTTCGGAGATTGAGAAGAAATCTGTATCTTCCCCATACAAGTTAACCGGTTTCTTAAAAGCAGGCAAATAATTTCCCGTCAAAAGAAAAAACACCGCAAATACACCAATGACAATCCCCGCCCTGTATAAGTATTCTTTCACAGCGCACCTTCTTTCCTTTCAAGTGTCCTCTTAGTTACTCCGGCATATGTCTATCTTTACCCCGCAACCTCGCCATCGCCCTGGCCAGGGACGCCCTGGATATATGGTACTCCATGATGCTCTGCTTCTGGCGCAGCTGCTCTCTGGCCCGCTCCTCGGCTGCCCGGGCGCGGAAAGCATCGATCTCCTCCGGGGTCTCCGCAGAATAGACAATGACCTTCACCTGATTGTGCGCCACCTGCAGCATACCGTCGGAGACGATCGCCACATGCTCTTTTCCGTCCGGCGTGCGAAACCGTAGTTCTCCGATCTCCACCGTCGTCGTCATCTGCTCATGGTGCGCCAGGATCGCCATCTCCCCGTCCTCCACGGGAAAGATCAGGATCTCGCACTCACCCTCATAAAACACCCTGTCACAGGCTGTAATTTTCAATGAAAATGTATTCATAACGCCTCACGATCCGCCCTGTAAACAGAACATCAGTTACAGTTTCGCCGCCTTCGCTTTCACGTCCTCAATGGTTCCCACATTGAAGAACGCCGCCTCTGGGTACTCGTCCATCTCTCCGTTCAAGATTGCCTGGAACCCTTTGATCGTCTCTTTTACCGGCACAAACACACCCTTCACGCCGGTAAAATTCTCCGCCACATGGAACGGCTGGGAGAGAAAACGCTGTATTTTTCTGGCCCGATAGACTGTCAGTTTGTCCTCGTCCGACAACTCCTCCATGCCCAGAATGGCGATGATGTCCTGCAATTCTTTATATTTCTGCAGCGTCTCCTGCACGCCCCGGGCCACGCTGTAATGCTCCTCGCCCACCACATCGGCCTCCAGGATACGGGAAGTGGATTCCAGCGGATCCACCGCCGGATAAATTCCCTGCTCCACGATCTTACGGGAAAGCACCGTGGTGGCATCCAAGTGGGAAAAAGTCGTAGCCGGCGCCGGGTCGGTCAGGTCGTCCGCCGGTACGTAAACCGCCTGCACGGAAGTCACAGAACCACTCTTGGTGGAAGCGATCCGCTCCTGCAGTTCGCCCAGATCGTTGGCCAACGTAGGCTGATACCCCACCGCGGATGGCATCCGTCCCAACAGGGCGGACACCTCGGATCCCGCCTGCACAAAACGGAAAATATTGTCGATAAACAACAACACATCTCTGTGTTTCACATCACGGAAATACTCCGCCATGGTAAGTCCGGTCTCCGCCACACGCATACGGGATCCGGGGGGCTCGTTCATCTGTCCGAAGACCAGTGCCGTCTTGCTCAAAACGCCGGACTCCTTCATCTCTGTCCACAGGTCATTTCCCTCACGGGAACGCTCACCCACGCCGGTAAAGATGGAATAACCGCCGCTCTCCGTGGCGATATTGTTGATCAGTTCCTGGATCAGCACAGTCTTGCCCACGCCGGCGCCGCCGAACAATCCGATCTTACCGCCCTTTGCATAAGGTGCCAGCAGATCAATGACCTTGATGCCGGTCTCAAACATCTCCACCACAGGGCTCTGTTCCTCGAAGCTGGGGGGCTCTCTGTGAATGCACCAGTGCTCTCCTTTGCCCTCCAGAGACTCGCCGCCGTCCAGGGTCTCACCCAGCACATTAAACAGACGTCCCAGCGTCTGCTCGCCCACAGGCACCGTGATCCCCGATCCTGCTGCGGTCACTTCCATATCCCGGCTCAAGCCCTCCGATGCAGCCAACATGATACACCGCACCACATTGTGTCCGGTATGCTGCGCCACTTCCATCACACGCTTCTTCCCGTCTACGGTCACATACAGCGCATCCTTGATGGCCGGCAGCGTCCCTCCCGCAAACTCCACATCCACAACGGGCCCGGAAACCTGTATGATCTTTCCATTCTTCTCGCGAATTTCCTGATTGCTCATGTGATCTCTCACCTCACCTGCTTCTTCTTTTTCTTCTTTAACGCCTTCGCGCCGCCGATGACCTCCGTGATCTCCTGGGTGATCGCCGCCTGGCGCACACGATTATATTCAATAGACAAAAGCCGCAGCATCTCCACTGCATTGTCTGTCGCCGACTGCATGGCAATCATGCGGGCGTTTTCCTCGCTGGCATTGCCTTCCACCAGCGCACCGTACAGAAATCCCGTCACATAGTTGTAAGCCAGCTTCTCCAACACCGCCGCCGGGGAAGGATAGATCTCATAGGTCTCCTCCACCACGGTCTCCGTGTCCACATTGCCCAGCTTCTTCCGCGCCGCTTCCAGCAACTCTTTCGCTACAAAGTCATGGGTTTTGAGCGGCAGTAATTTCTCCGTCTCCACCACAGACTGCATACTGTTGATCATGCGGGTGTAGATCACATACACCTCGTCAATCTCGTCCTGCTTATAAAGCTCCACCAGCAGCTCCGTGATCACCCTGGCTCTGTGCAGGGTGGGATTGTTCGTGGAAAACAGGAAATCCGGCTCAATATGATATCCCAGACCCGAAAAATACCGCCTGCCGACTTCCCCTACCACAAAAAGCCTGTAATTTTCTCCGCCGTTTTCCCGCAGCGCATCAATGGCAGCCTGGGCCTCTTTGGTCACATTGTGATTGTAAGCCCCGGCCATCCCCTTGTCACCGGTGATCACGACAAACGCTTTCTTTTTGACTTCCTCCTGCATATCTTCCATTCGGTTGTCAAAAAACACATGCTGCATATCCGGAAAATGGAGCAGGATCTCCTTGATCTGTTCCTGCAATCCGTAAAAATACGCCTCTGTATTCTCCAGCTTCTGCTTTGCCTTGCGCAGCTTCATGGACGACATCATATACATGGCTTTGGTGATCTTCATGGTGTCCCGGATGCTTTTTATTCTGTTTTGCAACTCCCTGGTATTTGCCATAAAGCCTCCTAGAGCCTGTTCTTATATTCCCCAGCCGCCTCCACGATCGCTGCCTTCACGTCATCCGCCAGATCTCTTGTGGTCTCCAGCTGGCTGATCACATCTCCGTGATCATCATGAAAATACTGTAGAAGCCCCCGTCTGAATTCCTTGATCCTGCCGGCTTCTATATCGCTAAAGATATGCGCATTGGCGCAGACCAACGTGATCACCTGCTCCGCCATGCTAAACGGCTCTCCCATGGGCTGCTTCAGCAGTTCCATCAAGGCACGCCCATGCGCCAGCTGCTTCTTGGTATTGTCATCCAGATCGGAGGAAAACTGGGTAAACACCTCCATCTCCCGATACTGTGCCAGGTCGATACGCACACTTCCGGCAGCCTTCTTCATCGCCTTGGTCTGCGCCGCGCCGCCCACACGGGATACGGACAGACCTACATTGACAGCCGGCCTCTGACCCGCATTAAACAATTCACTCTCCAGATAGATCTGACCGTCCGTGATGGAGATCACATTGGTGGGAATATAAGCCGATACATCCCCCGCCTGGGTCTCTATGATGGGCAGCGCCGTAATGGAACCGCCGCCCTTCTCCGGGGTCAGTCTGGAAGACCGCTCCAGCAGTCTGGAATGCAGATAAAACACATCTCCGGGATATGCCTCACGCCCCGGGGACCGCTCCAACAGCAGCGATATGGCGCGATAGGCCACCGCATGTTTGGAGAGATCGTCGTAAACGATCAGCACATCCTTGCCCTGATACATAAAATATTCCGCCAGCGCCGTGCCGGAATAGGGCGCAATATATTGTAACGGCGCCGGATCGGATGCCGTTGCGGACACCACAACGGTATAATCCATAGCTCCGCTTTGTTTCAACGTATTCACCAGCTTGGCAATGGTGGACGCCTTCTGTCCGATGGCCACATAGACGCAGATCACACCTTTTCCTTTCTGGTTCATGATGGTATCCATGGCAATGGATGTCTTACCCGTCTGCCTGTCCCCGATGATCAGCTCACGCTGTCCTCTGCCGATCGGGAACATGGAATCAATGGACAAAAGTCCGGTTTCCATGGGGACTGCCACAGATTTCCGATCTACGATACTGGGGGCCGGATTCTCAATGGGACGGTATCCTTCCGCCTCGATCTCGCCCAATCCGTCCAGAGGAGCGCCCAGCGCGTCCACAACTCTGCCTTTAAAGCCGTCACCCACGGGAATGCCCGCCATCTTACCGGTACGCACTACACGGCTGCCCTCATGGATCTCCGTGTCGCGGCCGAACAGAATAATGCCGATCTCGTCCCGGCGCACATCCTGCACCATTCCCTTGACGCCGCAGTCAAAAAGCACAATCTCACCATAGTAGGCATGGTCGATGCCATCCGCATTTACGATGCCGTCTCCCACCCAATTGACAATACCGATCTCCTGATCCTTTGCCTCCAATTCAAACGCTTCCAGATTGGCACGCAGGATTGAAATAATATTGTCCTCTATCTTTTTTTCATCTAGCGGAATACTGCTGCCCGCAAACGCTTTGCCCAAAACGCCCTGCAGCTGCGCCACACGGCCCTTTGCGCTCCAGTCATACTCCCTGCTGTCTGTCCGAAGGATAAAACCGCTCTCCAGCGAAGCATCCTCCACAAGCTGCAGCTCTATCTCTTCGCTGCCCAGTTCCTTGGCAAGAAAGCTGCGGATTCCCGCGAGCTGTTCCTCACTGGGCGCAGTCACATAAATCAGTTCTGCCCGCATCACTGTTCTTCTCCCGCTTTCCCTAAAAACTCATCATAAAGAGACCTGTCGATCTTTGCACCGCTCTGGGTTCCCACCATCTTCTCCGCCGCAGCCACCACCATGTCTGCAATTTCCTTCTCCGTATTCTTGAGAATGCGGTTTTTCTGGTTCTGGGCATCTGCCACCGCGCGCTCCTCGATCTGCTTCGCCTGTGCTTTTGCCTTCTCCACGATCTTCTGATACTGCTCGTCCGCATCTTTTCTCGCAGTATTTAAGAGCTGCTTCTTTTCCTCCTCAGCCTTTGCCATGGAAGATGTGTACTGCTCCTTCAGGCTCTCCGCCTCTTTCTGCCTGGCAGCTGCCTCGTTCAACTGCGCATCCGCCTGGGCCTGTCTTTCGGCAATGATCTTCTGCACAGGCTTGAAAAGAAATATCCTAAGCGCCACAAACAGGATCAAAAGGTTCACAACCGTACAGATTAAATTAAACGGGTCAACACTCAGCATATCGCTTCCCTTTCCTTTCCATCTGCTTTTTATTTCAACATAACAATGATCATCAGCGCGATGACAAAGCAGTAGATTGCCGTTGCCTCCGCCAGCGCACATCCCAGGATCAACGCAGTATTGATCTTGCCGGAAGCCTCCGGCTGCCTTGCGATGGCTTCCACTGCCTTACTGGTAGCCATTCCGATACCGATACCTGCGCCGATGGCGCCGAAAACTGCGATAGCTGCTCCGATTGCGATTAAACTCGTATTCATTTCTCTTCTCCTTTATTTGTTTTAATATCGTTTCCTTTCATATCCCGCCCGGTCTGCCCGTCACGCTTCCTCCACCTCTAACATCTCGCTGATGTACATAGAGGTCAGGAACACAAACACATATGCCTGCAGCAGTCCGTCAAAAATATCAAAATAACAGCACAGCACCGCCGGCAGGATCGCCGGAACCACAAACTTGATCAGCTCCATGATGACGAACGCGCCCAATACATTACCGAACAGTCGCATGCACAGGGAAAGCGGTCTGGTCACAAGCTCCAGAATGTTGATGGGCAGCACCACTGCCACCGGCTCCAGAAACTTATGCAGCCATCGCTTCACACCCAGCTGATAGATGCCTGCCGCCTCCACCAGAATGATACTCATGGCTGCCAACGCCACCGTCACATTCAGATCCTTCGTGGGCGCTTTCATTCCGAACAGCCCGACCGCGTTTGCCACACCGATATATAAAAGCACCGTGGTCAGCCAGGGCACATACGCTTTGCCGTTTTCTCCAATCATTCCCTCCACCATACCGGTGAGCTTCGTCACGATCAGTTCCGCCACCGCCTGCCGCTTACTGATGTGATCCACCTTCAGGTTTCGGGTGAGAATGATGGAAACCAGGATCAAAACCGCCATGATGATCCATGTCACCACAATGGACTCATGCACGGGAATTCCATCCGCATACGCTGCGATCTGCGGGATACGGATTGGGATCTTAAATACGGTCTCGCATTCCAGCTCTTCCATCAGATATTCTGCCAGATTACCCAAACGATCATCTCCTTCCCTGTCTATTGTAACCTGCCCAATTGGAATCAACCCAAAAAAGTCTAAGAACTCCGGCACCGATCCCGGGATCAGCGGGGTCAGCACCAGAGTCCCAATGTTCAATTATGGTCTGCGGAAGCCTGCTTTACAGCAGATCAATGCCCTGCTCCTGCATCTTCATTGCTCTCACCTTGCAGGAGAGGCCAAACAGATTGATGAAGCCCTCTGCATCATGATGATCATAAAGATCACCGGTGGTAAAGGAAGCAATGCTCTCGTTGTAAAGGGTATAAGGAGAAGTGGTGCCAGCCTTGATGATGTTGCCCTTGTAGAGCTTGAACTTCACCTCGCCGGTCACATACTTCTGTGTCTCCTCGATAAATGCCTGCTCTGCCTGACGAAGCGGTGTGAACCATTTTCCTTCGTAAACCAGGCTTGCAAAACGGCTGCCCATCTCCTTCTTCATCGCATAGGTATCGCGGTCAAGGATCAGCTCCTCCAGCTGCTGATGTGCCTCCATCAGGATGGTTCCTCCAGGAGTCTCATACACGCCGCGGGACTTCATGCCGACCACACGGTTCTCCACGATATCGATGATGCCGATGCCGTGCTTGCCGCCCAACTCATTCAGGGTACGGATAATATCGGAAACCTTCATCTGCTTACCGTTTACGGAAGTAGGAACCCCTTTCTCAAAGGTCATGGTCACATACTCACCCTCATCGGGAGCCTTCTCCGGCGTGGTGCCCAGTACCAGCAGATGATCATAGTTCGGCTCATTAGCGGGATCCTCCAGCTCCAGACCCTCATGGCTGATGTGCCAGATGTTGCGGTCACGGCTATAGGAAGAATCCGCAGAGAAAGGCAGGTTGATGCCATGTGCCTTACAGTACGCGATCTCGGACTCACGGGAATCCATGGTCCACTTGTCATTTCTCCATGCAGCGATGATCTTGATATCGGGTGCCAGCGCCTTGATGCCCAACTCGAAACGGATCTGATCGTTGCCCTTTCCGGTTGCGCCGTGGCAGATTGCGGTAGCGCCTTCCTTTCTGGCGATCTCCACCAGCTTTTTGGCGATCAGCGGACGTGCCATGGAAGTACCTAACAGGTACTTGTTCTCATAGATGGCATTGGCCTGTACACAGGGTACAATGTACTCATCGCAGAACTCATCGATCACATTCTCAATATAAAGCTTGGAAGCGCCGCAGAACTTTGCTCTCTCTTCCAGACCGTCCAGCTCCTCTGCCTGCCCACAGTCGACGCAGACACAGATCACTTCATAATCAAAATTCTCCTTCAACCAGGGGATGATCGCAGTGGTATCCAGACCACCGGAGTATGCAAGGATCACTTTCTCTTTCATGTTATATGCCTCCATTGTATAATCTAATTATTTCCAAAAAACCTAAATTTTACTATACAACATTCTACGGGGAAAAGCAAGATGGTTGCCATCAATCATTCAGAAAATCCCGCTTCGATGCCTTTTTCCCCGAACCGATTTCCCGTGCGTTTTCCGCTTCGTCCAATTCCAGTCCCTCGATCCTAAAATTCCTTGCCGACTCTCCGCAGATCAGCAGTGCTTTTTTAATCTGTACGAGTTTCGCCGGACGTCCAAAGGCAGTCCCGATGGAGTAGGTAACCCCCTGGTAAGTAAAGGTCTCTCCCGCGTTAAAGTAGGTGATATCCTTCAACATCTCCCTGTCCGCTAACTTGACAGACAACAACGTCGCTAATTCCTCCCGTTTGTCGAAATGATGCTCCATAAGCGCCTTCAGCGCATCGATCATCATCTGAGACTGATTGCCGGTGCGCTCTTCTCCGTAGATTGTATAGGTTTCCTCCGTACCTCTGCCCCTCTGGGATGCCCCCTGACGCTCGGAAGTATAGTTCTTCTCTAATAAACCTCTCACATATTCGTCCTGCGGTACAAAGGTATCCAGAGTCTCCCCGCAATGCCTCAGGAGAGTCGCAATCTTTTTCACTTTGTCCTCTACGGAGTAGGAAGTTCCCACTGAAACACCGCCTCCGATCGGCAGATACGCACCGGTTCGAAAGTACGTCGGCATATTTTCTCCACGGTTCTCTTTCAAAGTATAATCCGTCGCCGACAGACAGTTCATCCCCGACATATCGATGATAGCCGGAAGCATATCCTCATGTTTCTTCAACACTTTGGCAAACACATTGACCATCATATCGGTCTGATTGTCCGTGTAGGATTTACCATAGATTGTGTAGGTGATATCCCCGGTTACGGATCTGCGCTTCCCGGATTTTGGCTCTTCACTTTCCTCCTCCGATGCTTTCACTTCCGACGCTTTCACTTCTGGCGCTTTCACTTCTGGCGCTTTCTCTTTGGGAACTTTATCTTCTCCTTCCTTACAGTCTGTCAATGGAACAACCGGCTCTTCCTGCGCAAGCTCTTTATAAACCTGCAATTCCTTAAACCGAAGTCTTTCGTCATCATGCAGCGCTTTATAATTTCCGTTGAGATCGTTTGCCACAAAAAACAACCCCACCATCCGTGCAATACTGGGATAATAATTCATAAAACTGTCCGATTCATATCCCTCTTTCAATTCCTGATATAATTTTTCCTTTGTGTCTTCTTCTTTACTTCTTTCGGAACTCTCATGCAATTTCTTGTCCAGCGTGGAAAGACCTTCCTCAAGTATTTGCTTTTCCTTTTCGTTACGCTCGAGGAAAGTCTTTGTCTCGTTCGTACTCTTCTTGAAATTTTCCTGATATTTCTTTTTGAGTTCTTTTGTAGAGAACTCCTTCCCCGCGGACACGGGATCACTTATCCTGATCACATCAATGGGCAAAATATCGTTTTTCGCACTGCGTCTGCTTTCTCTTGTTTTATCTGAACGCATGGTCAACAATTCAACAAATGAGGGCAAACTGAAATAGTAATTTTCGCTTCGAAAAACGATTGCCATAACGCACGGATTATTCCGCAATTTTCGCTTCATGATCTCAACCCAATTGTCGTCGCTCGCACGATTTTTGAAATCCAGATCCAGATAAATATTATATCCTTCTCTCATCCACGGAAGTATTGTTCTGTATACTTGTTCCTCATCCCGGTGTGAATAACTGATAAACACATAATTTTCATCATTATCATAATTGTTGTTAATGTATTCCTGGATCTCTTTTCTCATTTCATCGCAAGTCATCTCTTCAATTCTTTTTTTCATGTGCAACCTCCGTTTTCGCATTATCTCAGTCTGTACACCTTTACGCCATCTTCCTGTGCAAGCAGCTTCAACAGGTTACGCATGGAACGTGTATCTTTCTCCTTGCTGTCTGCATCATGCCCATGCGCTTCATCCAATTTGCGGAAATGATCCAGCCCCGCTTGCTTCTCATACTTTCCCTTTACTGCAAACATATCCTGATGTCTTTTTGTACACTCTCTGATCCGATCTGCATCCTCCGGATACTCCTCCTTGGCTGTTTCCAACTCATCTTTTGAGATATAACGCCACCCCATGATCCAATGCTCCCAACACCATCTCTCATGCTCAATGGGACCCATTGTCTCATTCAACTCAGCACCGAATCCCGTTACAATCTCGCAATCCATCGGCTTGTCCGAATAAAAACAGCCGATTTCGCCCAGAATCTTAGAAAATTTTTTCGCCCGACCGATATGATTGATCTTATACTCCAAAGACATCCGCTGGAATGCATCTTCCATTTTGTGCATCTGCGTTTTATCTATGAGCTTTCCCTCCTCCAGATGATTCATCTGATGAACAAGAATGGCGAATTTATACATATGAATAAAGTTGCTGGTAGACAGATACGAATTGCGGTAACGCTTATTGGTCCTGAAGTCCTTTCCTACTTCCAGCATGATCCCGTTGCTTCCTTCACCAAAACTATTGTCTCCGTTAATACTGATAATCTGTTCAATATCGGCAAGGAAATCCGGCTTTTTGCCGTCTTCAGCGCATAGTTTTTTGTAAGTTCCTTTCACGCCTGCATACTCTGCCTTGATCTTTCCCCCGTCCGTGTAGAGTTCTTCATCAAACAGATAAGTGGCAATAATCTTGTCCCCCTCAAATTTCAGCTCGCAGTCAAACGGATGCACCTCGCCGCGGGAATTCTGTCCGTAAGAAGTTCTGTCCCAACACTGCAGTTCATCACACAGCATCAAAAGATAGGCTAACGGATGCTTGCTCAGACTGAAATGCTTTCCCTTGTTAAATGCCTGCTTTTTGTAGTTGGTAATTGAAAACTTATAGAAACTATTATGCAGCAAAATGGCCGTAAGCGCATGTGTATACATCTCATTTAAAATTTCTTCATCCACTACCTGAATCAATGTATTCAGCAGGATGATGGTGCTGAAATACGCATGATCAATGTAACCGCCGAACGTCTCCGGGTGCTCCGGCTTCAGGCAGAGCACATCATACAGGTAATCCTGATAACAATAAGAACACTTATTTTTCTGAAGGTTTGCAAATTGCTCATAGGCATCAAACTTCCTGCTTCTGTTCTTCTCATCGTAATATGCATAAGACTCTCCCAACTCCTCATAGATTGCATGTGCGAGAAACGCGTTAAGGTTCTCCCCTTCTTCATGATTTGCAGTTTCCGAAGACAGACGCTGCAATTTTCTAATACCGCTCCGCCTCACCTCCTCTATCTCCTGCACAAACTGCTCCAGATAATCCGTACCTTCGCGATAAAGTTCGGATGGCGGTATCTCTGCACCATCTTTTTTTCGGGGACAGGTCTTCTCGTTCTCTACACTCACCAGACGAATGCGCTTCTTATATTCTTCGCAGGTATCCCCATAAACACTCTTCACGATCTCTGCGATTTTTTTGTCCATCTTTTCCAGCTGTTTTAAACGCTCTCCCCCTTCGTCATATCTGTCTTTTCCTTCCGCATTCCCACCTGTCAGTTCAGCGTATGCGATAGCGCATTCTCTCCTCAGGGCAATCGCCTTGTCCTTCACCTCACCGACTTTGCAATTCTGAAAGTTATTCATATTAAAGGTTACAAAGGGAACATAATCTATCGTATCCCCAAAATAACTTTTCACCTGCTCAAACGACAGTTCAAAAGGATAACCCACATCATGAAACAGTGCTGTCATTCCCCAGAATTTCAGAAAATGCGCTGCCAGATCCTGTTTTTTCATCGGGTTCAATCCCTCTTTCTCCAGCAGTCCTCCATATGCCTTCCTATACGCCTGCCTGAATTTTCCGCTCACGTCATAGAAAGCGAGTCCGATCAGGAAAACATACACCGAATGAGAATAATGATCCCTGTGTTTCATCAACAGGGAACTGGCATTTGTCTCGAATTCAGACAGCATTTCTATCATTTTCTTGGTCTTACCATAGCTGCCAACAAACATCTCCAGGTAACAGAAATAAACATCAAAGGCATCCTTTGACACTCCAGACTCCAAAAATCTATGGATCGCGACTTCCAGACAGCGTCTGTCTGTATCCATCTGCATATTGTATGGGATCTGACCTGCTCTCAGACTTACCCCATCAAAATCCTCCAGTTTCTCACGCTTCCCGTCGGTGTGATCAAATCTGAGCTCCGTACATCTTTCACGGATAAAATGAATGGCGTGTTCCTCCAGATCGGAGATACGGATAAAACTGGGAGACTTCTTTTTCTTCCCGTTTTCATCCTTCTCCCACACCCTGTATGTCATGAATTTTTCAGGATCTGCCGGACCTTTTATCCCCCAACGCTCCTCATTCTTCATGCGCAATGCCTTATATGCCGTGTACCCCATCCTCACTACCTCCTCGTCGTCTGCGAAAAAATAATTTTTCTCAACAATCAGCCATATCTTATCATATTGACAGCATTTTTACAACTTGTTCGGATGACATAATTTAATTGTAAGATAACACACAATAACGCCACGCAAATGATAAAGTTTGTTGACGTATCAAATTCCTATAACTTATAATAAAAGCATACATGTGCTCTCCTTTTGACATGTATATAAAACGCCATTCTAAAAAGGAGTGAGAAAAACAATTTGAAATATTATTCTAAAATCTTATCCGGTCTCTGTCTGTTTTTATTGATCCTGGGGATCGTCCCTATCGTTATCCTGGGACAGTATAATCATCCCACCGGCGATGACTATGATTATGGTGTGGAGACACATCATATCTGGGAATCCACGCATGATATCACGCAAGTGATCGGTGCAGCATGCGAAGGAGTGGCCAAACAATATCAGATCTGGCAGGGCACGTATTCAGCCATGTTTCTCATGTATCTTCCGCCCAATGCTTTCAGTGAGCGAGCCTATCACCTGGTCACGCCGGTGATCCTGCTGCTTCTGTGCGGGAGTATCTTTTATCTGCTCTGCAAGGTCCTTTGCGGGTGGCTGAAAGCATCGACCCCTGTCTGGATTGCAATCGCTTCCTTGACCGCCATGCTTTGCATACAGACAGTGGATTTTCAGTCAGAATCCTTTTTCTGGTATAACGGCTCCGTGTATTATACAGGATTTCTGGCCATTACTTTATGTTTCTTCGGACTTCTGATCTCATGGCTCCAAAAAGGCGGTCCCTGGAGGATTCCGCTGCTGAGCCTGCTTGCTTTTTGGCTGGCCGGCGGGAATTATGTAACGTTTCTGCCTGCCACTATCCTGTTTATAACTCTGGTCGGGATGCTGCTGTGGCGTCGGGAACCCAAGCGGCTGATCCCGCTTCTGCCGGTATATCTATTCTGGTTTGGCGGTTTCGCGATCAATGCACTGGCACCCGGAAATAAAGTGCGCCAGGACGGCATGTGGCAGATTTCTCCCATCCTTGCGATTCTGAAATCCCTGCGAAAGGGGATTGATTTTCTGCTGTATATGACGGATCTGTGGTTTGTGATTGCGCTGCTTTTGATCACTCCATTGTTATGGTGCACCTTCCGGCAGAGCGCTTTTCGCTTCCGTTATCCGCTGCTTGTGGTGGGCTTTGCCTACGGGGTGATGTGTTCCTCCTTCTGTCCTACCTTTTACACGATGAATTCCACCGGTCCGGCGCGGGCCGTGGCAGCGATGTATTATATCTATGTGTTGTTCATCGTATTCTGTTATGCCTATGGACTGGGATATGTGCAGAGAGTATGGTGCGAAAGGGCAGGAGAAAAATCAGAAAAATCCCTGTCAGGCGGCAGAATCCGGATTGGATTTTGTGCGGCAGTTTTCCTGTTGCTGGCAGCTTGGGGCATCTCAGGGGCATGGAGAGATTGCACGGCGACACGTGCCATCCGCTGTCTCTCCTCAGGCGATGCCGCTGCCTATGAAGCAGAATATCGGGAACGAATGGACCTTCTCACAGATCCCTCGGTAAAGGTTGTGGTCTTTCACCCGTACACGGTTCAGGCCGATCTGCTGTATGTGGGGGATTTCACCGGCGATCCGAAGCATCCCACCAACCAACGGATTGCTGCGTATTTTGATAAAGAGAGTGTGTGCGTGGAGTGGGAATGAAGCTGCGCCACTCGAAACGCTGCGCGTTTCTCGTTGTCGCGGCTGTCGCCGCATGATCATAAAAAAGAGATTGCCTCCATGCAAGTAAACTTGCGGAGGCAATCTCTTTTTTATGATCGCGCTGCTCGTAGCTACGCGCATCTTATCTCTTGCTGAACTGAGGAGCACGTCTTGCAGCTTTCAAGCCGTACTTCTTTCTCTCCTTCATACGAGGGTCTCTGGTGAGGAAACCTGCCTTCTTCAGAACGGGTCTGTACTCGCCGTCTACCTGAAGCAGAGCTCTTGCGATGCCGTGTCTTACAGCACCTGCCTGACCGGTGTATCCGCCGCCCTTTACATTTACAATCACATCAAACTTCTCAGTATTATCGGTAGCAACCAACGGCTGACGAACGATAACCTTCAGAGTCTCCAGACCAAAATACTCATCCATGCTCTTCTTGTTGATGGTAACATTGCCCTTGCCGGGAACCAGATATACTCTGGCGATTGCTTTCTTTCTTCTACCTGTACCGTAGTATCTCTCTGTCTTTGCCATGATTTATTCTCCTCCTTCCTGTCCCTTAGAATGTCAGCACTTCAGGCTTCTGTGCAGCGTGGTTGTGCTCAGGACCTGCATATACGTGCAGCTTGGTGTACATCTGTCTTCCTAAAGGTCCCTTGGGAAGCATACCCTTGACAGCAAGCTCAACAACCTCTTCAGGCTTCTTTGCAAGCTTCTCTCTCAGAGTGGTGTCCTTCATGCCTCCAACATAGTCGGAATGATGATGATAAATCTTCTGATCCAACTTTCTACCGGTCACAACAACCTTCTCGGCGTTGATCACGATCACATAATCACCCGTGTCAATGTGAGGGGTGAAAATGGGCTTATTCTTACCTCTCAGTACTTTGGCAACCTCGGAAGCCAGACGGCCGAGGGTCATGCCGGTTGCGTCTACTACATACCATTTTCTATCGATTGTAGCCGGACTAGCCATAAATGTTTTCATGATGTTTCCTCCGTATTACTTTTGCAGTTTGTGTTCTGTCTGCAGATGCCTCGGCGGATGTCCGGCCACCTTGGCAGGCGCTCGCAAAACAATTGTTTATGCAATGCAGTTCTTGTATCGAAAAGGCTTTGCCGGGGCTTTGGCTCCACCTTTCTAAACACTGTCACAGTTGTATATTATATGATACCTTATCGAACGTGTCAAGTGCTATTATTTTAATAACGCATGTGATTTATTTCAACAATCCGCCGCTTCCGCTATTCCGTAAATTCATACCGTATCAGAGTCAATCCCTGCGCCGGCGCAGTGGGACCTGCTGCCGCCCTGTCGCAAGCCTGTAAAACATGTTCCATATCCTCCGGGCTTCTTTTTCCCTCGCCCACTTCCATCAGCGTTCCGGCAATGATGCGCACCATATTGTAGAGGAAGCCGTTTCCGCAGATCCGGATCACCAAATCCGCCCCCTGCTCCTCTACCTCCAGTGTATAGATGGTTCGCACTGTACTTTCCACCTGGGCTCCCGTCTGGCAAAAGCTCTTAAAATCATGTTTCCCCACCAGCCAGCTCGCCGCCAGCCGCATGTTCTCCACACACAATGGTCGATATGTGAAATAGCTGTATAACCGTTTCACCGGCATGGGAAATTCTCCCCGGTAAATGCGATATTCATATGTCTTGCGGCTCTCTGCATGCCTGGGATGCCAGTCTAAAGCAACCTCCTCCGACTTCTGGATCCGGATGTCCTGTGGCAGACGCTGATTCAACGCATAGGAAATCTTCTCCGCAGGCATACGGGCATGGGTGTCAAACACTGCGATATTTCCCAGCGCGTGCACCCCCGCATCCGTCCTGCTGGCACCAATCACCTGAATGTCCTCCTGCAACAGGTCCGACAGGCAGCGGTTTAATTCGCTCTCCACGGTGACGCCGTTTTTCTGGATCTGCCAGCCGTGGTAAGCAGTGCCGTCATAGGCCACCGTCAGGCGCACCCGCTTCAAGCACAGCAGGGTCTCAGGCTGTCTTGCCTTTTCTTCCCTCGTATCATTCTCTGTCCTGTCCGTTTCACGACTCATAGCATCCTCCCGGCGGCAATGCTGCCTGCAAGATAGATCACAAGCACCAGATATGCGATATAATCCCGCTTTCGATAGATCAAGGGCTTCATCTTCGTCCTGCCCTCACCGCCGCGGTAACACCTGGCCTCCATCGCCATGGCCAGATCGTTGGCTCTGCGGAAGGCGGAGATAAACAGCGGCACCAGGAGCGGCACCATGGCCTTGGCGCGTTTGAGCAGATTACCGCTCTCGAAATCCGCCCCTCTGGCGAGCTGTGCCTTCATAATCTTGTCCGTCTCCTCCAGCAGGATCGGAATGAATCGCAGTGCAATGGACATCATCATCGCCACTTCGTGCACCGGCACCTTGAACAGTTTCAACGGCTGCAGCAGCCTTTCCATTCCGTCTGTCAGATTGTTGGGGGTGGTCGTCAGCGTCATGATGGACGAACCGATGATCAGCAAGGTCAGACGCACCGCCATCGTAACCGCCAGCACCAGACCTTCTTTGGTGATCTTCAGCTTCCAAAGCGCCACCAGAACCTCTCCCGGCGTCAGGAACAGATTGAACACCACCGTAATAAGCAGAAGGAAAAGAATGGACTTCATTCCCTTCACCATGAACCGAAACGGCACCTTTGACAATCGGATCACCAGCGCCAGAAACACGACCGCGGCACCATATCCCCAGGCATTGCGAAAGCAGAACAGGGATATGATGTAAAAAATCGTTCCTGCAAGTTTTACCCGCGGGTCCAGCCTGTGGATCACTGATTCAGTTGCATAATATTGTCCTAACGTAATATCTCGTAACATGATTCTCCCGAACGAATGCAAATACTTTTATTGAAATACTCTCATTCAAATACTCTCATTGAAATGCTCTCATGATCTCGTCCGCCGCTTCTTTGATCGTTGTGACGGAGGTATCCACGCGAAACCCGTTTTCCCTCAGAGCATTCATGATATAGGTCACCTGGGGCGCCGCAAGTCCGACTTCCTCCAGTTCTTTGTAATGGGCAAACACCTGATGCGGCGTATCGTCAAACAACACACTGCCCTGATTCATAACGATGATCCTGTCCACGTATTCCGCCACATCTTCCATGCTGTGGGACACCAGCAGCACCGTCATGCCGGTCTGCGTCTGCAGCTCCTTGATCTGATCCAGGATCTCATCCCGCCCTTTGGGGTCCAAGCCCGCAGTGGGCTCATCCAGGATCAGCACCTCCGGCTTCATCGCCAGCACGCCGGCGATCGCCGCACGTCTTTTCTGCCCGCCGGAGAGTTCAAACGGTGACTGATAAAACAGCTCCTTGGGAAATCCCACCTTGCGCAGCGCGTCAAACGCCCGCAGCTCGACTTCCTTTTTGTCCAGTCCCAGATTCTTAGGTCCATAACACACATCCGAAAACACATCCACCTCAAACAGCTGATGCTCCGGATACTGAAACACCAGTCCCACCTTGCTCCGCAGAGCCTTCAGGTCATAATCCGCATCATAAATATCCTGCCCGTTGTAATAGATATGCCCGCTGGTGGCGCGCACCAGACCGTTCATATGCTGCATCAGCGTGGACTTGCCGGAGCCTGTGTGTCCGATCACTCCCACAAACTGACCGTCCGGGATCTGCAGGCAGATGTCCTTCAACGCGTGCACCGCCTGTGGTGTGTCCTCCCCGTATATATAATTGACATGGTCTAATATGATAGACATTTCAATGCCTCCACCAGTTCCTCTGTTGTCAGTATCCCTTTGGGCAAGCGCAGTCCCCGCTTCTGTAATTCATGCGCTAACAGTGTCACCTGCGGCACATCCAGACGCAGCTCCTTCAGGCGCTCCACCTGGGAAAACACCTCCCTGGGCGTTCCTTCCATGGCAATCCTGCCCTGATCCATCACAAAAATACGATCCGCATAAATGGTCTCTTCCATGTAATGGGTGATCAGCACGATCGTAATCTTTTCCACATCATTTAACGCCCGCGCCGCCCGGATCACATCCTTGCGGCCGTTGGGGTCCAACATCGCCGTGGGCTCGTCCAGAATGATACATTTGGGATGCATGGCCATGACACCTGCGATCGACACCCGCTGCTTCTGTCCACCGGACAGTTTATTGGGCGAATGCTTGCGATACGCATACATGCCTACCGCCTTCAGGCTCTCCTCCACCCGCTCCCAGATCTCTTTGGTGGGGACGCCCAGATTCTCGGGGCCAAACCCCACATCTTCCTCCACAACCTGCCCGATGATCTGATTGTCAGGATTTTGGAACACCATACCAGCAGTCTGCCGGATCTCCCAGAGGTTCTCCTCTTTCGCGGTATCCTTGCCATCCACCCATACTGTCCCTTCCGTAGGGCTCAAAATAGCATTGATGTGCTTGGCCAGCGTGGATTTACCGGAGCCATTATGCCCTAAGATAGCGATAAACTCTCCGGCCTTGACATTCAGAGAAACCTTGTCCACCGCAGTGGTAATCCCCTCCACATTGCCTTCCTCATCCCGCCTGATATATTCATATACTAAATTTTTGGTATTGATAATGCCCATGTATCGTATCCTTTGAAAGCTGTCTTTTCATGCTTTTGCGTTTTATTTTACTAAATTCATGCGCGAATTACAATAGAAATATCTGTCTTTGCCGTTTGCAGATTGTATTTTGAGGCAAATTTGTTTATAATCTGTAGTGTAGTTTTGAAACACAATTCCAATTTTTGAGGTTTCCTATGAATCAAATAGATAAAAATCAGATCATTAAGATGGTGCTGATCCTTATGGCCATCATCGGGATTGTAGGTGTGGCTTCCTATTTTCGCCGGAAAAGCATTGTGACACTGGACGAATACGCCAGGCAGCAGGGACAGGACTATCGAATTGCAAGCATAGAGGCGGATTCCGCGCCGTCAGGATCTGCTAAAACAGAGGATGCTACAGAGTCCTCCGATTCTCAGGCCGCTTCCGCTGCAGTTTCCGCCTTGACCGGCGCGCTGTTAAACGGCGGCAGCGACGGACAGGCCATGATAGCCGAACGGCTCACCTACCAGAACGCCTCCGGGGAGCTTGCCCCAGACTTTTATATCGAGCCTCTTTCCGCCGCACTGCAGCGCTATATCACAGGGGTGTCTTACCCTGCTGTGGAAGCGAACGCCGCCCCGGAGATCACCCCGGACGAATTGAGATATCTGCATATTCTGCATTATAATTTTGAAGGGGAAGTCGCGGAGGGAGAACTGATCTGCAATCAGGCGATTGCCGCCGATCTGGTGGATATTTTTTATGAACTGTACCGCAATGAATATCAGATTGAAAAAGTACTCCTGATCGATGAATATAGCGGGGACGATACCGCTTCCATGGAGGACAACAATACTTCCTGCTTTAACTATCGGGTTGTGGAAGGCTCCACCAGTTTGTCCAAACACGCGCTGGGATTGGCCATCGACATCAACCCGTATTACAACCCCTATATCACCTACGATAAACAGGGCGGGATGCATGTTTCCCCCGAATCCGCTGCTCTCTACGCCGACAGGAGTGTTGATTTTCCTTATAAGATCGATGAAAACGATCTGTGCTATAAATTGTTTGTAAAACACGGATTTACTTGGGGCGGGAATTGGAACTCCGTGAAAGATTATCAGCATTTTCAGAAGACAAATTAATATGAATTCACAGGAAAACAAAACTCCGGACAGCATATCCCATCTGTCCGGAGTTCTTATCTTTTGTACTTTGAAGATTGATTAAACCAGCTCCAGAATAACTTCCATCGCTGCATCACCCTTACGGGGACCAATCTTTACGATTCTGGTGTAACCACCCTTGCGGTCTGCATACTTCGGTGCGTACTCGTCAAAGAGCTTTGCAACCAGATCAAGCTTCTTGGTGCCGCGCTTCTTACCAGCTGCCTCTGTAGGAACTACAGTTACAGTATTCAGAACCTTCAGCATCTGACGTCTTGCATGCAGTCTGGAAGGAAGATCCTTCTTGATCTGCTTCTCAACGGTGTCATACTTGGTAACCTTCTTGCCGTCAACAACCTCTTTTACTCTCTTGCCGTCCTTGTCCTTTACAGGAACCTTAGCGCTTACGGTAACGGTCTCGTAGTTGTCCTTTTCCTTTACAGCAAGGGCGATCAGACCTTCCGCGATCTTTCTTACTTCCTTAGCTCTTGCCTCAGTCGTAATGATTCTGCCGTTGTTGATCAGTGCAGTTACCTGGTTCTTCAGTAATGCTTTTCTCTGAGAAGATGTTCTTCCCAATTTTCTATACTTTGCCATGATTCTTTTCCTTTCTCCATTCATGGTGCATCCGGCCACGCTCTTTGGACTTATTTACCGGATGGAGATAACCCTGCGTGTACCCATCGGCTTTACCACGCCGGGAGTATCTGTCATTTGGTTTGTTTAGTTATCATCGCTGGGATTGAGCTGTAAGCCCAGTTCCTTCAGCTTTGCAAGGACTTCCTCCAAAGACTTGCGTCCCAAATTACGAACTTTCATCATATCTTCGGAAGTCTTGTTAGTCAGCTCCTCAACTGTGTTGATACCGGCACGCTTCAAGCAATTGTAAGAACGAACGGAAAGCTCCAGTTCGTCAATGCTCATCTCAAGCACTTTTTCCTTCTCGTCATCTTCCTTCTCCACCATGACTTCTGCAGTCTTAGCGTTCTCGGAAAGATCGATGAAGAGGCTCAGATGCTCGCTGAGTACCTTTGCAGCAAGGCTGACAGCCTCATCAGGAACCAAAGTTCCGTTAGTGAATACATCCAAGGTCAGCTTGTCGTAGTCAGTGATCTGACCTACACGGGTATTTTCTACGGTAACGTTTACTCTTTCTACAGGTGTATAGATGGAGTCAACTGCGATCACACCGATCGGCAGGTCGTCATGCTTATTCTTATCAGCACTTACATAACCACGTCCCTTTGTGATGGTCATCTCCATATAGAGTTTGGTGTCCTTGCCGCTCAAAGTAGCGATCACCAGATCGGGATTCAGGATTTCAATATCCTGATCGCACTGAATGTCGGAAGCATGTACAACGCCTTCTCCGTTATACTCAATGTATGCGGTCTTGGCTTCATTGGTCTCGCTGTTATTCTTGATCGCAAGACTCTTGATGTTCATGATGATCTCTGTCACATCTTCCTTCACGCCGGGAATCGAACTGAACTCATGCAACACACCCTCAATCTTTACCTGACTGACAGCAGCTCCGGGCAAAGAGGACAGCATAATTCTTCTGAGGGAATTACCAAGCGTAATTCCATAACCTCTCTCAAGAGGCTCTACCACGAATTTGCCGTACTTTTTGTCTTCTGAAATCTCAACAACCTCAATATTAGGTCTCTCAAAATCAAACACTGCGTATACCCTCCTTTTTTATGTGGATTTTGCGGATCCTTTATAACTGATTACTTGGAGTACAACTCGACGATCAGCATCTCGTCAACCGGAACATCGATCATCTCTCTGGTAGGAAGATTCTTGATGGTTCCCTTGAAGTTCTCAATATCTACATCCATCCACTCAGGTACCAGTCTGCCGCCGGTAACTTCGATAATATCCTTATATCTCTGCAGAGATTTGGATTTCTCTCTGATCTCGATCACATCACCTGCTTTGATCAGATAAGAAGGAATATTTACCTGCTTACCGTTTACCAGCACATGCTTATGACCAACGATCTGTCTTGCTTCTCTTCTGGTTCTTGCAAATCCCATTCTGAACACTACGCTGTCCAGTCTGGACTCCAGCATAACCATCAGGTTTTCACCGGTCATTCCCTTCATTCTGTCGGCCTTCTCATAGTAGTTTCTGAAAGGCTTCTCCAGAACGCCGTAAATGAATTTTGCTTTCTGCTTCTCACGAAGCTGAAGTCCATACTCACTTACCTTCTTGCCAGCTCTGGCATTGGTTCTGTTGGACTTCTTGTCATAGCCCAGGTATGCGGGCTCAAGACCCAAAGATCTGCATCTCTTTAATACGGGTGTACGATTGATTGCCATTTTAATATTTTCCTTTCTTGTCTGTTTACAACGCAAGCCTGCGGCCTGCGCCTTCTTCCAACCTATCCTGACTCAAAAATCATGCTGCTTCGCAACATCCGCGCTTTCGCGCTCCTGGATTTTCTCGTGACTTCGTCGGGCGAAAACAAATGTCTGCTTCGCAGCCGCTTGTTTTCACACCTCCTCGACTATACGCGACGACGCTTAGGAGGTCTGCATCCGTTGTGAGGAACCGGAGTTACATCACAAATACTTACTACCTCCAAACCACAAGCAGAGAGCGCTCTGATCGCAGCCTCACGACCTGAACCGGGACCCTTAACGAATACGTCAACAGTCTTCAGACCATGAACCTGTGCAGCCTTTGCAGCTGTCTCAGCAGCCATCTGTGCGGCATAGGGAGTAGATTTCCTTGAACCTCTAAAGCCCAGACCACCGGCACTTGCCCAGCTGAGTGCATTACCCTCAGCATCAGTCAATGTAACAATCGTATTGTTAAAAGAAGACTGGATATGTGCCTGTCC
>ODAI010250633.1_pt1 | contig 23356 bp, 24 predicted proteins | sample 1539321 | NCBI WGS metagenome assembly ODAI01 (sample SAMN02144231, study PRJEB22623) | gut metagenome | biome: sheep rumen | host: Ovis aries | place: New Zealand | reverse complement strand
CTCCTGCTGGGCTTTTTGCGTTCTGCCAGAAGCTGTTCCTGTCTATAAGGTGTCCCGGGATGTCTTCCTGATGTCCCGACATGTCTTCAGTGAGTCCCGCTCTGTGTTTAATGAGTCCCGCTTTCTCTGAATCTTGTCTGCATCCTGTCCCGCTATGTCAAAGCCATGTCCCTGCCTGTCTTAAGTATGTCCTGCTATGTCTGAAATAAATCCCGATCTGTCTAATTTTTGTACTTGACAAACGAACCGGTTTACCAAGCATTTCTTTTTCTTGTCTGAGATATTCTAAAAGCGTTGTTTGTACTGCTGCAGACGGGGAAGAAATGAAAGAGAGCCCGTCTGAATGTGTTGAGCATACCCATGCTTCTGCAAAAGGATCAGCAGAACATCCAAAGTTATAGTCATCATTAAGTCTGCTTCCACCCCAAATATAATCTTTTGCTACAGGTTTCAGACATATCGGAATTCGTTTCATGGCATTTCATATTTCTTTTTATCAGATACACAGATTTCTTTACCAAGCTGGACCTCTATCAGTTGAAGGCCAGACTCTCCCGCTATAACTGTATGCTTACATCCCGCAGACATTGTAACTACATCGCCAACCTTTACAGGCTGTTCCATCCCGTCCACAATTGTCTTGCCTGATCCAAAAATAACATTCCAAATTTCATCTCGGAAATCATGGCTGTGATAATTCATTCTATGGCCCGGATTCAACGTGACTTTTACAGTCAATGAATCTTCCTCAACATCCAGAACCCTATAGCTTCCCCAGCTCTTTTCAGCAAACATAACCTGCTGGACTATTTCGTCGACAAAAGGTTTAATGTACGAGCTTTGCTCCTTATCGGAAACAAGAATACCTTCTGGGCTTGCCGAAACAACCATGTCATGGCCGCCCATAACGAGAATTGGAACGCTCAGTTCGTTGATCACATGGACATTAGAACAGTTTTCATTCAGCCTTACATTTCCGACTGTGCTTTCCTCCATAGCCTCTGTCAGAGTATTCCATGTTCCCAGGTCTTTCCACATACCATTATAAGTAAGTACCTTTATACTTCTTTCCTGTTCTGCTACAGCATAATCAAAAGAAATCTTTTTAAGAGTATCATAGGAATTATATAGTTCTTCATAATTGTCTATTCCCAGCAGATCCCGGCTTTTATTCAACACATACGATAATTTAAAGGCAAAGGCACCTCCGTTCCAAAGTGCGCCAGCTTCAATATATTCTTCTGCCTTTTTCCTGTTCGGTTTTTCAGTAAACTCCCATATTTGAGCACCCTCTTTAATTACAGGCCTAATATACCCATATTTTTCAGAAGGATAGGTCGGTGTAATCCCCATTAGAACAAGATTTTCACTGCCTTCCTGTGCCGCTTTACACATGTCTCCCAAAGTATGGAAATAATCTTCCTGGACATAGGGATCTACCGGACAGACAACCACTGCTTCATTTTCCGGTACTCCCTGACGATCATGAAGAAAAGCAGCAGCTAAGGCTATGGCAGCAAAAGTATCACGGCGGCACGGCTCGACACAGACACCCACATCCGTTCCCAGCTGATTGTGAATTGCCGAGACCTGAGATTTACTTGTTGCAATAGTAATCTTAGCAGCAGAATCGACTGTTTTAATCTGGCGATAAATCCGCTGTACCATAGACTCGTAGCCGCCCATATATTCGGTTCCCATAGGAATCTTATGGTCCGGACTTATAAATATCTTTATAAACTGTTTTGAACGAATGTCATTGGATAAAGGCCACAGGCGTTTTCCAGATCCGCCAGATAATAGTATAATATTCATCTTAAATACTCCAACGTCTTCCTATCACCATATGATGTCAGCGAATCCATCACACGGCACAGCTCCCAGTGAATGTATAAAAAAGCGTTTTTTCTTCGACATAATCGGAGGAAAAACGCTTCTCTCTTGCGCAGGGAAAGCAGACTGCCTGCTGTGCTTAATGCGCACCGGCCTGCCTTTCATTTCCTGTTTCTCAAAATCTGAAAGTATCCCTGATGCCCAGCCACTTCTGGTCCTTATCGGAAAGGTTCAGGGGCGCTCCGCAGACTGTATATCCCTCTGCACTGGCCGTGCCCTGATATTCTCCTTCCAGTCCGGGCCACTTTATGCCGATCTCCGGATCGTTCCAGGCCATGCCGCCTTCATCGTTGGGATGATAGAAGTCATCGCATTTATAGCAGAACTCCGCTGTATCGGAAAGGACCAGGAAGCCATGGGCAAAGCCCTTGGGAATCAGGAACTGCTTCCTGTTTTCTTCTGTCAGGAGCTCCCCGTGATATTTTCCGTAGGTAGGGCTGTCAGCCCTCAGGTCCACAGCCACGTCATAGACTTCTCCCTGAATGACTCTGACCAGCTTTGTCTGGGGATAATGCTTCTGGAAATGCAGCCCCCTCAGAACGCCTTTTGTGCTCATGGACTGGTTGTCCTGCACGAATACAATGTCAAATCCGGCCTCTTCCATATCGCGGGCCGAATAGGTCTCCATAAAGTAGCCCCGGCTGTCGCCGTGCACTGCGGGGGTGATCACGCAGAGCCCCTCTATACCGTTCACATTTCTTTCCACTTTGATCTGACCCATATCAAAGCGCTGCCTCCTTTAAATATCTGCTGACTGCATCCTGCCATACGGGCAGGGGCTCAAAGCCTGCTTCGACCAGTTTCTTCTTGTTCAGTCTGGAATTGAAGGGACGGGCGGCCACGGACAGTCCGTATTCCTTCGTTGTCACGGGAATGACCTTGGTTGTCAGTCCGTACTGCCTGTAGAACTCACAGCAGAAGTCATACCAGCTGATAAAGCCGCCCTCGTTGGTGGCATGGTAATAACCGTACTTTTCCGTTTCGATCATATCCACCAGAAGGCGGGAAAGATCCAGCGTATAGGTGGGTGTCCCGATCTGATCGTTGACCACGCGGACGCTGTCGTGTGTCTTTCCCACATTGATCATGGTCTTGATAAAATTCTTTCCGTTCAAGCCGAAGACCCATGCAATACGGACAATAAAGTACTTTGTAAGTGTGCCGGAAACGGCCAGCTCACCGTCCAGCTTGCTCTGACCGTAAACGTTGAGAGGAGCATAGCACTTGTCATCCGGCTCCCAGGGGCGTTCGCCCTGGCCGTCGAAAACATAGTCTGTGGAAAGATACAGCATCTTCGCATCCACAGCTTTTGCCGCGTCGGCGATATTCCCTGTTCCTTCCGCATTGATCTTATGGACGATGGGCCGCTTCTGGGGATCCTCCGCTCCGTCCACGTTTGTCCATGCGGCGCAGTGGATCACTGCATCCGGCTTTAATTCTGAAATAATTCTGCTGACAGCCTCCCTGTCCGTAATTTCCATCTGCACATAGGGCATGACAGTTACGGCAGAACCGTCCTGAATGCCGGAATAATGCTCTGCCAGATCCGAACCAATGCCTTCATGACCGCGCTTTGCCAGCTCATTCATGACATCATGGCCCAGCTGACCGCCTACGCCTGTAACAAGAACCTTCATAATCCGCTTCTTCCCTTCTGTCTATCTGTTTGCGTACATCTTTTCATAGTAATCCTGATATTCCCCCGAAATGATGGTCTCCCACCACTGCCTGTGGGTCAGATACCAGTCGATGGTCTTTTTGATGCCGTCTTCGAACTTTGTTTCGGGAAGCCATCCCAGCTCTCTGTGAATCTTGGCGGGATCGATGGCATAGCGCATGTCATGGCCCTTGCGGTCGGTCACATAGGTGATCAGGTCCTCGCTCTTGCCAAGGGCTTTGCAGATCAGCTTCACGATATCGATGTTGCGCATCTCGTTGTGGCCGCCCACGTTGTAGACCTCCCCGACCCTGCCCTTATGGATGATCAGGTCGATGGCCCTGCAGTGGTCCTCCACATAGAGCCAGTCCCGCACGTTGAGACCCTGGCCGTAGACGGGTAGAGGCTTGTCATATAAGCAGTTGACGATCATCAGAGGAATCAGCTTTTCCGGGAAATGATAGGGGCCGTAATTGTTGGAGCAGCGACTGATGGAGACCGGCAGTCCGTAGGTCCTGTGGTAGGCCAGGACCAGCAGGTCCGCCCCTGCCTTGGAGCTGGAGTAGGGAGAAGAGGTATGGATGGGGGTCTCCTCCGTGAAGAAGAGATCGGGCCGGTCCAGAGGAAGGTCGCCGTAGACCTCGTCCGTGGAGACCTGGTGGTATCTCTGAATACCGTACCTGCGGCAGGCATCCATCAGGGCTGCCGTTCCCATGATGTTGGTCTGCAGGAAGATGCTGGGATCCTCAATGGATCTGTCCACGTGGGACTCCGCCGCAAAGTTGACCACCATGTCGGGATGCTCTTCTTCGAAAAGTCTGTCCAGGGCCTCCCTGTCGCAGATGTCCGCCTTTACGAAGCGGAAATGGGGATTGTCCATGACAGGCGCCAGGGTGGAAAGATTGCCCGCGTAGGTCAGCTTGTCCAGGCAGACGATCCTGTAGTCCGGATGGGCCTCCAGCATGTGGAAAATAAAGTTGCTTCCGATAAATCCGGCACCGCCGGTCACGATAATCGTCATTTTTAAGTATGCTCCTTTCGATCAGTGCAGCTGATCCATATATTTGCCGTCCAGCACGTCCTTCAGGTACTGGCCGTACTGATTCTTTTTCATGATCTCATAGACCTGCATCACATCCTCCCGGCTGATCCATCCGTTCAGGTAAGCGATCTCCTCCAGGCAGGCAATCTTCCGATGCTGATGCTGTTCTACCGTTTTGACAAAATTGGTGGCGTCCACCAGACTCTCATGGGTACCCGTATCCAGCCAGGTGAATCCCTGGCCCAGGAGTTCTACGTTAAGGCAGCCCTGCTCCAGATAAATACGGTTCAGGTCTGTAATCTCCAGCTCCCCTCTGGGACTGGGCTTCAGGTTCTTTGCGTATTCTACTACTCTGTTGTCATAAAAGTACAGGCCTGTCACGCAGTAATTGCTCTTGGGATGGGCTGGTTTTTCCTCAATAGATATCGCCTTGCCGCTTTCATCGAATTCCACGATGCCGAAACGCTCCGGATCGTCCACGTAATAACCGAATACCGTGGCCCCTTTTCCGCTTTCCGCGTTTTCGACGGCAGCCTTCAGCCTTTTCTTCAGCCCGTGGCCCGAAAAGATATTGTCGCCCAGGACCATTGCCACAGTATCATCTCCGATAAATTCCTCACCAATGATAAAGGCCTGGGCCAGGCCATCGGGACTGGGCTGACTCTTGTAGGAGAGCCGAATGCCGAACTGGTGGCCGTCGCCGAGGAGGATCTGGAACCTGGGCAGATCCTGGGGCGTGGAAATGATCAGGATATCCCGGATCCCCGCGTTCATCAGAACCGACAGGGGATAATAGATCATGGGCTTGTCATAGATAGGCAGGAGCTGTTTGGATGTGACCATGGTCAGGGGATAAAGACGTGTACCGGAGCCGCCGGCAAGAATAATACCTTTCATAAAAATACTCCTTTTGAAATGTGATGTGATTTTCCTTCATTCATAACGGCAAACAAAAGTATAGTACAGCATTTACTTATTCTATTTTTATTTCATGAATCGGAAGCTTCCGGATCAGACATCATTTTTACTATAAGCTCACGTAGTCCCTTAAACTGATCTGTCAGCGGCTCACAATGACGGTCTCTGACCTCTCTGACAGCCTGCATGGCTGACAGATCATCTTCCACTGTTTCGGAATAATAAAAATATAGGGAAGATGCGAGATCCATCTGTACTGTCCTTTTACCTTATAATACGCATTGGGCAGAACAATGCAAGGTGTCTCCGTCAGTGCCGAGAAGTTCATACCATGAAGCCTGTCGGTTATGACCAGTTCGGCTTCTGCAAATTCATTCATCTTCCTGTTGACCAGATCCATTCTGTTCTCATCCGTAACCGGCACGTCAGAGATCATGTCAGTATAGGAAAACGTATCCGCCGCCTTTTCCAGCTTTAAAATATCCTCTTCCCTGATCTTTTTTTCCTGATCGTTCCGAAAGCAGAACAGCACACCCGAGCGGTCCGAACGTTTTACATGAAAGTCCTCCTGCGCTGCAGAGAAGACCATGTCCGGGGTTTCTATGACACGGTCGCCGTAAAGCTTTTTCATCTGCAGATAAGAATCGTCATCCCTGGCCGTCAGCCAGAAATGCTCCCGTCTGTAACATGAAACCGATTCTTCCGCCCTGCTCCGGTCTCCGTAATAGAAGGACTGGGGAAAAAGGATCATCGGATTACGCATCTGGTGCTTTATGATATTTCTTCTGGCTTCCTCCTCATGGATCCAGATGTCTCCCAGGTTTCCTCCTCAGGTCAGTACGATCAGGGTCCTGTCCGGAATCCGGCCCCGGCACCTTTTATAATCCCTGTTGGATATGGCAGCTACTTTCCCGAAGCGGCGGAGAAACAGCATTTCCGCAAGAAAAATGGCCTGATCCCCCAGATTCGGCTGTGAGGGAGCAAAAGCGACCAGAATGTCGGCTCTGCATTTTTCAGGCAGTATAAAGAAGCAGTAGTATGCCCGTTTTATCTTTCTTATGACTTTTTCAAATGCCACTTTGTTTTCTCCCTGCAGTGCTTCTCGAATCATAAGCCTAAGCCCTTTATATCCCTGTTTCCTTCCGCCGGAAGCTTCAAAACCCCTTTTTATGATGAAAATACGCAAAGATCCGCAGAAGGGCCCAGTAAGCGCGGGCCTTTCCAAGGGCCGCCGTGATCAAGTCTCTCCTTCTCCCGTAAAAGCCCGTCAGATGGATTCCCCGAAATAAACTCTCCCAGAAGGGATCCTTTATGACCCCCTCATATCTCTCTCTGACTTCTTCCTCTTTTCCGAAGACATAGATCCGCATAAGGATGGAAAAATATTCCATGGCCGCGGCCTCGTAAAGAAGCTGCCCGTCGTCCATGCCCCAGCTTCTGATCTCACTGTCGTAACGCTGCAGAAGGTCCCTAACTTCCTTTGGAAAATCCGGCCTGAAGGACTGGGTCGCGGAGAAGGCGTTGCGGTTATACAGGTAAGATACACTGGGCAGCACCCTGATCTGCCCTGCTTTTTTCAGAAGATCGAAATTCCAGATCACATCTTCACCGAAGGCCAGTTCCTCCGGCATCCAGGTTTTCTTTAACAGATTCTTTCTGACGATCCTTCCGTGGGGGGCACGGTTGATCCATGTCTTTCCGTCTCTGAAATCTCTGTCCTGCATGGTAATATAGTACCGCCGCAGCCGGTTCTTCAGATCTTCCTGACTGTCATTACTGTTTTCCAGAGAAACGTTTTCCGGCGTTCCTTCTTCTCCTCTTTTGATCCTGGTCAAAAGAAGATCCGGTGCAACCTGCCTGCAGAATGGCAGGAGCCTGTCCAGGACTCCGGGGACCAGTTCGTCGTCAGCATCCAGAAAGAGTCCGTAGTCTCCTTCTGCCTTTCCTGCCCCGAAATTTCTGGCGGCCGAAACACCCAGATGGGGCCTGTGAAAGGCCTGTATTCTTTCATCCTCCCCTGCTATGGCATCTATGCTGCCGGCGCAGGCTTCGCTGCTTCCGTCATCTATGACCAGGATCTCACAGGTGCATACTGTATTGGTCCTGACACTGTCAATGCAGGCCCTGAGGTATTTTTCCGGCGTATTCCAGACAGGAATAATCACTGAATAATCCATCTGACGTATCATCCCTCTGAATTGATGTGCTGTCTTTTCTCCGACTCCGGGATATCCCTGGTAAATTCCCGCTTCCCATAGCGCATATACAGATAGTTCCTGTAATCGGCAATGATTCTCGTTCTTACGCCGCTGAATACAACATTCCGGTATTTATCAAAAACAGAAGCTTTGTACAGGATTCCTCCATAGGCTGCCGAAAGCAGTTCTGCACAGTAAGGACCTCCGGGATGCCTCTGACTGCTTTTCCGGCACAGTTCTTCCGTACGCCGGTACAGATCCAGAATACTGCTTTCTTTTCTGTCTGAGGGGATGCATTTATAAAGGGCACGTTTCCATAAGGTCCCGGGGACCATTCCATTCCGGCGATACAGCATGGTATAGGCATAACTGGTGTGCAGCCGGATCCATTTCTGATGTATTCCCGAAGGCACCATATCGAATACCGTAATGTCAATGAATACGTGTCCCTGTCTGGTACTTCCCGCAATGGTTTCCGTAATGTCCTCTTCCATATCTTCCACACGGGAAAAAAGTGTCGGAACATCCGGTGACCCAAGCCTGTCGTAGTGCAGCAGCCTGTATCTGGGGCTGCCATGCTCCGGATACAGCTTCAGGAAGCGGTCGTACTGGTCTCTTGTCATCATCAGGTCAATATCATCGTCCCAGGGAATGAAGCCCTGATACAGATGGTATCCGATCACAGAACCTCCGCACAGGGAGTACTGTATATGAAACTGCCTGCATACTCTGTCAATATCCCTGAGTATCTCCAGACAGCTTTCCTGTATTTTTACTATCTGCCGTTCCACGTTAAGCCTCCATGGTGGTCCATCCTTCTTCATACAAAGGAGGCTGGTATTCCCCGTTAAACCAGTGATCAGGTGCAATAACGATCTTATCCTCAGCCCGGCCCAGGAATTGGGCCCACCAGCTGAAGGTAGAGTTCGAAATAATAAAATGCCTGCAGGAATACATGAGCCTGAGTTTCTCCCAGACCGGATCCTCTCCGCTTTCATAATAGACAGGTGCACTGATCCGTATATTCTCCCTGGCCCAGGCTATGTCATCGGAAAAGACAAAAAATACGGGATCCTTTGTCATTTTCTGCATCTTTTCTGCAGCCCTTTCAAAAAAAGCGGCGCCGCATACATCCAATGCACTGTACTGAAGATAATTGCCCCGTCGGACCGTTATGCAGACAGAATTGCTTCCCTGTATCTTCTCCAGAAGATCCCTGCAGCTATCGCTGACCGGATATCTGGGCTCGAATTCCTTAAGGAGCACCTCCCTGATTTCCTCAGGGTATCTGGCACATTCGCAGGGGCCTGCCACGATCTTCCTTTGCAGCATGGCTCCTTCCCTGCTGAAAGGGTAGTCATACCCGGTAAAAATCTGATAGACCCCGTGCCGGTCCTGCCAGGGTAAAAAACGCTTTCTGACGGACAGGCGTGCCAGAGGACCTTTTTTTCCTGCCGCTTTCTCAAGCAGGGCGCAGATTCCCATGACCGCCTTTTCGGAGGCCGTCAGTTCGTTCCAGGCAGGACGGCCTGCCTTGTCGTAGTACCTGTAGTTCTGCACTTTGAAGTGCCTGAGGGAATCCTCCCAGCCGGGCATTTCTCCCTTCCGGGCTTCCCTTTCTATATTCCGGAAGTACAGGATCAGTTCCCTGTCCTTTTCTTCCCCTTTGATCTGCAGCCATCTTGCAAAGGCATAGCGGAAGAGCTGGTTGCCGAGCCTTCCGTTCATCTCTACATATATCATCCCTTCCTGCCTCTGTAAAAAAACCTGTATAAATGGACCAGCAGCTTTCTCTTTCCTGTCACGGGAGGGAGCCTGCTGTTCCCGTATCTGTCCGAATACTTTACTATATAGTCCCTTAGCTTCTTTTTATCTTCCCGACTTCCAGACTTTCCCATCCTTCGAAGCGTATATACAGCTGCCGATACCAGCTGGGCCTTGGCATCCTCCAGATACTCAGGGTAATAATCCCGGCAGAAGACCCGGATCTGATCCCATGCTTCCACGTAGTCCATGCCGATCCGGTGCCAGCTGCGATTGGTCAGGCTCCCGGGATTCGGCCTGTAATAATATCCGGCCCATTCCGTAAAGGCCACTTTCCTGCATGCGGCAAAAAGCCTGTAGGTTACGAACTGGTCCTCCAGCTTTCTGTCCTCCGGATAGGCTATGTCCCGGAACAGTTCTTTCCGGTAAAGCTTATTCCATACATAACTTCGGAACATGCCTTCCCCTCTGACCAGTCTTCCCAGAGCCTCCCTGCCGGTGCAGGTATACGCCCGGAAATCAGCGGGGTATGCTGTCTTCTCTTCAGTTAATACCGCTTCCATCTGACAGAAATTACCTGCAGCAATATCAGCTTCGCAGTCAGTCAGAAGGTTGGATAAAACAGAATAATAGTCCGGCGAAACCGTATCGTCCTGGTCGCAGAATCCGATATAATCACCGGCCGCTTCGCGGATGCCCCGGTTTCTGGCGGCAGATACCCCTCTGTTTTCCTGATGAATCACTTTAACAGAAGGATACTCCCGGGCATATCTGTCTGCTATGGCTCCTGATTCGTCTGTCGATCCATCATCTACTATTACTACTTCGTAAAGAGGTATCTTCTGATGAAGAAGAGAATCCACGCATTGAGAAATATACTTCTCTCCGTTATATACAGGTACTATGACCGATACCTTTTTACATTCTTTCCAATCCATCCATTCAATCCTGTTATTTCAGGCCCCAGAAGCCAGCATACCTGCAGCTTCTTCCTATTTCTTTTTCCGAATCTTGGTTTTTGCAAATCCGGTAATTGTTTCAATGATCATATTTGCAAAAACATCTTTCAAAGCAGCCAATATGAGGATATATAGAATCCCTCCCAGTAAGATCTCTGCAAATGTAGCCAGGATTCCTGTCTGCATGACGTTTTCCAGTCCCAGCAAAGCCAGCAGCATAATGGTTCCTGCCGTCATACTCAGCACAATGCTTTTCCAGATTCCTTCCAGACGGACCATCTTCCTGACAAAATGCCACTGTACGGCCATTACCAGGAATTCGGAAATGATCGTACCTATGCAGGCACCAACTGCGCCGTACCGGGGAATCAGCATCAGATTAATCGTCAGATTGCATATAGCCCCGCTGATTACAGAAATATTGTATTCTTTCTGCCGGCCGAAAGGAATCAGGCATTGAAGTCCTGTTACATTGCTTATAGAAACAGGCAGAATAGAAATGCCCAGAAGATAAAGAATTGTTACTACCGGTTCAAATCCTTTTCCAAAAAACCAGGGGACCAGACCTCTGGCGATTCCACAAAGTCCCATGGTCATTCCGGTACCCATGAACACTGCAAAACGCATAGTCGCGGACAGATATTTCTCAATTTTTTCTTCTTCTTTATGCGCAAAGACATTGGACATCCGGGGCAGCATGACTGTTCCCATAGATGTTACGACTGCAAGAGATACCTTGATGATTTTCTGTCCCTGTGTATAAAAACCGTTTTCCCCTATGTCAGAATAGAGGATCCCCAGCATGGTCTTATCCATAACACCATAAATGTGAATGGCTATTTCCGGCAGTAAATACAGTGCAGAACGCCTGAAATGTTTATAGGTGTCAAGCTCGCGCAGCGGTACATATCTGACATATCTACGTACTCTTACAAGTACAGCAAAAATGCCGAGCAAAGAAGAGCCTTCCATACATAACGCATACAGGGGTACATCCGTAGGTTTCTTTATAAAAATGAATATAGCAGCCGTCGACAGGATTTTTACCGCCGCGCTTTTCAGCATTAAGTCCTTAAAATTCTCGATCCCCTTCAGGAAAAAGGAGGTATCCAGAAAAACCGATAAAAAACCAATCGACTGAATTAAAAAAAGAGAAGGATATCTTCCGCTTAATCTGTAAAGAAAAAAATATATAAAAAGGCATGGAACAATGGCCACGCCTTTCATCAATAACAATTCCTCCAATAACTTACTTCGTCTGTATATGTCATCCTGGCAGCAGGCAATCTCCCTTTGCCCATAAACATTCACCCCAAAAGCCGAAATCAGAAGAAAAGTACCTATGATAGACTGGACCCAGCTGTATGCACCGATTCCTTTTTCACCAATCACCCGGCTGATGTATGGGGTTGTTACCAGGGGGATCGCTATGGTCAACAGCTGGTATAAAACATTGTAAATATAGTTTTTTCCTACTCTGCTTTTTATATTCAACCCCAACTCCTTATCTCTGACAATACATCAAGACCGGCATATTATGTTATCTGATGCTCTTCCAGAATTTCCAGTATTCGTCTCCGATAAAGTCCCAGCTGTAACGGGTCCTGACTCTTTCTTTTGCTCTGGACCCGAATTCATTGATCTGTATGCCGTCCATTGAATCTGCCCGGTCAATAAGAGCCGAAAGATTTCCTTTTTCTTTATTCCAATATAATGTTGCCGCGCCGCCCACTTCTCTGTTAAAACCTATATCCAGCAAAAGATTGAGCTTTGTGGATCCTAAAGCCTCCAAAAGGCTTGGATTGGTTCCTCCAGCCTCGTGGCCATGCAGATAAGCGAATGCGTTTTCCCGGATTTTTTTCAGGAGTTCCTTATCATAAACCGTTTCGACAAATTTAATTCGGGGTTCCGAACAAAAATGAAGCTTTGTTTCAATCTGTTTTTTGAATTTATCATTCTCGTTTGTAATAATGACCAATGAGCGGTGTGATCTGCTGTTCATAAATTCTCTGATCATTATCTCATAATTGTTTTCGGGCACAAAACGTCCGACGATCAGATAGTATTGTCCCATCTGCAGCTGGTAACTGTCCAGCCATTTCATAAACTGCGGATGATTATCTGCAAGAATGCTGGGCCTGACGTCACATCCGTATGAAATATAAAAAGTATTCAGATGACCGTATTTCTGTTTAATATATTCTTCAATCTTAACAGAATCGCATATGACTGCGTCTGCCGCTAAGACCATTTTTTTCTCAGACCATCTCCAGTACTGTTGTACAGGAGCAGACCATTTGTTGCGCATCCACTCGTGTCCGTCCGGATTCAGAATATAAATGCCTCCGATGCTTTTGATCTGTCTGACGATGTCATCAATAAACAGGCCGATCCGATAAGTTAAAATATAAAAAACCGGTTTTTTAATGTTATGGTCTTTGCAGTACCTGATGCAGTATTTTGAGGCTGCTCTGTCATAATAAAGGGCTACTGCTGCACCTATCTCCGGGCAGAAAAGCTTAAATACATGGGCATTGTGATATGTAAACTCAGCAACAGAACCATTACGGTTCCTTTTAATGATTTTTATCCCGTTGAGCTTACTTTCGTCCATGCAGCCTGTTCCGTTGGCCTTACAGGCAATATGATATTTGATATCCGGCTTATACTGATGCTGTTCCGTTAATTTGTCTACAAATGTCTCAAAGCCTCCGTACTGGCCAATAGACTTACTCCCTATAATAAAGATATGCTGAACGGAAACATTACTGTTTTTTTGATTTTCTTTTTCCATATCAAGTATCCATTTATTCAAATATAGCAGAAAGAATCCGGCCCGCCTGCGCCTGTGGATGCCTGTTTCTGATCTGCAGAATGCTTATACCGTCATTCTGCTAATGATTTTTTCGTGTTTTCAGATTCTTCGGCAATTGTCAGATAAAGCCAATAGGGGGCTCGTAAAGGGACAGAGAAAAACTCTTACGCCGGTACATATTCTGTGTTTCCCTCTAAAGAAAGAATGCATCCTGCTGTGAATGCAGCAGGAAATCCGGTTACCCTCTGCCTTTCAGGCTTTTGACCTTATTTCTCGTTTTCAGTAAGGCCATATATGTCTTCTGTCCCAGCAGGAAAGGAACAAAACTAAAAAGGAATTTTTTATCTGCCCCTGATAATACGCGCAGACCGTCTCGGATACACTGTCTTCTTAAATCAGAATAATACTCTCTGCTTCCTTTTTCTTTCCAGTCCATCTTTTCGTAAGCAGTTGCCAGATTGTATATTGCTGAACGGAGCATTATTCTCTGCTGGACTGCCATTGACCTCTGACTCAAATATTCACTGCGAAGGAGCAGCGCTTCTACTACCGCCAAATGCCGGGTACTGAATTTCTCATGCATAATACTGTCAGTCCGCAGTCTGTACCAGTAAAAACAGTCCGGCACCATACATATCCTGCCGCATTTTGACAGGATATGATGCATTACAAAAACATCTTCGCAGTATTTTCCCTCCGGAAATTCAATCCCCTCCAAAAGGGGGCTCCTGTAAAGCTTATTCCAAACGACATCGCAGGTCATAGAGCCTTTCTGATCGTAGATGATCCAGTATTCTTTTTCAGCGCATACCATTGAAATATCCGTTGCCGGAAGGCGGCCTTTTATCACCTTCTTCCCGGCCTCCGTATAAAATGTCTGCACGCCGCAGACAACCAGATCAGCCCCGGTCTTCCCGGCTTCCAGGAACATCGTTTCATACATATGATGATTCAGAAAATCATCACTGTCCACGAAAGCAATCCAATCTCCATGGACATGCTGCAAGCCCGTATTTCTTGCTCCGGAAAGGCCTTTGTTGGCCTGATGTATCACAGTGATCCTCTTGTCCTTCTCTGCGTATGAATCACAGATATCGGAAGATCCGTCTGTCGAGCCGTCGTCTACAAGGATTATTTCCAGATCGGTAAATGTCTGATTTATAATGCTTAAAAGGCATTCGTCCAGATATTCTTTTACATTATACACAGGGACGATAACAGAGAGCATATATGATTCACCTCTTGCTGGTTGTGTCGGAAATACTGCTGTTTTCCTCCGGAAAAACGGCAGGAAGAACGATTTCCTGATTTTTATGGAACTGCCTTATATCCCGGCCGGTACTTTTCGTGCAGCCCCATATGGCCGCCCCACCCGTCTCCTATACCGGCACAATACATTTGGACCAGAGCTTTCGATTCCCCGATCCTGCCGTGAAAGCAGAGAAACAGGACGTCTCTTAAGCACCTGATTACCTTCTTTATGGTAATGAACAGTGCCGTTACAAAGCCGTAGTGCCGCCTGGCCATGCAGATACGGTTGCGAATATTATAGTATTCCTTCCAGCTGATGCCGCTTTCCCGATATCCTTCTGCCTGATGGTCAATCACAGCACTGTTTACATTTAAAATCGGAAATTTTCCGGAAAATCTCAGGCAGTATTCCGTATCATCATACCAAAGGAAGAACGAGCGGTCCGGGAGACCATAGTTTTCAATAATGGAACGATGCAGAACCAGGCCGCAGAAGGACCCGATCTGACAGGAAAAAGCCGTTTTCTCATATTCTGCGGCAGGTACCGGAACTTCCTTTTTTATGATGGTTCCGGTAACACGTCTTCTGTGCCCGATCCGCAGTCCATTGGTCTTAGGGACACCCGCATAGCATAAATGCGGATCCGAATCATGCCCGATCATATAATCAATATTCTTTAGAAAGTCTTTTGCGAGCATGGCATCGTCATCGATTACTGTGATCCACTCTGCCCCTAGCAGATATGCTTCTTTGATTCCTCTTTCAAATCCGCCTGCCCCGCCGGTATTCTTTTCTTCAGTGAATATATGATACCGGCTGTCCGGCTGTTTCCCGCAAAGTACAGCCCCTGTCTCATCGGTACTGGCATTATCCACTACTGCGATCAGATCATAGGGACAGGTCTGATCTTCGATATGACGCAGACACTCTTTGAGTTTTTCCGCTCTGTTATATGTAACTACCACAATAGCATATCTACACATCCTTCAAACCCTCTGTTCCGCATTCACTGCATCAGGTCAGCAGCAGACTTTATGATGTATTGATTTACCACACTGACGAAGCGATAAACCAATATCCGTAACTAAAAAAATGAAAGGCCTGCTTTCCGTCTTTCTTAACCGGTCTTATGTCTCCGTATATGCATCCATCCAGCAGACAATGACGGTTTCCTTCGCAGATCCATGCCTCAAATCACGAAAGATACGCGGCAGCCCGGGATTTGCTTGCAGTGACTGTTACAGCCTCATCAGATTCCGCAGGCTGTCTGTAAGTCCGGCAGCCCCCAGACTCGCAGCCATCGGCAGATTCCGTTCCCATCGGGACGCGGTGCTCAGACTTTTTAAAGATTTTAACAAACTGCTTTGAACGGATACCGCTGCTGAAAGGCCGCGGACGTTTGCCGGTACCTCACCCTGATAAAAAATATTCATCTCTCCGCTCTCACCGGATTTTCAAGAAAATCCCTGTAAGAAAGCCTGATTCCATCCTCAAGCTCCGTTTTATAGGTCCATCCAAGCTTTGCCGCCTTGCTTACATCCAGCAGCTTTCTTGGCGTTCCGTTGGGTTTTGAAGTATCCCATTCTATCCTGCCGGTATATCCGACCACGTTTGCAACAAGCTCTGTAAGCTCCCTGATGGACAGTTCCTTTCCTGTGCCCGCATTAACAGTTTCATTTCCACTGTAATGGTTCATCAGAAATACACATAAATCCGCCAGGTCATCTACATAGAGGAATTCACGCAGAGGGCTGCCGTCCCCCCAGCAGGTGACAGTTTCTCTGCCTTCCACCTTTGCCTCATGAAATCGGCGTATTAATGCAGGCATAACATGACTATGTTCCGGATGATAGTTATCATTGGGACCATAAAGGTTCGTCGGCATAACACTGATATAGTCAGTTCCATATTGTTCATTCAGATACTCGCAGTATTTTAATCCGCTGATTTTTGCCAGAGCATAAGCTTCATTTGTCGGTTCAAGGGAAGAGGTAAGCAGACAGCTTTCAGGCATCGGCTGAGGGGCCATTCTGGGATAGATACAGGAACTGCCAAGAAACTCCAGCTTTTTACAGCCGTTTTTCCAGGCGCTGTGAATAACATTCATCTCCAGGATCATGTTTTCATACATGAAGTCCGCCTTGGCCGCCGCATTCCCCAGAATGCCGCCGACTTTAGCTGCTGCCAGGAAAACATATTCCGGCTTTTCTTCCTCAAAAAACTTTTCGACCCGATCCTGCCTGGTCAGGTCCAGTTCTTTGTGTGTACGGGTTATGATATTCTCATATCCCTGTCTCGTCAGTTCTCTTACGATGGCAGAACCGACCATGCCTTTATGTCCGGCAACATATATTTTTGCATCTTTCTCCATCATGACTGATTAGTCTGCCCCTTTCACTGCCTTTTGCCTTTTGGCAATCTGCCTGTCATGTTCTGCCATGATCTTCACATGTTTCTCATAGGACGTCTTCCTCGGGTTCCATCCAGTTACTGTTTTTGCCTTCGTCGGATGCCCCATCGCGTAGACTGTCCAAATTGCCGAGTTCCAGACGATCCTGCAGGCCTTCCGCAATACGCTCAGCGGCAAGCCGGATATGTCATTCAGTCTGAACAGACTCAGCTAGCAGAAATCCGAACTGGATTTTTAAGCCTGCTAACCAGGTAAAAAACAAGTTCCTAATATCGAACTTCATTTTCGCTAACGAGTATAGACTCACTATTTCTTTGAAATATTTATTCTTTTGAATATTCCGCATATGCCATCAAAAACAAAGGATTCATAAACGGTAACATGATACTGGAAATAATGATTCCATGAAAACTGGCCAGCGCAAAGAAAACCAGTTCTCTATAATACTTCCGATAATATAGTTTATAGAACACCATCGTTATTATAGCGGTGAGAAGTACAATAAAAACAATGCCATATCTCAGGCCATAATTTAAATAAAAAGAATCAACAAAAAAATAGCCAAGTTTCGGATCAAAATTGACGGTTCCATTTCCCTGCATACGCATGACTTGTCCAAAAAGTTTAAACCCATATTGTGACAGTACTTTTGCTGTCTGCTGGAGTCTCCATGAAAGATAATAGTCGATCACTTTAAATTTATCAGGGTTTATTGAAAATGCATACTGTAAGCAATACACAGAGACAGCGGAAAACAGGAAAGAATTAGTCGTTGCCCATTTAAACAATTTCATATTTTCTATGACAGTCAGAAAAGTCAGAAGCAGAATTAATACGATAATCATGCCCGCTTCAAGTCTTGCATGACAGTATTGATATGTTACATAAGAAAAGGCAGCGCAAAGCAGATAATCTATTGGTTTTAATTTGTTTTTCCTTAAGTAAAACATGGTTGCAAGAATAAAAAATCCATAGGCTGCCCATATTGTTGCGTATGTCATTCCAAACGAGTGACGAACATATTTCTGAACACCAAAAATAAAGATGCGGTCCTCTATGACTCCTGCTAATGACAATAGGGTTGAAATGACCATAACTATTCCGGATGAAAAAAAGTAAATCATCCCAATTACTCTACTATTGCTGTTTTCAGCTCCAAGCAGTGTTAAGAAAACAAGCATTGGAATGGTTGACCGGGAAAAATAGTATATTACCGCAGAAGTAATCAAAGTAACTGTAACAATATTAAAACTCAGTAATTGGGTTTTCTTTAGCAGCACGATTCTGACCAGCAGGCCCATTGCCGCTGCATAGAAACAAATTCTGATGATAAAAGTAAAAGCTCTAATTTGTCCGAGCATACTGTTGGCTAAAGATCCGCTAATAAAGTACAGCCATAAAGATATATAGTATATCAACAGATCAATTCTGATTGCTTTGAGATGTCTTTTTATATTCTTCATTCAGTACATCCTTATCATTTGCCATACCTGAGATAATTATGAAAATCTCTCTCCCGAAAAACTATCCGTATTCATCCTGCTGCTTTGCTTTTCATGCAGCTTTAATTGTCATTAACAAGAAACGCTGTAAAATCCCGAATTATTCACCAATATAGAGTAAAGACGACGGAAAGCCGTATTTTTTCTATAGTTTCGCAGGATCACTGCTCTCCCTCGGCAAGTGAATAGAAAAAGAACTTCTTTCCTGGTAAAAATAAGGTACACGAACTGAAAAACAATACCAGAGAAAGGAAGTTCTTCTATGGCAATTCTAGACACTATCACGCTTGAAAGCAACAAGCAATTAAATTATTTTAACGGCGGTGATCTCTCTTCAGACGGCGGCCTGCTTCTTATTAAGGTATTCGCTGAAAAGACCAGACTCATTCGTCTCATGAATAAATTTCTTAAGACCAATGATCAAACAGACTGCCGTATCCATAAGGAGCCTGTAAAGACCGCAATACTGGAAAAAGACAAGCCGGCTTTACAACCTGTTCTGTCCCGCTTTGGGTACCGTATGGACATTGACACACTTTCCCAGTTCGACCAGAGCGGCTCAGCGGTGTTGAAGATCGTCCGTTCTGTTGGGCGGCCGGATTTATGCTGTTTGATCCGGAGTTCCCCCTGCTGGACACCTATGGCAGCCAGGAGGGAGAAGGGGCAACGTTCATTATCCGGCACATGGCTGTCATTTGCTGCTCTGTTGCGATGGTCTGACCCGTGATCTGCTTAAAAGCCGAGATCCGGGAAGGGTGTCCAAAACACGGGTGCTTAAAATGGCCGTATCTATTGGATAGGGAACAGGAAATCTGAAGGATGCATCATTTATTACTATCTAAACATTTCGGCAGCACCCAGGGAATAATCTCTAACCGGGAAAAAATCGGATAAAGATAAACGTGTGCTCCGGACACATTCAAGGCTCCCGGTCTTTTGATCTTACCGCCGATTTCAAGTGCAGCAGAAAAGGTCCTCTCCACAGTCAATCTGGAGATGGACTTTTGCTTCTTGTCATCAGATGTGGTTATCCACATCTCATTTCCAAGTACCGCTGCCGGTTCTGCTTCCTGTTGTCTTCTGCCTGCCTCTGTCTCCCTGCTAACAGTATATCTGAATTTCACACCAGGCTTTGATCCGCATCCGGTTGTCTGGAATGGATACCCTGCAAAGCATATGATTGCCCTCCACAGTTCCGGACTCCATTCTCCTTTTTCTACGGCAGCCTTCAGCTGCTTCACCGCTTCTTTTCTTTCCCGATACAAGTGTGTTCGCTCTGCGGCTGCTGAGACCTCGCTCAACTTATATACGCCTTTTGTATACGGAAGAAACGAATTTGCTGTACTGACTGCTATTTTCAATTTCTCTGCCGCTTCAGACACGCTCATGCCCTCTCTCAGCAGGCTCTCTATATCACCTGTTTCTTTGTATACCAGATCACCTGTGGTAATTAAAATCTTCCGCACCTTAATACGGCTGAGGCCGAACTCCTCCGCCAGAAGTTCCTGCTTCTTCTTCCCCGGTACATTTCCAACTTCCTCCCCTGTCGCGGGATGATTATATGACTCAGATACAGCATCGTAAAAAGCCTGCATGGTTTGGTCTGCATTTGGGTATTTCTTTCTTCTCATTGCCGTCTCTTTTCCGTCACAAATCAACATAAGCAGCAGAGAGAAAAGTGCGGTTCAGTACCGCACCTTGCCCTCAGCTACAGCTTCCAAGTGTTCGCCATACGGAGATTTTCCATAGGTCTTCGCACTCTCCATCAGCTTCTCTTTATCAATGAAACCAATAATATAGGAATTTTCCTCCGGGCAGAAATAACACTCCCCTGTCTGGACTGAATTTTCTCTACGAAGTTTGCTGCTTGATGTTCAGCTGCTCATCGTTCCCGTATCCAGCCGCGCAAAGCCACGGCCAGGCAGCTGAACATCAAGAAGGCCATCCGGGCTCGGCTGAGCCTTATAGCAAAGGCTGAGGCCGAACTGGCTGCCGGCATGCGTGTGGAAAGTGATATTAGATCATCGGCTTATCGTATATAGGAAGCAGCTGTTTTGAAGTTACTTTTGTGAGTGGATAAAAGCGAGTTCCGCTCCCGCCCGCTGATACGATACCTTGCCTTACGCGTCTCCCATTACAGCCATTTCTCAGCCCAGGAAAAATCCTGCTCCTTAAATCCCGGATGCTTTCCATCCTTTTCGCTTGTTTTGTAAGGGATATCCATTTTCGGCCAGTCTACCGCTAAATCCGGGTCATCCCAGGGAATGCCGCCTTCAGATGTTGGATCATAGACATCCGTACACTTATAAGTGAACACAGCAAGATCTGACAGTACCAGAAATCCGTGTGCAAAACCAGCAGGGATCCAGAACATCTGCTTCTTTTCAGAGTCCAGTTCTACCCCTACCCATTGTCCGAATGTTTTGCTCCCGGGTCTTACGTCAACAGCAACATCAAACACTCTCCCGGTCGTCACGCGCACCAGCTTACCCTGCGTATGCTTCTTCTGGAAATGGAGGCCGCGCAGAACCCCCTTACTGCTGCTGCTCTCATTATCCTGGACAAAATTCACAGGTATACCGTGCTCTGCAAAATCAGGTGCCTTAAATGTTTCTGCGAAATATCCGCGGCTGTCGCCGAATACCTGCGGAGTGATTACATATACGCCTGGAATTGATTGCTCCTCAAACTTAAATGCCATTTCTGCTCTTCCTTTTCTCATCCACACTTGGTTGTGGTTATAGTTCTGCCTCTGCCAGATACCTTCTAACGGCATCTTTCCAATCCGGAAGAGGTGTAAAACCTGCCTCTGCCAGTTTCCTCTTATCCAACCTGCTGTTTTCCGGTCTTGCCGCCTTACTGAGACCATACTCTTTTGTCGTTACCGGAATGACCTTTGTATTCAGTCCATACTGACTGTAAAACTCGCAGCAGAAGTCATACCAGCTAATGTATCCGCCTTCGTTCGTAGCATGATAATAACCGTATTTTTCTGTTTCGATCATATCGACCAATAGCCTTGCCAAATCAAAGGTGTATGTCGGTGTTCCGATCACAATCTCCGTAAAAGTTAGGTCAATAATCATATTCCGGCATTGCATGTTGAGTTCTATGCCCCATAAACATGATTGTTGAGCTTTTTGACATCCTCTTCAAGAGAGACACCGAGTTCCTCAAGCAGTTGCAGTGTTTTTTTCTTAGGAGTTGAGGTATACCAATGCCCGTCCTGATGTCTGGCCAGTTTCAAATGCGCTGCTTTCTTTGTGCATTCTTTAACCGAGAGGTTTTTGACATAACCGGAGGATGAAGATTTCAGCTTCGAGATGAACTTGCTGTAGATCAGGCCTTCTACAAGGAGTACGAAGCTTATCCCTTGCTGCGTATAATAGTTCTGCTCATGAAGTCCATTAAAATCTACGCCGTTTCTGACATGGTTGTAATGGGTTTCGATTTTCCACCGTTTCTTGTATGTGCCAAAAATATCAGCCGGTTCTGCACTTTTTTCAGTACGGAGTATGATTAACCCGAAGGAATCCTGCAGTTCTTCGAGCCGCTCCACGGTATGGACCTCATCCTGGCCGATCTGTGAGCGGAATTCTTCCACGAGTTTGTTGTGCATTTCTTCATCCCGGAACATGATGACTCTGTCGGAACCATTTTCGCTTCGGGATATTTTCCTTGCATAATACTTCCGGGGCTTTCTGCCTTCCACTGTGCCTGCGGCGGCTTCAGCGTTTTTCCTTTCTGCTTCTTCGTCCTGGTATTTCTGGGCTATATCCTCCAGGACAGAAACTGTGGTTTCCCGGAAAAGGATTGTCGCATTCCTGGCTGTTCGAGGATCATTCCCTTTCAAATATTGAAAGCTTCCCGTAAAGCTGATGTCACGCTTCATGGTCTTTGCAATCACGGTATTATCAGGGACAGGGATCACAAAATGGTTGTCATTTTTTCGATACATGGTCAGGTTTTCTTCAGAATAGAAGCCCATGTCTACGATGAATGTCACGCCATTGAACTTGTATGCATTGAATACGTCTTTTACCGCTGACTTGTCAGGCAGGCCCCCATCGAAAGCCTTGCAGGTTAAAGGATGGTTTTTTTCAACATCGAAAACGACCATGAGGTTCATCTGCGTATTGCCGAGCCGGATGTATTTGTTTCCATAATCAGCAAGGTCATTTTGTCTGGAGCAGCAAAGGATAACATGCCCGTCGATGGCGAATAGTTTCGACCCGTTATTGATAAGTTCCTGTTCGAAGCGTTCAGCGGTCGTCCGGTGCCTTCCGAGCGCTTCGAGGAACTTGCCGACTGTATTTTCACTTAAAGGAAGGGTCGGCCAGCGGTTAGACAAAACGCTCTCATCAAAAATATCCTTTACATAACTGGCAGGAGTATATCCGTTGACAAAATAAACAATAGCAAGCGCATAAATCAACGTAGCATCGTCTCTGTTAAAGTGGCGGAGAAGACTGTCGTATATTTCCGAGGAACATGCCAGACTCGCTGCATATTCGCCATAATCCTTGATTTCCGGATCCATTAGAAGGAGGCCTGGCTTATCAGAGGATTTGTTTGACACGAAAGCTCCACCTTCAATTTTACCTATGCATGGACCGCTGATTTTTTTAATCCTTCCCGGATGCTTTGGATCTGGAACAGATTTGCGTTCGTATACATAAAAATACCCTTTTATATTCTTGACCAGACAGTCAATATCTGCCGGACGAAGATCACGGATTGCCTGGGGGACAGAATAGCTACCCATAGAATGAACCTCGCTGTTTTGACCTAAATAATTGACCTAACTTTATTATATCTAATAGAGCACAATTAATCAAGCCAAACATGAGGTAAATGTTGATTCTATGCGGTTTTTTGATACTTATATCGAGCCAAGTAAAATTCGTTACAAGATAACTGTTGACCTAATTATTAAGGACTTTGTG
>ODAI010405041.1_pt1 | contig 23361 bp, 18 predicted proteins | sample 1539321 | NCBI WGS metagenome assembly ODAI01 (sample SAMN02144231, study PRJEB22623) | gut metagenome | biome: sheep rumen | host: Ovis aries | place: New Zealand | reverse complement strand
CTGTGCTGAGAGCATCGTAACCCTATCGTACCCGAAAGCATAGATACCTTATACATTTAGTTATTATATCAGTATGTCAAAGGTCACTTGCGGAAATACCGCTTGGAGACCAAAGGTTAAACCAATAACCTATAGCCAAATTTTTTCTATACCGATTTGCATACATAACATTGCTGCCCCATTAAAAATTCTTTCGTCTTTATCAGTCATAGTTCTTGAGCACATAATTACCCAAATGTAAACAGACTGGATTTGACATTTTTTATGTGGACAATACAGATATATAAAGCAACAACATTTCTCAATATTGTTGCTTACAAATCTATATCCGTTGAACAAATTCTCGGAGGGCGCTACCCTTTCCTATCTTCTATCGTATCAAATGGCTCTGCTTTCTTGCTCGGGACGGATTGTATCAACCTAAAAACCTGCTCAGTATCAGCCACATCGGTCAAACGCTGTTTCCCATCGTGCGATGTAAGTTTCAACTGTCCGATTTTTTCGGACACTTCACTTCCCTCCGCCAGTAACTTGTTTTTCAAGTCACTCCAGTACTTACGAGGACGGTCTGTTTCGGTTAACACTTGGATGATATCAACGACAGAGAAGTAGTATTTCTCTTGCTCGTCGACCCATACATAGCGGACTTGCATCCCATCAAATAATTTGATTGCCTCTTCTTGTGCCATAAGTCATAGAATTATGGTGCAAAGATACAAAAAAAATAGGACATATGCAAGTTTATTTACCACTTTTTATCATTTGTAAGCAAATCAGTATGTCAAAGGTCACTTGCTTGGGTTAAAGTGCAAAGCGACACTAAAGAAAACTATAATAAAAAAAAGGCGCTATTGTCTTGATTTACAATAGCGCCGACATCCCCTCTACACAAAATGTAGATATATAAAAAACGCGATGATAAAATAATACTTTCATAACGTCTCCTAATAATGGTGCAAAATTACAATTTTTTTCGGACATGTACAAATTTTTTTTACATTTTTTTTGCATTTGCAAAATCGAAGTTGCAAATTGGTATAATTCTTCGGTAATCGTTCGGTAAGCGTTTGCTGAGCGTTCGGTGAGCGTTGGACCGCAGTGGTTGCAAACCCTGCGTCTAAGCATTAGAACATTTGGGGATTATAAACAAAAAGAGAGGACCGAAGTCCTCTCTGAATTTGATTAGTAAACTAATCGATAGTTAACAATCACTACCTTATTTTACTTGAGCGCCGAGAACATTGATGAGGCGACCTTCGTGCATGATGAAGAGTTGACCGTCAACAATCACTTTCTTAGCAACAGCAGATTTCTCTACAACGATTTCCTCAATACCGGTCTCGTCGGGGCAGAGAGTCCATTTACCTTCGCTATAGTCGACTTCAATCTCGGTATTGGTACCGAAGCTCAGGTTAGGATTATCAATCCAAGCACCATCTTTCTTAACTTGGATTTGGTTAGACCAATTGGTATCAGCAGCCTCTTTGAACTTGAAGGCAGTACGCTCAGTAGCGGTAACGGTAGCGGTATAAACACCGGCAGCACCTTCAACAGGAGTCATAACAACGGGAGCTTCAACAACATCAGCGGTCTCCTCTTTGTCGCTACCCCAGTTGTTGAACTCACCAACAACAGCAGGAGCATAGGCAGCACAGTTAGCTGTAGGAGCTTTCAGAGTGATAGTATAGGTACGCTCTTGAGCAACACACTTAGTCCAAGCACCGTCAGAATAATCGATAACGATATTGGTCTCTTCACCTAAAACGATGTCAGGATTGTTTTCCCAGGTACCATCTACATTAACTTTGATTTGGTTATCCCAGTTTTGAGAACCGTCAGCCTCTCTGAACTTGAAGGCATGACCCTCAAAGTCATTCCAAGAATAGGTGTAGATAGTATTACCCTCTTCATCCATAGATTCGGTCATGTTAACGCCATCCCAACCCATTGCATAACCGGCAATAGCAGGAATAAAGGTTTCGCCGTTTTCGCCTACGCAATCAGGAGCATAGAGAGTAACGGTATAATCGTGATAAACCTTAGCTACGCAGGGGCTGTTGTGGAGCTTGAAGTAGAGAGACTCATAGATATACACACCTGCGCCGTAGTTTCCGCCATCATCAGCGGTAAATTTAACGTTTGACTCACCACTATAACCAGCTTCAATATTAGCCTCTTTACCACCATGGTGTACCCAAGATGCTGCATCACCGGTTTGATAAGCCCAGTCACTTGGGAAGGTACCATCCTCATTGAGTTGAACAGGTTTACCTTCGCAAGTACCTTCTTCTGAAACTTCACCGTCTTTTTTCAGTTCGTAAGGCATTACGAAAACATACCAACCATCAAAACCTTCAAGTTCTTCACCATGAATCATGTCATCCGCATTGGCAGTGTTCCAACCATTGTAAGTACCGGCTAAAACGAGGTCATTGCAGACTTGTTCATCGAAATAAACAACGAATACTACATTTCCTTCTGATGAGAATTGAGCCTCTACATCAGCTACTGAAGGAATAGTTGCCGGAGCAGCAAACATTGCTACGCTTACCAAAGCGGCAGCAACGAAAGAGAAAAATTTCTTCATTTTGTTTTTAAATTTAAGTTAGTTAATAAAGTTAATTAAATGATTCTGTAATCATTAGTATCCAAGATATTGTTTAATATTCGGATTGGTTTGCAAGTCAGAGCTCGGGATGGGGAAGACATTGAATCGGGCATCCTTTTCTTCATACTTACCTTCCCAGAGATAATCACCGGAAGTGAATCGTCCGAAACGGACCAAGTCAGTACGACGACGACCTTCCCAGTAGAACTCTTTCTGCCACTCTGCGAGCATAAAGTCATCATCAATATCTGCAGCAGAGACATTGGCGGCATGCGCACGGTCACGGAGGTCATTGATTTTGGTAGCAGCGGCACCCTTATCACCCAAACGATACTTAGCTTCTGCATAAGTCAACCAAGCTTCCGACGCACGAAGCAACGGGATATTGGTATCGGGGAATGTATTATCCGAGCCACGGGTAGCACCGGTTGAATAAACACCGGTCCACTTGCAGATACCCCAACCGTGTTTCATATTATCATCAGCAGGAGTTTTCTCTACTTGTTTTAGTGCTACTAAGTCAATTGCTGCACTGAGATCACCAACCCATGTAGCCACATTAGGCTTAGCGGTATCACGTGCACAAGCTTGGCAGAGCATACAACGATCGTCTCCTGCAAGGATAGGCATAACCGTCTCGTCTGCAAAATAGTAACCTGCTGCGATAGCTGCCTGAGCAACGCCAAGGGCCTGTTCTTGGGTGAACCAACCATCGGTACCGCATACGAGCGTCGGTTTAGTACGAACGCAAGTCCATTTATCGGTTGTACCCCACTCCCTGAAACCTTCTGCACGAGGAGCAGCCACAAGCAAGGAAGAACCTCCATAGGATTGTGCCTCTGTACCTTGGAAGATATTGAGGACGAACTCTTTGGTAGCAGACGCATTACCACGATAGGCACTATTGTCACCCATGAACATCTCAGCATAGTTAGGCGAAAGCTCATAGGCGTCCATCACCTGTTGCGCATAGTAAGCAGCAGAGTCCCATTGAGCAGTACCGGTATATACCTCCGCATTGAGGAAAGTACGCATCAGCAAGAAATCAGCAGCCGTTTTATCCACGCGATATTCATTGGCCTTGGTAGCAGGAAGTAATGTCTTCAACTCATTCAACTCACCACAGAGCCAAGCATAAAGGTCTTTACGGGCAATCTGCTTCGGCAGGTCATTCGACAGCTCAATGCTGAAAGGCACATCTTGGAACATATCCAAGAGGTAATAATAGTTCAGCGCCCTTAACCAACGTACTTCTGCAACTTGTTGTTTCCAATTCTCTACATCTTGATAAGAATCTATAAATAGGTTATAGATACGGATATTGATATACAGGCGGTAATAGAGTGCCTCTACCATATCATTATCCGGCGTCCAAGAGAGGTTGTACAACTGGTTAACACCCGGGTCATTATACCAGATCCACCAGCAACCATCGGATGTAAACTCATTCAGATTCAATACCATACGGAATAGCGAAGAGAAACCTTCATCAACTCCGGCTACATCACCATTGCCGGCAGGACCTTGCTGACCGGTCAAACCAAGGGTGGCATAGCACTTGTTGAACAGTGCTGCGGTATCAGCCTTAGTCGAAGTATTGGGGTCAATAGGAGTAACATCCAAACTTTGCACACAAGCGGTAAGCCCGACAAAAGCCACTCCTAAAATAATGGATTTAAAAATATTGGTTTTCATAATTTATTAATCTCCTATAATTTAGAATGATACACTCGCACCAACGATAGTCGTCAAGCAACGCGGATAGATATTGTTATCTACACCGCTGAAGATTTCGGGGTCAAGTCCGGAATAACCGGAGATAACAAACGGGTTTTGCACCGTAGCGTAAATACGCGCCTTGACACTCGGATTCTTGGTAAAGCTATAACCCAAAGTGATGTTATCGCAGCGGAGGAACGAAGCATTCTCAACAAAGCGATCAGACCACGGATAGGTTGCCGAAGTGATATTGCTGGCAGGATTGTTGTTCGTAAAGCCGTCATTATACCAGAGATTAAAGCTATTAATCATCACATTGCGATACGTACCGGAAAGGTCGGTAATAGAAGTGACATTGTTAATAGCATTACTCATTAAGACACTATTATAAACATAGTTACCAATAGAAGCACGGAGGTTGAAACCGATATCGAAGTTGTAGAATTGGAACTTCATATTGAGACCCATCGTTACATCCGGACTGGATTTGTGGTAGATATACTTATCGCCTTCATCGATTTTGCTATCCCCATTACGATCGCGGAACTGATAAACACCGTTCGCGTCTCTATAGGTCTCATACACATAGAAAGAATAAGCTGCTTCATTAATCTTATGTACTTGAACATTATTACCGGTACCATAAGCAATTCCTTCACCCGTCGGAACAGGGATAGAGTCATACGCACCGGTATTGAGTTTGGTAATCCTATTTTGGTTCCAACCTACGTTGTAGCCAATATCCCAGCGGAAGTGTTTGCGGTCAATTGCAACTGCATTAACCGAGAATTCAACACCTTGGTTGGTAAGAGAACCGATATTGGAAACAACCTTATTACTAAAGTTAGTACCTACCGCGATATAGGTCTCGTTATTAATCAGGTCATTGGTGATACGGTAGTAGTAATCAAATGCACCGGTAATTCGACCCTTTAAGAATCCATAATCAAGACCGACATTATAGGTCGTAGTCTTCTCCCAAGTCAGTTTTTCGTTATAAGCATTAGGTCTAATTGTGCCGGTAGGCGTCCCATTTACTGCGGGATAGTAAGCATGCGTATTACCTTGGTTATCCACATACGTAGCGAGGAAAGGATAGTCACCTTGCTTAATGTCTTGCTGACCGGTAATACCATAACCGGCACGGAGCTTCAACTCGGAAATCCAGTGAGCCTCTTGCATCCAAGGCTCTTCCTTAATCTTCCAACCTAAAGCAACAGATGGGAATACGCCCCAACGGTGATCCTTAGCGAAACGTGAAGAACCGTCACCGCGGACAGTAGCGGTAATCATATAGCGGTTAAGGGCGATATAATTAGCACGACCATAGAAAGATACAAGATAGTTCTCGGTCTTGAAGCTTGTCTCAGAGTGCCAGTTTGCATAAGGTTTACCGGCGAGAGAAACACCGTTCTCATCAACCAACGTCGTCGTTGGGCGATAGAAACCATCACTGTAGGACTGCTCGTCTCTTCTGAAATGCTGCCAGTCATAACCTGCCATAATATCGAAGTGATGATTCTCATTAAAGTCTTTATAGTATTGGATATATGCCGTAAAGAGGATATTGTACTTGGACTGATCGGACCAACTCTCAGTGCCATAATAATATGAACCCGGGAGCCAAGGCTGGATAGTAGTCCATTGCTTACCATAAGAGTAGTTAGCACCGAAATTAGCATGCAGGCGGAGGTCCTCAAAACCATGAATCTTATAATCAGCCTCCAAGTTACCTACAAAAGAACCGGAATGAGCACGGTCATTTTTGCCCATCAACTGTGCCAAGGGGTTACCGGTCGTATTGGTGGAACTGGTCGTCCATTCGGGATCAAAATATTCTGCCGAGCCGATGCCACCTTGCCAATAACCACCATAGGTACGATTGGCTTGCTCAAGAGCGGTGAGAGTAGCGGTGCCCAAACCTGCTTGAGCAGCACTGGCTTCGTTGAAATAAACATCGTGAGTCGGGTCAATAGCTAAAGCAGAGCCGACTACATCAGCACTATAACGGTTGTAGCTATACATACCCTTCGCATTGAGGTTAAAACTCAAATGCTTGTCCAAGAAGGTCGGGCTTAAGCTGACAGCAGCGGTTACACGTTGCATATTAGAGGTCTTAATAGTACCGTCTTGATAGGTATAACCGAGTGAGAAACGGTAAGGCATATGCTTCGTACCACCGGTGATAGAGAAGTTATGGTCTGTACCGGGGGCTACTTGGAAAATATAGTCTTGCCAGTTCGTATTGGCAGTACCGATTTTAGAGAGTTGCGCTGCGTTATGCCCGAGCGCAGTAGCATACATACGGAGTTGGTCACCGGTCATCACTTGCATGCGATTGGTGAGCGTACCGATAGAGACATTACCATCGTATTGGAACTTGGGTTTTGAACCGGTAGCACCTTTTTTGGTCGTAATGATAATAACACCGTTGGATGCACGAGAACCATAGATGGCAGTCGCAGAAGCGTCTTTCAAAACAGTCATGGACTCAATATCGTTCGGGTTAACCATTGCGAAACCGTTGGAAGCACCCTTAACGCCATCATTATCCATAGCCAAACCATCAATAATAATCAACGGGTCATTGGATGCTGACAGAGACGATCCACCACGGATACGGATAGTCGGCGCCGAACCAGGAGTACCACCACTGGAGGTCAGGTTAACACCGGCAATCTTACCGGACAACATGTCCTGCATGGAGGTGTTCAAACCTTTGTTCATTTCATCGGGCTTAATAGCCGTTACAGAACCGGTAGCATCATTTTTCTTAACGACGCCATAACCGACTACTACAACTTCGTCCAATTGCTCGGTGTCTTCACCCAATTTCACTTTCATAGTAGCGGAAGCAGGCAAAATCTGAGTCTTATAACCCATATAAGAGAACTCCAATTGGGCACCGGACTGAACATCTAATTCGAAATTACCGTCAAAATCGGTAATCGTACCATTGGATGTGCCTACTTCGACAACGTTAGCACCAATAATGGTTTCACCATTGGCAGCGTCAATAATAACACCTGTCACATGAACCTGCGCAAAAGCTATCATCCCTACGAATAGGAAGGCTGAGGCTAATGCTGTACGTAAAAAGTTTGTATTCGTTTTCATTGTAATATAGATTTAGCCGTTAAGTTAGTTAAGAACCTCCTGATATTTGTAATCACCTATCTTAAGCGTTCCTTTGACGAGATCCAAATCACTGATAGAAATCGATGATGGTTTATTATCATCGGTCATGTAAACGAGTGAGAAGGACTTCTTGTTAAATAACGTACCATTGTAACCAAAGGTCCATTTAGAGAAAGAATATGCGGTATCTGACACAACCTCTTTCTTACTAAGGTCGCCTTCATAATAAGCACGTTCGTATTTACAATCAGAGAACTCATAATATCCTGTCGTAGGAGTATTTGCGTTACTTTCAACAATTAAAGAAGAGGTTACTACTTCACCTGCACCAAGGGTATCTTGAATAAGACGAATAATCGTATCGTTGTACGAACGCATATACACACAGTTATAGGTCGTATCCCCGCCGGTGAGGGGAATATTTATTTTCCTAACCTGAACAGTATCATATGTAACCTTACTTAAAGAAGCATCATGCTCTTTAACGATGTCAAAATTATCGTTAAACCATGCTATAGCCTCCTGTATCTCAGCTGATTGGAGCACAGCATTGACGGAATCGACAAATTCTCGACTCACTTTGACACCGGTTTTCTGCACAAAGGCGATGTAGGGAATGGTATCATACGTGGTGTCGATGTACAAATCTGTCAATTTGCTATATTTCCACGTATGGTTCGGGAACTCCTGCGCGAGAGCATACACGACATCAGCACGTGCGCCGGAAGGATGGGCTAAACCTTCAGGATCAACAATGGAATTGGCACTCCATTTCATCTTAGCTTGCTCACCATCCTCATACGTAATTGTGAGGTCAATAGCCAAATTTTGGTCGGTAAACTCGCCACGAGTCCACGTAAAATTCCGGGTTGACATGGTATAAGTTCCGTCAGCGCCATTAAAAACAACAACCCTGTAGGTACCGGTATTGTCAGCACCTTCGGTACCGCGTTTCAACGTGTACTCATACACAGTCGTTACAGAATTAACCGTATCAACAACGGTATACGAATAGGCAGTGGTATTTGATTGTTTGTTTACCAAATTGCCTTCCGCGATATCCATCATCGTTCCGGACAAATCCGTCTTGTCTTTACAAGAAACAAGAGCAACAGTAACACCCATAAGAAGGAAGAATACTGTTTTACATTTCTTAAGTAAATTCATGTTAGTTAGTTTAAAGTTGTTAATTATGTTAGTTATAAATATTCGCATCAAAATGCCGGCACAGGCTCATGATAAATCTCCACAAACAAGTCACGGGCAGGCACTTCCTTCATGCCGCCACGGCCATCGCCTTGAGTAACCATTTCATTCTTCATCGCCTTCTCTTTGAGCCAACGGTATTCGGCAAGTTTTAAGCCTTTCTGCAGCTCTTGTTGATATCTTTCATTATCGGGCATACCTTATTATATATTTATTGTACATTATTAAACTTCACCGCCACTTGATTCATGATACGGTCATACGTCACTTGGTCGTAAATAGCCTTATTATCCGCTACCACCCAACGCGGGTTCATCGAGTTATCCACTAAAGTCCAACTATCCACACGATCTTTATAGAGCTCCTTAAAATTCTTTATTCCGGCATAATAACGTCTTATTATCACATCAGTATCAATGCCATGCCCGCCACCGGCTTTGCGTGCCGCTACACGCTGAATCGCCATCTCGGGACTTGAGAGCCAGAAGAACAGAAGCGTCACCACATAACCTTTTTCATGAGCACGATCTACCAATCTTACATATGAGCGGGTAGAAAGTGTCGTCTCTATACTGAAACTGCTATTCTGCTCCAATAACTCCTCTATCCGCATCAACATAATCTTACCCGCAGCGATTGACATCTCCTCCCTATTGTAAGGGCTGAGTCCAAAAGCAATCGCATCGGCATTGACATATTCCTTACAATCCCATATCTCCGGCAAAAGTGTTTTGGAAGCCGTAGTCTTACCGGCTCCATTACAACCTGCTATGATATAGAGAGTCTTCACCTACTCTTTTCCTTCTTTAATAAAGAACACAGCAGCAGCACCGACTATCAACAGGCAACCCGCTACGACCAACATTCCCACTTGAACACCATCGCAGCAATTCATCAGGATTAGACCGCCGCAAAGCGCAGCTACAATCTGCGGAATACATATCGTGCAGTTGAAAAGTCCCAATAAGGTACCCATATGTTTGCTGCCTGCAATGGCATTGGTGAACAGCGTAAACGGAAGCGCCAACATAGCCGCCCACGCAGCACCTACAAAGAAATAGGACACAAGCAGCACGAACTGGTTATGCACCCAGAAAGTAGATATAAATCCTAATCCGCCGACAATCAGCGAGATTGCATAAGCACCTTTATTACCAAACTGTTTCTCAAGGAAAGGAAGCAATGCTGCCCATAACAGCGAACCCACAGCCTGAATAGCGAAGCATACACCAACCCAGTTACCTGCAGATTGATACGCGTCAACGGCGGTTGACAAACCATCCCAACCAAAGCACTGCGCCGCTATAGCGCCGTTACTATAGGTCCACATATACATGAACGCAGCCCAGCAGAAGAATTGTACCAAACCAATTGTCACAAACGCACGCACGATACGACTCTTCATCGCGTCATCTTCCACAGCGGCTTCTGCCGTCTCCTCATGCTTCTTATTCAAACCGTGGAACTCCGCATACTCCTCAGGGTTCATCTCCTCTACAGCAAGGAAGGTATAAAGCGAGCAAAGAATCAAGATTGCCGCGCCGATATAGAAGGACCATTTAACGGAATCCGGAATAACACCCTCGGGAGCAGTATTGGCAATACCTATCCATGTAAAGAAAATCGGGAAGAGATACCCCACTAACGAACCGGCATTGCACAGGAAGGACTGAATGGCATAAGCCGTACCCTTCTGTTCTTCATTAACCATATCGCCAACCATCATCTTAAACGGCTGCATCGCTATATTAATAGAGGTATCGAGGAACATCAGACTGAACAGCCCAAACCACATCGCCATATTGAGTCCGAGGAACGCGCTCTGCTCAAAACTGAAGTTACCGGCATTCGGCAGCAATATCATCACCGCCACGGCAATCAGTGCACCTATTAATAAATAGAACTTACGACGACCGAAAATGCGCCCCATCCAAGTCCTATCCGACAATATGCCTACCAACGGCTGCACAATCATGCCCATCAATGGCGGCAAAATCCAAAAGAAACTGAGCTGATGAGGGTCGGCTCCAAGCGTCGCAAAAATACGAGAAATATTAGCACTCTGGAGCGCGTAAGCTATCTGCACTCCGAAAAATCCGAAACTAAGATTGAATAATTGTCCGAAAGACAAATTGCGTTGTTTCATATGTACTATTATTGCTTAAGCGAGGGCAAAATTACACAAAAATTCTGACATCTGCAAAATTTTTTTATTTTTTTTTCAAAAAACTTGCATTTCTCAAAAAAAATACGTACCTTTGCAAGCGATAACAAAAAAATAAGCGTATAATTATATTTTAGGGTATTGGTATGGCCAGACACGAGCAACTTATTGCTGCCTTGCAGCACCATTTCGGTTTTGATGTTTTTAAGGGCAATCAGGAAGCAATTATTAACAATCTAATGAACGGGCAAGACACCTTTGTACTTATGCCTACCGGCGGAGGTAAAAGCCTTTGCTACCAACTTCCGGCACTGCTTATGCCCGGTATGGCAATCATTGTTTCTCCCCTGATCGCCCTGATGAAAAACCAAGTGGATGCCATGCGTAATTTTAGCGAAGAAGATGGTGTTGCTCATTTTATCAACTCGTCCCTTTCCAAACAGGATATTTTGGCAGTGAAAGCCGATGTCATGGCGGGCAAAACCAAAATGCTCTATCTCGCACCCGAGTCTCTGCAAAAAGATACCAATATCGATTTTCTACAAGGCTTATTCATTTCTTTCTACGCCATTGACGAAGCGCACTGTATCTCAGAATGGGGACACGATTTCCGACCGGAATATAGAAATATCCGTGCCATGGTAGATCGCATCGGCAGAGCACCCATTATTGCCTTAACGGCTACCGCTACACCTAAAGTACAGCACGACATTCAGAAAAACCTCGGCATGCTTGACGCTACCGTATTCAAATCATCTTTCAACCGTCCTAATTTGTATTACGAAATACGCCCGAAAACAGATGATGTCAATAAGGAACTCATCAAGTTCATCCGCTCCATGAACGGCAAGAGCGGTATCGTCTATTGTCTGGCAAGAAAAGAGGTGGAGGAACTTGCCGAAACGCTCAAAATCAACGGCATATCAGCACTGCCCTACCACGCTGGAATGGATGCCCCGACCAGGGCTGCCAATCAGGATGCATTCCTTATGGAAGAATGCCAGATTATCGTCGCCACAATTGCTTTCGGCATGGGTATCGATAAACCCGATGTACGCTTTGTTGTGCATTACGACATTCCTAAATCCCTTGAAGGATACTACCAGGAAACCGGTCGCGCCGGACGGGATGGCGGCGAGGGATATTGTCTCTGTTTTTACGACCCCAAAGATATTGAGAGACTCCGTAAGTTCCAGCGCGATAAACCCATGGCAGAACAGGAAATCGGCAATGCCCTGTTGTTCGAAACACAATCATATGCCGAATCTACTATTTGCCGACGCAAACTGCTGTTACACTACTTCGGCGAAGAGTACGAGAAAGACAATTGCGGCAATTGCGACAACTGCCGCAAGACCTATAGGATGTTGGACGCCAAAGAGTTGCTATCTCTAACACTGGAAACAATTGAAGAATTGAACGAAAAATTCAAAGCCGACCATATCGTCGAGATTTTACATGGCGATAGGACCGCTGCCGTGACTTCCTATAGACATACGACCTTGGAGAACTTCGGCATAGCCTCCGACGAGGAACAAAGTACCCTTCACGCCGTCATCCGCCAAGCCATGCTCACCGGCTATCTTACCAAAGATATCGAATCTTACGGAGACCTCAAGATTACCGAGGAAGGACGCAAGTTCATGAAACACCCAGTGCCCTTCGAGGTTCCCATAGAAGTAAAGGACGAAGATGAGGATGAGGTTAACGAGAATCAAGCCGCTAACGGAGAAGCCGCGGACCCCATTCTTTATGCTATTCTGAAAGACGAGCGACGCAACATCAGTAAGCGCATGGATGTGCCTCCCTTCGTCATCTTCCAAGACCCCTCACTGGAGGCCATGGCTACTACCTACCCTATATCCTTAGAGGAATTAGCCAATATCCCCGGAGTCGGCGTCGGAAAAGCTAAACGCTATGGCGAAGCCTTCATCAAAATTATCAAAAAATACGTCGAGGAAAATAACATCACGCGCTTCGAAGATACACGCGTACTTTCTAAAGCGCGCGAATCAACCCGTAAAATATCGATCATCCATGCTATCGATAGGCATATTGACTTAGACGACTTAGCTGTAAGCTTGGGACTGAGCCTTGAGGAGCTCCTCGAAGAGATTGAAGCGATTATCTATAGCGGTACGAAACTCAATATCGGTTACTTCATTGACGAAGTGGTTGACCCCGATGAGAAAGCAGACATCTTGCGCTATTTCAAGACCGCAACGAATGATAATATCAAACTCGCCATGCAGGAACTCGGAGAAGATGACTATGACGAAATACATGTCCGTTTAGTACGAATCCAAGTACATTCCGAATTAGGTTATTAATCTGATTAACAGTGAATAAAGATATTGATATACTCACCTTAGGGTGTTCCAAGAATCTTTGTGACACAGAGCGTTTGATGGCACAACTGAATGCCATCGGCTACGCTTGTCATCATGATCCTGAGACCCCGAATGCCCCGATTGCAATTATCAACACCTGTGGTTTTATTGGTGATGCTAAAGAGGAAAGCATCAATACCATTCTGCGTTTTGCGGCGCGTAAAGCCGCCGGCACACTCCATGAACTCTATGTCATGGGCTGCCTCTCCGAGCGATACCTCAAGGAGTTAGAGCAAGAAATACCCGAAGTGGACGGTTGGTATGGTAAATTTGATTATTCACGTATTACTGACCTCTTACGCGCAAGACAGATGACCGGCAGCCGTAATATCGCGGCGCCCCTTTGTCCGTCTGCATCCGAGCCGCGAATACTAACAACACCGTCCCATTACGCCTATCTAAAAATATCAGAAGGCTGTAACCGTTTCTGCTCCTACTGCGCCATCCCGCTTATTACAGGAAGACATACATCCAGACCTATGGAAGATATACTGAGCGAAGTGAAGTGGCTTGTCTCCAAAGGGGTCAAAGAAATCAATGTCATTGCTCAAGATTTATCCTCCTATGGCTTAGATATTTATCACACTCATAAATTGCCGGAACTGATTGACCGAATGGCTGAGATAGAAGGGGTTGAGTGGATTCGGTTACACTATGCCTATCCTGCCGATTTTCCGGAAGAGATACTCGATGTCATGGCGCGTCACAATAATGTATGCAAGTACCTCGATTTGGCTGTCCAGCATTGCTCCGACCATATGCTCCGACTCATGCGCAGACACTTGACTAAAGCGGAACAAGACGCCCTACTCGCCCATATACGGGCTAAAGTGCCGGGCATCGTCATTCGCACAACCGTCATGGTGGGACACCCGGGAGAGACGGAGGAAGATGTTGAGGAACTAATCGCATGGCTCAAACAACAACGCTTTGAACGTTTAGGCGCTTTCGCCTATTCGGACGAGGAAGGCACCTACGCCCACGAGCATTATCAGGACTCTATCACTGATGAAGTCAAGCAAGCCCGTCTCAGCCGTGTCATGAGAGTACAACAATCTATTTCCGCAGCCTGGACCGAAGCACAGATTGGTAAGACACTATGGGTGATTATTGACCGCCAAGAAAACGGTTACTACATCGGCAGAACACAATATGACAGCCCTGAAGTAGACTGCGAAGTATTGATTAAGCACAATAACTTAACAATCGGGAACTTCTACAACGTCCGGATTACACAGGCAGAAGAATTTGATTTATACGGAACTATTCAACCCTAAGATATTATGTTACAGAAAGAACTTATCTCGCGTGTTGCCCAATCAACCGGCATGACCCGTACTCGTACCGAGGAACTGCTCTCGGCATCCGTATCCGTCATCACACAAGCATTATTAGACGGCGATTCCGTGCAACTAATGGGACTCGGCAATCTATCCGTCAAAGAAAAACCAGCGCGCAAAATGTCGCATCCCCAAACGCACGAAATAACCATTGTGCCGGCCAAAAAACAATTGGTTTTCAAACCCACTAATGCCATTAAGGAGGAACTGAAATGAACAATAAGCTCAACACCTCTGACTTACGTAAAATTATTGCGCAACGCACCGGCGCTACTGAGAAAGAAGTCGCTCAATTCCTAACCTCCCTTACTGCCGAAATCATTGAGGGGCTCAAGTCCGATGATTCTGTACGCATTAACGGACTCGGGACATTTCGCCGTCAGGCGGTTGCCCCACGCAAATCCGTTAATGTCACAACAGGCGAAGCTATGACCATTGAGGGCTATCACAAATTAGCCTTTAACCCCGATGCTGCCACCAAAGAGTTACTTCAAAACGCTACTGTCGCTCCCGCTCCCCAAGAAGAATCTACTCCATTGCAGAAATTGAGTGTCCAGGCCGATGAGATAGTAGGTATAATCGGAGAACTCAATCATATGGATAACCAACCTGCCGAGCAATTTGCCCCCGCAGAGGAAGCGATTCCTACCGACACACAATCGCCTGAGCCCGAGACACCTGAAGTGGAGACACAGCAGCCCCCCTATTACCCGCCTTCGGAACCCCAAGAAGAACCAAAAGAAGAAGAAAAGAAGGAAAACTACCATCCATTGAGGGATGGCCTTATCACCATCTTTATTATTATATTGTTGCTCGTGATTGCATTCTTCTTCTTGAAGCATAGTCTTGTCGATTTCGCCAACGGTATTGCCGAGCGACTGCATAACACCGATACGGCTGTCGAATCCGTAACGGATGAACCCGCACCCGTAGTGGAAGAAACAGCCGTGGAAGCCATTCCCGCCGAGGAACCGACTACTGAAGAAGTGGTCCAAGAAACTGCTACCGAAGAACTTCCCGCCGAGGACACGCAAATAGAAGAAGCCATGGCGCAAGAAGTTCCTGTAGCAGAAGCTCCTGTAAAAGCCGACACGGAACAGTCCAAACAGCATAAACCCGAGCGGACCTATAAGACGATGACCATTGAGTATATCCACCCCAACAACAGCCTATCTTCCCTTGCACGGCAGTATTACGGAGAAACCGATTGCTGGGTATTTATCTACGAAGCCAATAAGGATAAACTCAAATCACCGCATAGCATAGCTGCTTGGACGGAAATTCGCATACCGCAAATTCCTGTTGAATGGACTAACATGTCTAATCCTGAGACCCGCCGCATGGTGGACGAAATGATTCAGTTGTACGACTAACAATGCAATCCATATAGTCGAAGCCCGGACGCATAACCTCAAAGGCGTCACGGTCGATATACCGCGAGACAAACTCACGGTAATCACCGGTGTGAGCGGTAGCGGCAAATCCTCATTAGCTTTCGATACCCTCTACGCCGAGGGACAGCGCCGCTATGTAGAGAGTTTATCCTCATACGCACGACAGTTCTTAGGGCGCATGCAGAAACCCGATGTGGAAAGGATTGAAGGAATCCCGCCGGCTATCGCTATTCAGCAAAAAGTAAGTTCTCGAAACCCGCGTTCAACCGTCGGCACCGTCACGGAGGTCTATGATTACCTCAAACTCCTTTACGCCCGAATAGGACGCACTATCTCCCCCGTTAGCGGAACGGAAGTCAAGCGCAATACCGTCGGCGATGTAGTCGAAGCGATGAATAAGTTACCACTCCGAACCCGTGTTTACCTCCTCGCGCCTATCCGTCTCAACGACTCTGAGACGCTGGGACAACGACTTAAACAGTGGCAGCAAATGGGATTCTCACGACTCTTCAAAGACGGAGACATTATTCGCCTTGAGAACACGGATATTACGTTCTCGGATAACCTATACCTCTTGGTGGACAGACTCATCACCGATGGCGAACAAACCACAGGAAACCGTTTTGCCGATTCTGTCCAAACAGCCTATTACGAAGGACACGGAGAGTGTATGCTCTATCCCGAAGGGGGTGAGATGCAAGCCTTTTCCGAGAGATTTGAACAAGACGGCATTGAGTTTATAGAGCCCTCCGAGCATCTCTTTGATTTCAACAACCCCATTGGGGCTTGCCCCTATTGCAATGGCTACGGCATAGCCTCCGGCATTGACCCTAATCTGGTTGTCCCGGATAAATCACTATCTATCTACGACGATGCCATTGTTTGCTGGAAAGGAGATACCCTTCGGGAATGGAAAGATACGCTGATTCTCAACGCTTCCAAGTTCGATTTCCCGATTCATAAGCCTTTTTACGACCTCACCGAGGAGCAACAGAAACTGCTTTGGACCGGCAATGAATATTTCAAAGGGCTTAACGACTTCTTCTTGGAGCTGCAAAAACACCAAAATAAACGCATCCAGTACCGTGTCCTCTTAGCACGCTACAGCGGCAAAACCAATTGTCCGCTCTGCGGGGGATTACGTCTAAGAAAAGAAGCCTCCTATGTTTTGGTGGGAGGTAAGAATATCGGAGAACTGCTCCGAATGCCCATTACCGTACTTCAGCTGTGGTTCAAAGACCTGCATCTCTCTGCTACCGAACAAGAGATTGCCCGACTGCTTCTGCACGAAATAACCTCTCGTCTGCAATTCATGCAGGATGTCGGTCTGGGCTATTTGACGCTCAATCGCGCAGCTGGCACGCTATCAGGAGGCGAGTCGCAACGTATATCTATCGCCAAATCGCTCGGCTCTTCCTTGGTAGGTTCATTATATGTCTTGGACGAGCCGTCTATCGGCTTGCACCCGCGGGATACGGAACGACTGATTCATGTTCTCAAGGAACTCAGAGACCTCCACAACACCATTGTGGTGGTGGAGCATGACGAGGACATCATCCGTGCTGCGGATAACATCATTGAGATAGGTCCTAAAGCCGGTGTTCATGGCGGAGAACTCCTCTATTCCGGTGCGCCTAAGAAAGAACCGGTTCACTATGTCATTCCGCCCTATAGACGGCCGTGGAGCAATTATATTGAACTGACCGGCGCTGCAGAAAATAATCTCAAAGGCGTTAATGTGCGTTTTCCGCTCAATGTCATGACCGTGGTTACCGGCGTGTCCGGAAGCGGAAAAAGTACCTTGGTCACCCGCATACTCTACCCCGCTCTTAAAGCTTATTATGGCGGTAATAGCGGGATGGTAGCCGGTTCCCATAAGGAACTTAAAGGGAGTTTGCATCTTATTAGGAACGTAGAGTTTGTGGACCAAAATCCGCTCACGCGTTCCTCACGTTCTAATCCCGTCACTTACATTAAAGCCTATGACGACATACGCGCTCTATATGCCAACCAGCAACTCGCTAAGCAATTAGCTTTGACACCGGCACATTTTTCTTTCAACACCCCGGGCGGACGATGTGAGAGCTGTAAGGGTGAAGGCGTTATCACAGTGGAAATGCAATTCCTCGCCGACTTGGTACTGCCTTGTGAACAGTGTCACGGAAAACGCTTTAAACAAGATGTCTTGGATGTGCTCTACCAAGGTAAATCCATTTACGATATCTTGGAGATGACCGTTGACGAAGCCGTCACATTCTTTGCAGGCCATGACACCATTGTCAAACGACTTCAGGCACTACAAGACGTCGGCATCGGATATATTAAATTAGGACAATCGGCTTCTACACTCAGCGGCGGTGAGTCACAACGCGTCAAACTCGCTTTTTTCCTCTCGCAAGAGACGACAACGCCGACACTCTTTATCTTTGATGAGCCAACTACAGGACTCAGCCACAAGGATATTGACGTTTTGCTTGACGCGCTCCATAGGCTTATTGCCAAAGGACACACCGTCCTCATCATTGAGCATAACCCCGCTATCATAGCCGCAGCAGACCACGTCATAGACCTTGGACCCGAAGGAGGAGATAAGGGCGGAAAAATTGTTTTTGAAGGTACACCGGAAGCCCTCATGGAATGTTCGGAATCATATACCGGTAAATATCTTAAGGAGACATTACATGGTTAGTGTGGAGCATTTGACAATGGAGTTTGGCGCCAAGCCGGTCTTAGACGACATTTCCTTTCTTATCAATAGGAAAGACCGCATCGCTTTAGTCGGCAAAAACGGCGCCGGCAAAACAACGCTCCTCCGGCTCCTCGCAGGAGAATATACGCCTACGGCAGGAAACATTGCCATGGAGTCCGGTATCAAAATTGGTTACCTCCCGCAAGTCATGCTTCTTAAGGACGAACAAACGCTGCGGGAAGAAATCTATCAAGGTGACGACCCGAGAATGATTGCCGAGATGGACCGTACCATAATCGGATTGGGATTTGAGAGAAAAGATTTTGACAGACCCTGCTCCGAGTTCAGCGGAGGATGGCGCATGCGTATTGAACTCGCCAAAATCCTACTTGCCCACCCTGACCTGCTGCTCTTGGATGAGCCTACTAATCATTTGGATATCGAGTCCATTGAGTGGTTAGAGGAGTTTATTCGACGCAGTACCATGACCGTTGTACTTGTGAGTCACGACAGGGCGTTTATCAACCGAGTCACCACCAGAACTATTGAAATAACCCTCGGACGGATATATGACTATAATGTACCATACAATCAGTTTGTTACATTGCGGCAAGAACGGCATGACCAACAGGTTCGGGCATATGAAAATCAGCAAAAAATGATTGCTGACGCAGAGGCTTTCATTGAGCGTTTCCGCTATAAGCCCACGAAAGCCGTTCAGGTCCAGAGCCGTATCAAACAACTCGCTAAGTTAGAGCGACTTGAGGTGGATCTCGAAGATACTGCCAAACTGCATTTACGTTTCCCGCCTGCGGAGCGAAGCGGAGACTATCCCGTTATTATTGAAGGGCTTACCAAAGCCTACGGCGATGCCGCCCCGGTCCTTGAAAACGTCAATCTCACTATTCGCCGAGGCGAGAAAGTAGCCTTCATGGGTAAGAACGGTGAGGGTAAAACAACCTTGGTACGTTGCATAATGGGGCAACTGGACTATTTGGGAACACTCAAAATCGGGCATGGCGTTAAAATAGGCTATTTCGCCCAAAACCAAGCTGCCCTCTTGGATGAAAACTTGACGGTATTTGACACCATTGACCGTGTCGCTGTAGGTGACATCCGCACTAAGATAAGGGATATACTCGGCGCCTTCATGTTCGGTGGAGAAGCATCGGACAAACGTGTCAAAGTCCTTTCAGGAGGCGAGAGAAGCAGGCTTGCCATGATACGATTCCTCTTGGAACCCGGTAACTTACTCATTCTTGATGAGCCCACCAATCACTTGGACATGCCCTCTAAAGATGTGCTGAAGCAAGCCCTCAAAGACTTCAATGGCACTGTCATCCTCGTCTCCCACGACCGAGACTTCTTGGACGGATTGGTGGACAAGATTTATGTCTTCGGCGGAGGAACTGTCAGAGAGCATTTCGGCTCCGTCTATGAGCCCTTAAGCCTCCCTGACAACTACCAGAGCACTACTGGAGCATTACCAGAGCATTACCAGAGCACTACCAGAGCACTACAAGACCATACCGATACATCAAGCAGTGCTAAGGCTGACTTCCTCGCGCAGAAAGCGGCGGCTGCCGCAGAGCGCAAAAAGCAAAAAATGATTGCCGATACCGAAGCACAGATTGCGGCGCTTGAGCAAGAGCAAAAGGAAATAGAACAAGCACTTACCACGACGTTCACCGATGAGTTGTCCAAACGATACGAACATATCAAACACGAAATAGAAAAGAAAATATATGAGTGGGAAATCCTCTGTAACGACTGACACAGCTCTCACAACTGCGGTCAAGTATATTATTGAGTTTCTGCTATATGGAAACAAAGATGCGGTAGCCCAAGTAGGCTACACAGCCGACCCTGCCCAATGGGAGAAGTACAAAGTGGTTATTGTTCCCAATGGTCATCTTGGCAACGACATTATTGAGCCTGACATGCTCACGGCGGAATGTAAATTGCAGAATGACAAGAAGCACTACCTCTTTGATACCGACATTATTTACAACACCTTTTTCTTTATCAGCCGTGCCGAAGAAGTCATCAATCACGAGCGCGATAAGCACGGACGGTTCTTAGCCGGATACTCTATTTTGGGAGACTATAACCGCTTGCAGATACCCATCATTGACGAATATAGCCGGTTGCTGCTCAAGGCATTAGACCTCCCCATGCCGCCTAATCGTTTCAGCCGTGTAACACTCACCCACGATATTGACACCATCGCGCATTACCGCCACTTGAGAGGCGCTATAGGAGGGCTTCTCCGTCATCAAGCCCAAGCAGTTTGGGCATCATGGTTACGGCTCGAGAACGACCCTGCATACACCTTCCCATGGCTCATTGAACAAGACCGACAGGTTAAAGGGGCTGGGGTTATCTACTTTGTCAAACATACTCACGGAAGAGGTCTTGACTATCCACAATACAATCTCCACGGCAGGGACTGGCACAAGACCCGCGAATTGTTGCGCAATAGCGGTGCCACATTAGGCACACACACTTCGTGTTATGGTTATAACGGCAGTGAAGGCCCCGTCCGTGCTCATTACCTCAACTGCTCCATTGACGACATGCGCAAAATGGTCTTAGCGGGCGTCACCGATGATTATACCATGGGCTTCGCCGACCAAGCGGGCTTTAGACTTCAGACTACAAGACCCGTCCGCTGGATTGACCCCGAGACATTAGAGGTCACGACTCTCTTACTTCACCCGCTCACACTCATGGATGTTACCCTCAGCAACGAGAACTACATGAACCTCACCGAAGATGAAGCCTACTTCTACTGCCAACGGCTTTTTGATAAAGTGCGCCTTTATAACGGCGAGTTGGTGTTACTGTGGCATAACAACAATATCAACCCCGCAACCTATCACCGCTCATTATACCCCAAACTGCTATCCCTTATATGAGTCCTCGTCTCCTCATACTGACTGACCCGCCTGCGCCCCCCGCTTTTATTCCTCGGGTGCGTTTCCTTACGGATTATCTCAAGGGGAAAGGCTATCAGGTGGACAGGGAGACAGAGCCGCTTAACCCCTATCGGAATAAGTTGGATTGGGCTGTTAAGGCGATATGGTCGCTCTTAACTGACTGGCGCAACAGACATTTTAGCCGTGAAGTGCGTCGCCGCATAGCTGAACGCAAGTATGACGCCGTCATATGCTCCACATTCTCTACCTTTCCCCTGCGCGCGGCGTTGGATATAGCCAAAGAACGGGACATTCCCTTATTAGTGGATATACGCGATGTGGACGAACAAGTCCCTGACGCCCAATACCAAGCACACCGCCAATGGTGGGCAAAACCGTTTAGAACATGGTATCGTGCCGTCAATATACGCCGACGCAACCGCGTACTAAAAGAAGCGACTACCATCACAACTATCAGTCCGTGGCATGTAGATTTTCTCAAACAATTCAATCCCGCAGTACACCTTATATACAACGGGTATGACCCTGCCATTTACAAGCCGGAGGAAGTCCGTTCCGATAAATTCTACATTCGCTATATCGGTAAACTCTATGAGTTTCAAGAGCCTGCGGCAGAATTGATAAGCGAAGCCGTCAGTCGACTCCACCAACCCGATATTGTGCTGGACTATATCCACTCGGGACTTAATAACCAACAGGTTGCCGATACTATTAACGCTTCCTCTATCATGCTGGTCTTCACGTCCAAACAGACCCACGGTATGATGACCACCAAGTTCTATGAGGCACTGGGTTGTGAGAAACCCGTGCTCTGCGTCCCTGATGACGAAGGCGTTTTAGCCGATGCCATACAACTTACCAACGCAGGAGTGGCACTTGATACTGTTGAGGATATCCAAGCCTTTATTATGCAGCAATATACCGTCTGGCAAACCCAAGGATTTACCCGACAGGCGATTCACAATAAACAATCATTCAGCCGTTTAACTCAAGCTAAGAAATTTGAAGACTTGCTCCGTCATAGTACCGGCATATAATGTTGAGCCGTCCTTGCTCAAACGTTGTATTGAGTCTGTCCAAAGGCAGACCTATCCCGCATGCGAATTGATTATCGCAGACGACGGTTCCGATATTCCCGTAGAGGGCGCAATACGCATGCCGCATAGAGGACAAGGAGCTACACGAAATGCAGCATTGAAGTATGCAACCGGGGAGTACATTATGTACCTCGACGCCGACGATTACTTAGAACCGGATTGTGTCGAGCGAGCCATGAAGGCGATTGGGACTAAAGATGTCCTGCAATTTGGGCGATTACCTTTTTATCACCAAACGGCACCATGGGCACGACTTTATAGGAGAGGGATTGTTCCGGCGTTTGCAGAAGGGTGCTACTATGAGGATGTCTATTTCTCTGTTCGATTGTGGTTAAGCCACCCCGCCTATCGGCGTATTCGCTATAGGGGTTACCACTACGAACCCAATAAAGCGTCCACCACATCGCATCCCCACCCCAAAGACGAGCAAGCAGTTATTCAATGGCTGCATACGCAACTCAAAACAAACATAGCCGTGCGCGATAAATTGCTTATCTGCTATACCCTTTTGCGACTTAAAATACATTTTATGATATGAAAAAATTACTGACACTTTTACTGACCTGCACGGCAGTGCTTGTTGCCGCTCAGCAAACCGCAGTGTATGACGACTTGAACTACACACTTGACCCTTCGCGCTTACAAGCCGAAGTAGCGCTTAATCCCCAAGTAAGCGG
>ODAI012317622.1_pt1 | contig 23362 bp, 17 predicted proteins | sample 1539321 | NCBI WGS metagenome assembly ODAI01 (sample SAMN02144231, study PRJEB22623) | gut metagenome | biome: sheep rumen | host: Ovis aries | place: New Zealand | reverse complement strand
TATATGAATTTTATTTTTTTAGAAGAGATTGATTCAACAAACAAATATGCTAAAGAAAATATTGCCCAAATTCCTGACAGGACAATAGTTTACGCTGATAAGCAAACAGCAGGCAGAGGCCGATTAAGCAGGAAATGGGCTGATATGGGAAAAGACAATATCTACGCAAGTATTGTTCTTAAACCTTCAGATACCATGAAAGAGGTTTATTCAAATTTGACGCAGCTTTTGTGCCTTGTCTTATGTCAAACTTTTGAAGAATACGGGGTTATTCCAAAAATTAAATGGCCGAATGACATCCAAATTTACGGAAAGAAAATTTCAGGTATTTTAGCAGAGGCTGTAATTAGTGAAAATAAGCTTAAGGGAATAGTTTTAGGCTTTGGAATAAACTTAAACACCGATAAAGAAACGTTAGCTAAAATCGACCAGCCTGCAACTTCGTTAAATATAGAAACAGGTAAAACTATTGATAAAAAAGAGTTTTTGGAAAAACTTACTACCAAGTTTTTTTTGTTATATAATAAATTTATTGAGGATGGATTTTTATTAATTAGAGAAGATTATATAAGAAGAGCCGGATTCCTCAACAGGGAAGTTACCGTAAAAGTACTCAATGAAAAAGTTTGCGGCATAGCGAAAGATATAACCCCAAATGGTGCGCTAAAACTTCTTGATAAAGATAATAAAGAACATATACTACTAATAGGAGATATATTATGAACAGTGAATTATGGATACAAGGGCTTGTTGCAATGTGTATCGGCATGGGAACTGTATTATCGTTTTTATGTCTGATGATTGTGACAATGCATATTATGTCAGCCGTTGTGAAGAAGTTAAATGTTATATTCCCTGAGGTTATTCCACAACCAGCAGGAGCTAAAAAAGTTTCAGCTTCTAACGATGAAGAAATTGCAGTAGCAATACTTTCAGCCATGTTTAGGAAGTAAATTATAAAAGGACGCTAAGACGATAGGACTCTAAGACGTTAAGTTCTTTATGTTTTATTCGTCTATTCAAGTTTGTTAAGCGTTAAATTAATCTACAACCAGTTTTGAACTTAGCAACTTAACGTCCTGACAACTTATGGATTTAATAATTTTAAAGGAGATAAATAAATGACAAAACTAATTAAAGTTATGGATACATCATTCAGAGATGGTTTCCAATCAATCTTCGGGGCAAAAGTTCTCGTTGATGACTTTATTCCGGCTTTGCAATCAGCTGTTGATGCCGGTTTAAAACATTTTGAAACAGCAGGCGGTGCAAGATTTCAGGCTCCGATATTTTTCTGTAATGAAAATGCTTTTGAAACAATGGATAAAATCAGAGCTGCAGTCGGTCCGGACGTTAAATTACAATCATTGGCCCGCGGGGTTAACGTTGTAGGTTTGAACTCTCAGCCTCGCGACGTTATTGATTTGCACGCAAAAATGTTTGCAAAACATGGAGTTAACGTTATCAGAAACTTTGATGCGTTAAATGATGTTAATAATTTAATAGATTCAGCAAACAGTATTAAAAAGCATGGACTTCAACACGAAGTAACGATTACAATGATGGAATTGCCTTACGGTTGTGAAGGAGCTCATGATGTTGCTTTTTATGAGAAAGTTTTGAGAAATATTTTGGATTCGGGACTGCCGTTTGACAGTTTGGCATTTAAAGATGCATCAGGAACTTCTAACCCGAGAAAAGTATACGAAACAGTAAAAATGGCTCGTGAAATATTAGGTTCTGATGCTCACATCAGATTCCATTCTCACGAAACAGCAGGTACAGGTTTAGCAGCATACTTAGCAGCTTTAGACGGCGGCGCTGACGGAATTGATTTGGCTATGAAGCCTGTTTCCGGCGGAACAGGTCAGCCTGATATTATTTCTATGTGGCATGCCCTAAAAGGCACCGAATACGATTTAGGCTTAGATATTAAGAAAATTATGGAAACAGAAGAAATCTTTAAAGAATGTATGAAAGATTATCCGATTTCTCCAATATCTTTAGCCGTAAATCCGATACTTATTCAAGCTCCGTTACCGGGTGGTGCTACGGCTACAACTGTTAACCAGTTGAAAGATATGGGAATGCTGGATAAATTCCCGAAACTTATTGCAAATATGAAGGAAGTCGTTGAAAGAGGCGGTTTTGCTACATCTGTTACTCCGGTTTCACAATTCTATGCACAACAATCATTCTTGAATGCAATAACAGAAAAGCCTTGGGATCAAGCTAATCCGGGTTATGCTAAAATGTTACTCGGGTATTTTGGAAAAACTCCGTGTGAACCGGATCCTGAGTTGGTTAAATGGGCAGAAGAAAAAACAGGTCTTAAACCAACAACAGAAAAAGTTGTTGACTTGAACGAAAAAGACCCTGAAAAAGGTATTAAAGCAGCAGAAGAAAGATTAAAAGCCGCAGGTCTTCCTGTAACTGACGAAAACTTATTTATTGCAGCTGCTTGCAAAGACGGTAACGTTGATAAAGGTATTGACTTCTTACTTGGTAAAGGTCAGATATCAGTTAACAAAGTATCGGCAGATGCTCCAAAAGCTTCCGCTCAAACTTCATCCACAGGTGAATATACAATCAAGGTTAACGGTAAAAATTACGCAGTTAAGCTTGACGGAGATAATAAAGCAACAGTTAACGGAAAAACATATGATATCGCTGTTAAAGCCGGCATTGAATCTAAAGCTTCAGCTTCATCAGGAGATGGCGAAGAAGTTAAAGCAGGCTTACCCGGTAACGTGTTAAGACTTGAAGTTTCAGAAGGCGACAGCGTTTCTGAAGGTGATGTACTTCTTGTTATGGAAGCTATGAAAATGGAAACCGAAGTTAAGGCGCCAAAAGCTGGTACCATTCAGTCTGTTCTTGTTTCACAAGGTGACAAAGTCGTTACCGGACAAGCTTTGGTTACTATAGGTTAATAAAGGAGGTAAATCAAAATGACAATTAACATTCAAGACGGTTTACTTCAATTATGGAATTCAACGGGTATTATGACGTTCTTGCAGCCGCAAGACCCGTCAATAACAAACTGCTTTGAGCAATTTTTACATGTTCACGGCCATTGGATAATGATTTTAATCTGTTTATTCTTACTTTGGCTTGGTATCAAAAAACAATTTGAGCCATTGCTTCTTGTTCCTATTGCGTTTGGCGGTTTGCTGTCAAATATACCTATGCCGCTGGGAGAAGAAATTGCAGGTCCTAACGGATTTTTGGGTATCATTTTTGAAGCAGGTATTCATAAAGGTTTATTCCCGTTAATAATCTTTATGGGTGTCGGTGCAATGACAGACTTTGGTCCGTTGATTGCTAATCCGAGAATGGCATTATTAGGCGGCGCCGCTCAATTTGGTATATTCGGTGCATTATTGATGGCATACTGCATCTTCGGATTTACGTTGCCGGAAGCAGCATCAATCGGTATTATCGGTGGCGCTGACGGTCCTACTTCGATTTATGTTACAACAAAATTAGCGGAAAATCTTTTGGGACCAATTGCTGTTGCAGCATACTCTTATATGGCATTAGTTCCTGTTATTCAGCCGCCGATTATGAGATTATTAACAACAAAAGAAGAACGACAAATTCAAATGACACAATTAAGAGAAGTTTCAAAGAGAGAAAAAATTGTATTCCCACTAATGATTTTACTTCTCTGCGTAATCTTGTTACCAAGCGCCTGTCCTCTACTCGGAGCGTTATGCTTTGGTAATTTGTGTAAAGAATGCGGTGTAGTTGAAAGATTATCAGACACTATGCAAAACGCCCTAATCAATATTGTAACAATATTCTTAGGATTGTCTGTCGGTTCAAAACTTTCAGCGGAACAGTTTTTAACATTACAGACAATATTCATTTTGATATTAGGTATAATAGCATTCTCGCTTGCAACAGCAGCAGGTGTTTTGATGGCGAAATTGATGAATGTATTTTCTAAAACAAAAATCAATCCGCTTATCGGTTCAGCAGGTGTTTCTGCAGTTCCGATGGCAGCACGTGTTTCTAATAAGGTCGGTTTAGAGGAAAATCCTCAAAACTTCTTATTGATGCACGCAATGGGGCCAAACGTATCAGGGGTAATCGGTTCTGCTGTTGCAGCCGGCGTACTTCTTGCTTTATGCCACTAATACAAATATTGATTATATGAAAAAATAGAAGTAAACATTTTTACTTCTATTTTTTTGTAAAATTTTATGAATATCAGGCAAAATAATATATTTACGGATTTTTAAATTATATCAAGGAGTATTAAAATATGAAAATATCAAAAATATCAGCGGTAAACTTTAAGGCTGAACCCCAACAACCAGCTCAAACAGACAAAAAGGAATCAAAAGTAAAAGAATTACTACATAAAAAGGAAGCTCCATACGTTATAGGTGCAAGTGCAATTGGCGCAATAGTACTGGGTATTCTTGCAGTAAAAAAAGGAAAAGTGTCTAAAGTAAAAACTAATAATACCCATGAAATTCCTTCGATAAAACCGGACACAACCACTCCTGCAAACAATACAACGGTCTCTTTAAAACCTGAAAACCAAAAAGAAGAATCTATTATTAAAATGGGGCCTTGGAATGATTCAGAAATTCTTGAAGAAGGTGCTAACATTGCTCACGTCGACGTTGATGATAAGTATATTCCTTCAGAAATAATAAAACAAACTAAAAATTACGCACAACCGAGATATTGGGAAATGACAGCTGAAGAAGCAGAACAACAAATAGCAGAATTACCTGATACTCCGGAAATCAAGGCTCAATTGAAAGCTTTACCTGCATATATAACAAAATATATGACACCTGAAGATGCATTAATCGATATAAAATCAGGCTCTTTAACACCATTAAAGAGAATAAAGATGTTTTTAAAAGATTTTGATAACAGCATTGATGCTCAAATAGAATCTATAAACAGACAATATCCTATTATTAATAATATTAATAAGGGATACCACAGAACTAAAGCCGATTTTGTAAAAGCATTTAAAGAAATAATTGCAAATCCGAAAAGCAACTATGATGGCTCATTCAAAGTCGTTGGCAATTCAATACATGAATACAGAACAGACGGTTCAAAAGTTGTTTATATCTTTGAAAAAGGGAAAGCCGGCGGCTTACGAACAATAAGAGAGTTTCCGAAACATGGCGGTAATACGGCGGTCAAAATAGACTTTGCGCCTGATAAATATTGGGATTACGGGAATGGTATCGGAATACACAGGCTGTTAAAAATAGAATTTAGTGATATTAGAACCAAAAAGGTATTTGAAAGAATTTCTATTCATCCTGAAGAAAGAAGTTGCCACAACGTAGGCCTTTATAACAGGAAAACGGGCAGACCTATACTGACTCTAAATAGAACCGCTGAACCAGGAAATCTATACTATCTTGCCAAAATGTATGATGAAAATACCGGAAAATTAACAGCAAGAATTAATACCAAAAATGATTTTGCAATTGCTAAAATATCTGATAACGATTCTAAAGTTGTAAGAATTAAATAAATAATAAAATATCAATATAAAAAAGACCTATATCTGGTCTTTTTTATATTATTTTTTATTGCCTATCCAAAAAGGCTTTGATTTCGTTTTCTGTGCGTGCTCAATATTACCCAATAAATCCTGAATGTCCTCATTATCAATAATTGCTTGTGCCCTTTTTGCATATTCATATGCGGTATCAGGGTTATTATTATTTAAATACATTGCAGAAATATTGTATAAAATAGTATACTTGTCATTATCATCTTTAGCAAGATTAAAGGCTTTTTGAAATGCCCCTAAAGCGTTTTTAAACTCACCCAACTCATCATAGGCTATTGCCAAATCTATATACCCGTTAGGTAAATTCGGAGCCTGCTCAATATAGCTTTTAGCTTCTTTCAATTTTTGACTACCCCTGTGCTTTGCTGTTCCCAAAATCACAGGAGCATATATCATATTGGTTTTATCAAATTCAGATATATGAGTATTTGAAATTGTAGGCAACGTATTATACAACAATTTTAGCGTACTTATATCCTTTAGTGAAATATATTGAAAGGCACTTCTATGCTTGATAAATAGCCTATTCTCGCCCTCGTTTGCCTGATTAGCCAAATACATTAAATCATCCGTACTGTAACTGTGCCCCATTATACCGAGCGCATGCCCAATTTCATGTAAAACCGTACTATATAACTCCTTGTCAGAAAAATAAGAGCCGTTCGCATCTCTATCATAAATCGTTATTATCATTTGACGAAGCAAACCGCCCCTTATTATAGGTTCCGTGTGAGCTACAACGTACTTGCAATTACTTTCCGCACAATCCGTAGTAGGTGACTGTTCATATTTCACAACAATTTGAGCTGAATGTGCATTATTTATAAAACTGAAAGGAATAAACCCTGAAGAAGCTGTCCACTGACCAAAAGCTTTTACGACTTCAGTACTGTAATAATCTGGGTAATTACGGTCTTCCTTGGACGAAACAAAAACTTTTAACGGGAACGTTTTTGGATTCCACCTGATAATATCTGAATTCATAGGGGCTTTATCAATATAATTAGCACCATATCGCTGATTTATATTGTTTTTCCAAACATTTACCTGTATTCCGGCATACAACTGGGCACTATCTTTTTTTAAACCATCAGCAATTTCAAACATTTCTTTTTGCACATTGTACGTAGGTTTCAACTTGGCCAAAGCTTGTACATAAAAATATCTGTAATTGGAATTTTGCTTATTCCATAATCGTGCTTTATGAATTTGCTTATAAGCTTTTACATAATTTCCCCGCTTAAATGCAGAAACTCCACTTTTAAAATATATATCAGGCAATGCAATTAATGCAACGATTAGTGCAAATAATAATACCGACAAAACGGCAATACTAAATATGTACCTCTTTTTCATCGTCTTTAATCCCCTTCTCTGATTCTAAAAGCTTCGCAAGCGCTCTTGTATCACCCTTCAATTTAAAATATTCATCAAATTTAGGAGTCGTTTTTAAATTATAACTTCTGCCATTTTTATCACGAGTCCTGCTTATTAACCCTTTTTCCAACAATTCCGGGATATGCTCATACGTCGTTGAACCTCTTAATTCTTTTAACTCTGTTTGACGTATTGGCTGTTTTAAGGCTATTACAGCCAATGTTTTTAATACAGGTGGTTTTAATTCTACAGGACAAAGCTTTTCAACAATATCCATATGTTCTTCCTTAACTTGAAGAATATAACCGTTTTCATCATCAATTTCTAAAGCCCCTGGGCGCGCAGAATAGTCCATAATTAATTCTAACATGGCTTCTTCTGTTTTTTCCACATCTTCTTCATTCAAAATTTCTGCTATTTCTTTTATCGACAATGCTTTGGCTGTTGTAAATAAAACAGCCTCAATCCTAGCTTTCAACTGTTCCATTTGTTCCTGTTCCTTTTACAACATATAAATCAGAATAAAATTCTTTTTGGTACAAATCATAATCCGTATCTACCGTTAAAAACAGTAATGCAATATATGCGCTCATTCTATCCATACCAAGCAAAGTTAATTCATTTAATTCGACCTTATCATTTGATTCAAATATTTGCTGCAAATTATCTTTTAATTTTAAAACACAATCCTCAATATATTCTTCGTGCGCAAGGTTAATAATATCATCAGGAGTGAACCTTTTAAATGAAGTAACTCTTTGTTTAGCTCTTTCATGAGCATTTTTAATTGATTGTGTCCTATCTAATTTTTCATAAAATTGTAACTGTCTGATTAAATCTCTCAATGTTACAACACGATTACGGTTTAATCTGACACTGGTACGTCTTTGCAATACGTCATCTATTGATTGAACATTTGTTTCAGGAATATATTCATCCTCAGGATACTCTACAATAAAGCCATCCTCATCATATTCAGGTTCAACTTCCGGCGGATCTTGAAATTGTAATACGTCAATTCCGTCTAAAATCTTAGATTTCATATTCAAAAGAACAGACGCAAAAAGATATGTTCTTCCTGTAATTCTGAGATTTTCAGACTTCATATCACAACAATGAGCTAAATACTTGTCAGTAATATCAATAATATCAATATTCCAAGGGTCTATCTTGCCGGCCTTAGCCATAGAAACAAGAATACCGATACCTTCATTTTCGGCATTTTTTTCTATTTCAGGCAAATCTAAATTGTAATTAACTACTGCTGTACTCATACTAATCTCTTAATTTTACCCCTGTTACCTTGGTTATACCTTTTTCTTTTTGAGTTACACCTATTGTCCTATTAGCTGATTCTATCATAGGTTTGCGATGGCTAACTACTATAAATTGCGTATCTTTTGATTGTTTCTGCACCATTTGGGCGATACGTTCAACATTCATTGTGTCTAAATTGGCATCAACTTCATCTAACGCATAGAAAGGAGAAGGCATATATTTTTGTATTGCAAATACAAAAGCCAGTGCTGTAATAGATTTTTCTCCGCCCGATAAACTTCCTAAGCGCTGATGTTTTTTATCTCTTATGCTTACTTTCATATCAAGTCCACCGGCAAGCGGATCTTCAGGGTTTTCCAATATTAACTCACCCTCACCTTCAGAAAGATTATGGAACACCTCTTTAAAGTTTTCATTTATATTATTGTAAGATTTTAAGAACGCATCCTTTTTCTGCTGTTCATACCCGCTCATACGCTCTAAAATTTCTTTTCTTTCTTTTGTAAGTATTTCGATTCTTTCTTTCAGTTCTTCTTGACGCGCCAATTTTTCATCATAAGTGGTTAATGCTCTCATATTAACATCGCCAAGTTCGTTCATTTTCTTTTCAAGACGTTGGATTTTTGCGTTTATTTCGTCGATAGAAATTTCAACAGGTTCAAGTTTTGATATATCAGCCCCTGTATCTTCAAGAGCTTGACGAGCAGAATCAAGTTGGGGTTCTAGCTCTCTTCTTCTTGCTTTGAACGATTCAATTTGCTCTGCTATTCGTTCTATATCAGATGATTTTATATGCTTTTCACCCTCAAGTTTATTAATATCATCTGCGATTTCATCTCTTTGTTTTAAAAGTTCACCCAGCTTTTCTTGAATTACGTCTATTTGTTCCGTTAAGACTTCGACCTTTTTATTAAGTCCCTCGATTTCAATTTTAAAGTCTTCTTTATCCTGTTCAAGCTTGACATTAGCCTTTTCTTTTTCGTCAATCTCTTCTTTTTTCGTTTTAATTAAATCTTCGTTGAAACTTATTTGGCGTTCGAAATCATTTTTATCATTATTATTTGACATCAAATTTGCCTCAAGACGTTTAATTTCAGACTCTACACCTTCCGTTTTTTCTTTTAAGTCCTTCAAATCTTTGTCATTGATAAGCTTTTCAATCTCTTCAATTTCAGCTTTTACAGCAAGCATTCTGTCATTTACCTCAAGATTTTTTTCTTCCAGCTTATCCAGTTTTTTATTTAAGGCATCTATTTGCGGTTCGGAATTTTTTATAAATTCAGTTTTTTCTTTCAGTATATTTTCGCTGTTTTCATAGTTTCTGGACATATTATCCAATTCAAGTTTAGCTTTTGTATGTTCACTAACGCAATCAGAATACTGTTGACGAATTTCCTGAAGTTTATTTTCTAATGATGCCTTCTTTGTTTCTAAGGAAGCAAGCTGCTGTTCCATACCTTTAAGTTTATTCTTTACTTCCTCTAACTCGGAATCCTCATTCTGGGAGAATGAAAATCCAGTTTTCTTGACAGACCCGCCTGTAATTGCGCCGGATTTTTCAAACAACTCACCGGCTAACGTTACCATACGATATTTACCTATCAGGCGTTTTGCGCATTCCATATCTTCAACAACAATGGTATCACCCACGGCGTAGAAAAATGCATTTATATATTCATCATCAAAGTCAACTAAATTTATGGCAAAATCTATAACACCTTTATCTTTTGGAAGAGCAAGTTTTGTCGGTGCTTTTGCAACTTTATTTAACGGAATAAAAGTTGTTCTGCCGGCACGAGATGATTTTAATAATTCAATAGCAACAGAAGCGACATGTTCATCATCAACAACGATATGCCCCATTCTTCCGCCAAATGCTATTTCTAATGCTGTTGCATATTCTTTATCAACAGAACCCAACTGCATTAGCGGGGCATGAACCCCTCTTAGTTTTGCATTCATTACGGTGTCTATCGCAATATTTGTTGCAGAGGTACTTGCAATTTGCTTTTGAGTCTCAAGACGGGATTGCTTTCCTATTGCCATTTTAATATTATAATTTAAGTCATTTATCTCATTATTTGTAGTATCCAATTCATGCATCTTAGACTGCTTCATTGTTTTGAAATCTTGCATTTCTTTTGCTAACTGCTCAACAAGAGTCTGTTTTAAATCATAATTTGCAGAGTAGTTAGCTTTCATTTCTTCCAACTCGGCAAGTTTAGCTTTAGCATCGTTCAACGCTTCGGTTAAATTTTTAAGCTCACTTTCAAGAGGATATTTATCTTTTAAAAGTTGATTTTCTTTATCTTGCAAAGCTTCAAATTCTTTTCTTAACTTATTTCTGTTTTCAATATGCTGCTCTGCCGTGCTGCTTAACCCTGTCATATCTTCTAAAATCTTTTGAAGTTCGGCATTTTTCTCTTTTATGCTTGTTTCAATTTTTTGAGCATTTTCAATTTTAAAAGTTATCTGTAACTTGATATCTTCGATTTTTTTCTTGTAACTTTCAATACCGTTTTTAGCATTTTCTATTGTTCTTTTGTTATCAAGAATTTGTTTATCCGCAAAGGTCATTGCGTTATTTTTTCTGTCAATTTCACCTTTTAAAGCTTCTTCCTGACGTTTCAATTCAAGCTGCTGAGCTTCCCCTTTTTCTGCAACTTCTTTTTTGATTTGTTCATATTTACCGCGAATTAAATTTATTTTTTCATCAATATCTTTATTCTTTAATTCTTCTTCTTTTTTCTTTTTTGTAAATTCCAAAATGTTTTCATGAGCCTGTTCAAGATTTCGTTTTATATCAAAAAATCTTACTTTAACGACTTGGCTTTCCAGCCCTTGTTTTTCTTCACGTAATTTTTGATATTTAATAGCAACTTCACGTTCTTCTTTTAACTGTTCCAACATTGCTGAAATTTCAGTTAATATAAGGTTTGAACGTTCCACTCTGTTTTCTACATCAGTTAACTCATTTGTAGCCTGATCTATCCTGCGATTAAAATCTGCGATACCTGCTATTTCGTCAATAATTTTACGACGCTCTTTTGTATTACAATTAGTAATCCAAAGAACATCATTCTGCATCATAACGTTATAACTGTTCGGTGTGACGTTATACTTTTCTAACAGCGCAGGAACATTTGTTAAAGTCGTGGCGCTGTCATTAATATAATAAGTACTTGCATTCCCTTGATTAGTTTTACGAATTTTTCTTGCGATATCAAGTTCACCGGTGCCATCCACGTCCCCGAATGTTACCTTTACAAAAGCTTCATTCCTTTTTGTGTAATTAGAAATAAATTGAGAAAGGTTTTCCGCACGTAAATCACTTGCCTTTGCAAGCCCCAAAGCAAATAAGACACTGTCTATAATATTACTTTTTCCCGACCCGTTTGGGCCAGAAACCGTAGTAAATCCCTTCAGAAGGGGGATTTCTGATTTATTTGCAAATGACTTGAAATTATCTATTTCTAATTGTTTTATGTACATAATATTCCTGTTTTCACACGTCCCTTTATACTATTAGACTATATTTTTCTCGGTGTGTCAAACAGTTTACAATTATTAAGCCTTTAAAACATGCTTTTGCGTTGATTTTTACAATTATTGGGGTACTGCCATTGCAAATTGCATGTCATATAATTCTTTATATATACCGTTTTCAATATTCATTAATTCCTCATGAGTTCCCAATTCAGCTAACTCGCCTTTATTAATAACCGCAATCCTATCGGCATTTTTAATTGTAGAGAGTCGGTGAGCAATTACAAAAACGGTTTTATCTTTCATTAAGTTATCTATTGCCTGCTGTACAATATATTCCGATTGATTATCAAGAGCAGAAGTCGCTTCATCAAGAATTACTATCGGAGCATTTTTTATAAAAGCTCTTGCTATTGCAATTCTTTGTTTCTGTCCGCCTGATAATAAAACGCCTCGTTCTCCGATATTTGTATCAAGTCCATCTTCTAAACTATTTATAAAATCATCCAAATACGCATTTTTTATCGCCTGCTCTAATTCTTCCTGCGTAGCATTTAACTTACCTCTTAAAATATTTTCTCTAATTGTACCGCCAAACAAAAAATTGTCTTGCAATACAATAGAAATATGATCTCTGAGTGAACCTATCTTGTAATTTTCAATATTTATTCCGTCAATAGATATAGTGCCTTTTTTAATTTTATAAAATCTCGGCAATAAATTTACGACAGTTGATTTTCCACCACCGGAATTTCCAACAAGAGCTAAGGTTTCCCCTTTTTTTACGGTAAATGAAATTCCCTTAAGAACCGGCTTATTCTTCACATATTGGAAATGAACATTATCAAATGTAATATTATCCTTGAAATCAGTAAATTCAATAGAATCCGGCTTATCAACAATATAGTCGACGGCATTTAAGTTTTTTACAACCCTTTCAAGGGCTAATAAAGAAGTCTGCATACTTTTTGCGCTGCCGCCTAACCCCTTAATCGGCGTATAAAGCATTATTAGCGCAGTTAAGAAAGAAACAAAATTACCGCTTGTAATTTTTCCCGTTGTTATCAAGTGACTGCCATAACCGATTGCAAGACCGATACCTACCGAAATTATTATATGCATAAGAGGTGAAATAATTCCTGTACGCTGGGTTATTTTCATCCTTAGCTTAAATACTTCATTTAAACTTTTCACGAAATTTTTATTTTGTAAATTGTAAAGATTAAAGGCTTTAATAACTTTACTGCCGTTATATGCCTCATTATATTCTGTAATAATAGCAGCATTAGCATTTTCTGACATATTAGCAACAGACTTTATTCTCGATTTCATTTTTGTTAAAGGAATGATTGCGCATATCAATACGAAAATAGCTATAATTGCCAACTGCCAACTGTTGTATATTAATACACCTATCAGGGAAATTGATGAAAAAACTCTCGACACAATAAGCTTTATATTACCAAGCAACCCCCCGCACGCAGACTGGGCATCATTGTTAAATCTTTTTTGAATATCGCCCGAGGTTTTTGTATCAAAAAAGGCGGTACTCTTATGCATAAGTTTATTATATAAGGCTTTTTTCAAATCATTTGCCACTTTCCCTGTAACCCAATCGTTAGTATAAGTGGAAGCATAATTTAAAATACCCTGTAATGAAGTAAACAGAACAATCAGCAACGGAATATACCAAGGAGATTGTACGTTTTTTTCAACCATGACAATATCCATATAAGGCTTTAAGGACAACGCAATTACCGCATCCAAACATCCTATCGGGATAGCTAAGCCTAATGCAATTACTGTTCGCCCCATATATGGTTTTACAAACGGAAAAATTTGTCTGTAATTATTTATATCCTGATTAGTACGAATCTTCTCTATTAGTTTATCTATCGGTTCTCTTATTATTTTTAACAAAGCCATTATTTCTTCACTTTTCTTACAGATTTTATTATACTACAAGCATATTATTTTCAAAATATCGGCTTTGCATAAACAAATAATACATGCTATAATCCTTTTATGATAGAACTTTTAATCCTATATGTATTAACCCGCAGAGAATTTACAATGTACGGCATCTCAAAAGAAATAGAGAGCCGCTTCGGAATATATACAAGACCAAGCTTTGGTGCATTAAAACCTGCTTTAAGAAAATTAATTTCTCAGGGATGCTTAGATGCAAGGAAATTAATGTCAGACGGCGGAAAACTTTCAATATATTATTCTATTACAAAAGACGGGGAAAAAGAGCTTAAAACCCTTATAAAAAAAGAACTTACTAACAATCCCGTACAATTTTTAACTAATGCCAAAATTAAGCTTTCTATGGCAGACAAGTTAGATAAAGAAGATAGAAAAGAACTCTTCCTTCATATAAAAACTCTTGCCGCATCTTTCAAAAATTCTGCCGAGGGCATCTTAAATGATGAATACACCGAAAAAAATTTTTATCAAAGAATATTGCTTGATAATTCAAGTGTAGTTTACTCCAATTTAATTACGGTTATTGAAGGATTTGAAAAAGACAATGAGCGCAACGGTTAGTAAAATTATCCCAGGCTCTATTGCAGAAGAGCTGGAAATTGAGATTGGTGATGAAATAATTTCTATTGATGACACAAAAATGGAAGACATGATTGATTACAATTTTCTGTGCAAATCTGATTTGATAACAGTTGAAATAAAGAAAAAAAATGGTGAAATTGAAGTTGTCGAATTAGAAAAGGATTACGATGAGGATTTGGGTATCGTATTTGAAAGTGCAGTTTTCAATAAAATTAAACCTTGCTTAAATCATTGCATATTTTGTTTTGTTGACCAGCAGCCTAAAGGTTTAAGAGATACATTATACATTAAGGACGACGACTACCGTTTATCATATCTGCAAGGCACATATATTACATTAACAAATTTAACCCAAAAAGATAAAGACAGAATTAAAAGGATGCATTTAGGACCGTTTTATGTTTCCGTGCATACCACAAACCCTGAATTACGAGTCAAAATGCTCAGAAATCCTAATGCAGGGAAAGCTCTGGATAATTTAAAGTGGCTAAGAAAAAATAAAATTCCGTTTCACGCACAGATTGTACTATGCCCCGGTTATAACGACGGAAGCGAATTAGAAAGAACTTTATCTGATTTGGCTGCACTAAAGAAAACCGTATTATCTGTCGCAATCGTACCTGTCGGGGTTACTCAATTTAGAAAAGACAAGATACTCAAACAGGTTGATAAAATATGCGCAAGAGAAACTATCGAAATAGCCTCCAAATATAAAAGAGTATGCTGTTCGGATGAGTTCTTCCTGCTTGCAGGAGAAAAAATTCCGCCGGCAAAATATTACGGAAGTTTTTCGCAACTAGATGATGGAGTCGGCTCTTTAAGATACCTGCTGGAAAATTTTAAAACATTGGAACTTCCGCAACAAATTTCTAAACCGCTTAAAATTGTGTTGGCAACATCATATGCCGCGCTATATGCAGTTGAAAAAATTGGAAAACATTTAAACAAGATAAAAAATCTGACGGTTGAAGTTGCTCCGGTAAAATCAAACTATTGGGGCGAAAACATCACTGTTGCGGGTTTGATTACATCCGACGATTTGGTTAATGCCGTAAAAGATAAAGATTGCGATTTGGTTGTAATTCCGACTGTTATGCTGAGACCTTACAGTGAAGATTTCTTAGACGGAAATAATCTGGATTATGTAAAACAAAAATCCGGCAAAGATTTCTTTATTCTCAAAAATAATTATTCTATGTCGGATTTTGTTGAATATTTATGGGATTTATCAGATTAAAATTGCTTTAAAAATCTGACATCATCATTAAAGAACAATCTTATATCATCTATTGCATATTTTAGCATAGCAAGTCTTTCAACCCCCATACCAAAAGCAAATCCGGAATATACTTCAGGATCTATACCAACCCCTTTTAATACATTCGGGTCAACCATACCGGCGCCAAGGACTTCCAGCCATCCTGTTCCTGAACATGTTTTACAACCTTTTCCTCCGCACATTATACATTGAACATCTACTTCAGCTGAAGGCTCAGTAAACGGGAAGAAACTGCTTCTAAATCTTGTCGGACGGCTTGCTCCAAAATATATTCTGATAAATTCGTTTAACACACCCTTTAAATCGCCAAAGGTAATATTTTTATCTACATATAAACCTTCAATTTGGTGGAAAAAGTTATTTTTACGGGCGTTAATATTCTCATTACGGTATACTCGTCCGGGAGAAATTACTCTGATTGGAGGCTTTTGATTTTCCATTACGTGGATTTGAGCTCCGGAAGTTTGACTCCTTAATACAACATTTGGAGCAACCGTTGTAAAAAACGTATCCTGAACATCTCTTGCAGGATGGTCTTTTGGAATATTTAACATATCAAAGTTAAAATATTCTGTTTCAACTTCAGGAGAATCTTTGCTCTCTACAACGGAAAAACCTAAACTTTGCAATATTGATACTATCTCTTTTGTTGTAGATGTAAGAGGGTGAACTTTACCTCTCGGCGCAAATTTCCCCGGTAAAGTTACATCTAATCTCTCTTTTTGAAGTTTTTGATTAAGCTCCAATTTATAAAACTGCTCATGTTTTGTCTGAATTGAGGTCTCAAGTTTTTTTGTAATCTCGTTAGCCAAAGAGCCTACAATGCGTTTATCTTCGTCTGATAAATTTTTTAAATTCTTTTTAATTTCATTAAATTCACCCTTACGGCTCAAATACTTTGCTCTTACTTCGTCTAAATCGTTTATTGTAGTTGCTTTTTCTATATCGGCAGCTGCCAGTGAATATATTTTTTCAAGCTGTTCCTTCATAACTTTTACCTCTTTTACAAATTTATATCATTAAATTTTTTCTCATATCCCATATCGGAAAAATCACCGTGTCCGGGATATATAACTATATTATCATCTAACTTAAATAAAATGTTTTGTATACTGTTTTTGATTTTAGCAAAGTTACCGCCAAACAAGTCAGTTCTGCCATAACTTCCCCTAAACATTGTATCACCACAAAACAATTTGTCATCAATTAAATAGCAAACTCCGCCTTCGGTGTGTCCCGGAGTATGAATTACCTTTATTTTTTTACCGCCAAATTCCAAAACATCATTGTCTTTAACTTCAATATCAATCTTAGGAATTTCTTGCTCGGGAAGTCCAATAAAAATATTTCCAAATTCATTTATATTATCCGTTAAGACCTTATCACTTTCATGCAAAACGACTTTTGCACCAAGTGCTTCTCTCATTTTATTCACCCCTAAGACATGGTCAAAATGCCCATGAGTTAAAAGGATATATTTTACACTTAATTTATTTGACTTCACATCAGCCAATACATCTTCTCTATAATCCGAACAATCTACAAGGACAGCCTCTTGGCTTTGCTCATCCCAAATCAAATAATTATTAGCATCAATAGGACCTGCTACATATGTTTTCATCTTCATAATGACTAAGTTCTCACTAATTCAAATATATCTCGGCACATTGTAAACAATTTTTCTACATTCTCAAGTGCTATCATATTAGGACCGTCACATAGAGCTTTATCAGGATCGGGATGTATTTCAAAGAAAAGTACATTAGCTCCTGCCGCCATAGCTGACTTAGCCAATACAGGAACAAATCTCCTGTCACCACCTGAACATACCCCGTTAGCCCCGGGTAATTGTACACTATGAGTTGCATCAAAAACAACAGGATAACCGAATGACTGCATTATTGGAATGCCTCTGAAATCAACAACCAAATTGTTATAACCGAAACTTGTACCTCTATCAGTCAACATTATACGATAATTACCGCTATCTTCGACTTTTTTAATCAAAGGTTCCATTTGCTCCGGAGCCAAGAATTGACCCTTTTTTATGTTTACAATCTTTCCTGTCTTTGCAGCCGCAACAAGCAAATCAGTCTGCCGGCACAAGAAAGCCGGTATTTGTATTATATCCGCAACTTCTGCTGCATACGCTGCCTGCTCCGGCGTGTGTATATCCGTAACAATCGGCAAATCGAATTTATCCTTTACTGCTTGCAGCATTTCTAACCCTTTTTCCATTCCGGGACCTCTGTATGAGGTAATCGACGAACGATTAGCCTTATCAAACGAGGATTTAAAAATATAATTTATGCCCAATTTTTGGGTTATTTCTTTTAACTTCTCCGCAGTAATATCAAGTATTTCTTGACTTTCAATAGCACAAGGACCGGCCATAATAGTCAATTTATCACCGCCGATTTCAAAATCTCTTAATTTTAATTTCTTCATATCCATACCCTTATTATATTAAAAACAAAAGGTTATTACAAGTTTAAGCTGTTATAATATTTGAGGCTTTACAACCGAAAAGAAATAAGCCGCACAAAATCCGATTAATAACAATACAAAACAACCGATATATGCAAGCATCTTCCCGACACATGACGGCTCACTGTCACGTTTTGCTCTATATGCTTGCGCCATCAAGTTATTTATCCCCATTCTTAAAAACGGAGCAAGCAACAACGGAATTATATAGAATAAAGCGTACCTTATACTGCTTGTTGTAACCGTAGCAAGAATGCCGTTAAATATCGCCAAACAGCCAAAAGCAAATAACGAAGTGAAATAATTTACACTAAAATAAGAACAAACTCTTTTAAATTTAAATAGCGCAAGAATATCAAAATTCGTATCAATAAAAGAGTATACAAAACCCTGAGAAGCAATACATACGAACAATTCAATCAGCATAAGAATAAAAAACGGGATTATCAATAGCACAAGCATAAACTTACTTATTGCCCCCAATATAAGGATTAACAATATCGGAATAAGCATAATAATACCCACACTCATTGTAAGCAGTAAAACTGCCGCCAAATATTTTACACCGGTAAGACTATATTCCCCTATATTGCCCCAAGTCCACTCAGGCATATTCGCATCCTTGTTCAATATTAAATTTTTTATATATGTAAAATCATATCCGAAAGCTAATATGGAAGCTAACGTTGATATAGCAATTGCAGGAATTAATAACGTATAATTTTTTGCCAGCGAAGCATATACGGCTAAACCGTTACAGAACGACAACAGCACTAATATCGTATATTTTGACAAAAAATCTTTATCTCTTAATACATTTGAAAATGCAGCTCGCATGCTCACAGCCATATATATCTCTCCTTAATTATCGAACATTTTTATATTAGCAGATTGAAAAATTTTGTCAAACTACCTTGCTAAGAAGCCTTGCATTGAAATTTTTGTTCCAGGATGAGCATAACGTACTTGTTCAGCTTGTGATTGGAATTGATCCAACGATGCACTTTTACCTTCCTTTGCCGCCAAATCTTTAGCTCTTGCATTTCTTGTCATCTTATCACAAGTCCTTGCAAGCCATACCATAAAACTTGGAACTAATACGATTGTTGATAGGAATGTAAACATACTGTTGTATATTTTAGCGCTCTTAACGAATTTATTTTTGCTGTTTTTGAATATATCTTCAAACGTATTAAGAGCTTTTTTCTTAGCTTCATCACCTTCTGCTATATTCTTAAATGCTTGCTTGATTTCATTATCGTCAGCAACATCTTTCAAATCTTTACCTAATATTGTTTTTAAGCTGCTGACCATTTCTTGGCTCTTATCTTTCAACAATAATTTTTTAAAATTACCACCGTTTTCAGTAACGAAATCAAAGAATCCGAGCGCGCCGCCTTTAAATTTGTGGATATTTGTATATTTTGAATCCAATTCTTTATTTGACAATACATTTATACCGCCAAAACCTTTTGGAGCAAAGAAATCTCTGATATATTTCGTATAGAAATTATTATCATGATCTGCCGGAGTCATATTTAAGGCTAACCCTGAAGTCTTAGCAAATATTTTTGAAAATGCACGTTCAATAGCGTTAGCCGCAAACAGTATAGCCCCGAAACTCGTGACATCACGGGCAATTGTTTCTTTAAAGTCGTATTTATCCGGAGCATTTAGTAATCTTGTAGGCAAACAAAATCCGTATAATAATGCTAACATTGCGGATACTGACATTGATGCATCATCAAATTCAAAATGATTTAAAACATTTTTTAATTTGCTTGAATCTAAAACTTTTTCAGCTGTTTTTTCAAACATCTGATGTTTCCCGCTGAATGAAATATCTTTCTTGCTGTTTTCATCGCCATTTAAGCTATCAGGCTTGCGAGATGAAGCATGCAATTTTTCAGATTGTTCTTTTGCTCTTTGTTCATGGGCAAAAGCCGGATTCTGACCTTTTAAACCTAATGAATACAGCTTTGGAATTAATGCGTAAAATCCAACAACAGCACCCCACATACCAACATTTGAAAGTATTCTGGAACCTGTTCTTCTTTTTACAAAACTGTTCAAAAATTTATCGGGCTCGAACTTACCGTCCTTAACCTTTTCCATTGCCTTCCCTGTTGACTCTATTACGTCATCGGTAAAGTCCGTCATCGTTTTTAATAATTTCTTAAATCCGACACTTGTTTTTTCTTCTTTAATGATAGCTTTATTTTGAGCCTCATCAAATTTCTGCATTTTGAATGAAATTTCTGCTGTCATTTCATTTGCTGAAGGATTTAAATATTTCTTCTTCAACTCCATGAAATGTTCTAACAAGCTATCTGTCAAATCTTGCGGAGAACCCTTAACTTTTTTGTTAGCAAGAACTTTCCACAAAGGTTTCTTATTCCCCGCGGATTGCTCAATACCGATAGCTCTTTTTGCAAAGTCTTCAGCTTCTTCTTCCAATTTCGCAGGGGGCAAATTACCTTCTAATGTAGTATTTAAAACATTTTTGAATATTTTATTATAAAATTCTGTTTTAGTTTTTGCGACATCATTAAGTGTATTTGGATTTGCGTTAGCATACTCTATAAAATTGTTACCTAAACTTTGAATCATATTAATAGGGACGTTATTTGCCGTACCTGAATATTTTTTTATAAAGTGAAGCATTGCCCAAGGAATAATAAATGCACTAGGGCCGCTCAATATTTCGCGAATACCTTCACGTCGAGCAAATGCCCAGTTGTAAGGACCTTCTTTTTTGCCTGTTTCAGGGTTTACCGGCCTACGATTAATCCCTTCCAAAACACGAGGACCTGCCATGCCAAAAAAGTCTTGCGCAATAAAAGAAACAATAAAACCCCCGTTAGTCAATGCATCGGCTACGGCAACAGGAACCTGTTCTAAGCCGCTAAATGACGGCTGCATTGCAGGCTGTCTTAAAGCTTGGGGTTGAACATTTTTATTGTTTCTTGCAGTTTTTACTTCTGCCGTTTGTATTGCTTGTATTGCCATGTTCCTACTTTACTTATTCATAACTAAACTACACATATCATATAATTATAAAAACTTTTGCTTGCTTTTGATTGCTTTTTTTAGGGGTTTCATTAAGCTTTTTTAACAAAACTCTTATTAGCAAGTGTACTTAGTATACTTAATCTTTATTTTTTTTGCAAGTTTTTTACTACAAATATAACAGAATATTACAAAAAAGTTTACCTTACTTTATTATAAACTCTAAAAACCGCTTTATATTTCCGTTCCAAGGGCCATACCAATTTTTAAGAATAACATCTGCCGGACAAATGTTATCGAATGTGTATTCTTTTATTGCATCCAAATATTTAACTTCTTCTGAATTTATTTCTCTTAGTCCGTACTCAGATATATTAATAATTTCTTTTGCATAATCAGAAACGAGTTTATTTCCTAAATCGGTTTGCAGCGCTGTTTTTGGGACACTATATCTTAGTTCGTTATAGTCTTCAATAGATAAATCTTTCAGTAAAACTTCTATATCATCCATGCCGGATTTTGAGTATAAAATACCTTTGTATAATGCCAACATGGAATATGGTAATAAGCCGCCGTTACAGTCATGGTTTCTTATCTCTATAAAATTACGCAGTCTAACTTCCGGAAAACAGAGATTTGCCTGCAGTAAATAATCTTCTATAATTGGAGATTGAGATAAACTATCATTATTCATAAATTCCGTAAATGTCATTTTTCCATCTATAATGAACTGTTCTTTTTCTCTTTCTATAAACAGCATGGGCGCATCCATGACTTTTTGTATATAATCATCAAATGTGAATTCTCTTCCGAAGTCAGAAAAGAACCCGCATCTGTCATTATCTGTATTAAGCCAGCTTAAGGCTCTAAAAGACTTGTATCCGGTATCAACGCCGCCTCTTATAGGAGAATTAGCAAACATTGCCGTTACAAACGGGGTTAGCATGTTTGCTATTCTAAATTTTTTCATGGCATCTTCTTCATCTACAAAATCAAACGTACCCTGAATTCCTGCAGTTTCCCTCATCATAACATCAGATAGAATTCCCCATAGATATTTTGCCATAATGCGGTATCTTCTTTTGGGTATCAGATTTATTGTTTTATATGTTGACACGGGAGTTACACCATAATTAATAAGAGCAATATCTAATTCCTCCAGTAACGGTGCTAATAAATCGTTTAATTTATCTGTTTTGTCTTTTATTGAAAAAATATCTTTTTGCGGTTCAATGCTAAACTCCATTTGGCAGCCCGGTTCAAGGGTAATTGTATCATGTCCCTGTTTTAGACCTATTATATTATCATTATCGGTTATATAGTCCCAATTTTCTCTTGCCGCAAATATCCTCAACAATTCACAAATTCCGTCTATACCGTAATAACCTGCTGACTGATAGTTTTCGCAGCTAACAGGAATCCGCTCGTACTCTAACCCTACTTGTAAATCTTCTTTGGATTTATAGCCTGATGTGTAAACTTTTTTAATATCGCTATGAGTTAATCTTGTGATTGTAGTTGATACCATTTTAAAAGGAGACCTCCTGAACTTATTTATATTATAACATCAACTAAAATATCAAATAACATTTTGTTACACATTACCCTGCTTGTGGTATCATAAGGGTAAGATGAATTACTTTGAACGTGCAAAATATTTTCGAACAAAAAAGAGATTAGGACAAAACTTTCTTATTAACGGGGAAGTTATCCAAAATATTTTAGAATATTCTAATATACAACCTGATGATACAGTTATTGAAATCGGACCGGGTGTGGGCTTTGTTACGGAACAGCTTGTAAAAAAAGCTAAAAAAGTTATTGCAATAGAACTCGATGAAGAGGCAATAAAAGAATTAAAAAAACTTGATGCACCAAACCTCACAATTATACATAAAGATGTTTTGAAAACAGATTTATCCGAATTATGTGACGAAAAATTTAAAGTTGTGGCAAATATCCCATATTATATTACGAGTCCGATTTTAGCCCACTTGTTAGGGGAAATTGATGATTTAAACAATAAAAATCGTAATAAAATTACCGATATATTGCTTATGGTACAAGAAGAAGTTGCTCGACGTATGGTTGCAACGGAAAAATCGCCCTCAAAACAATATGGACTGTTAACTCTGTTATCACAATTTTGGGCTGATGTAGAAATTAAAGAATTGGTTGGAAGACGTTCTTTTTTCCCTGCTCCAAAAGTTAATTCAGCTCTAATATATTTAAAGGTCCGAGAAAAGCCTTTACTTGAATTAAGCGATTATACGCATTTTAGAAAAACAGTTAAGGCTGCTTTTGCACAAAGACGCAAG
>ODAI014310697.1_pt1 | contig 23371 bp, 16 predicted proteins | sample 1539321 | NCBI WGS metagenome assembly ODAI01 (sample SAMN02144231, study PRJEB22623) | gut metagenome | biome: sheep rumen | host: Ovis aries | place: New Zealand | reverse complement strand
CGGCTTGGTTAAACCGCGGACGGGGATGCTGTACAAATTCTTGGATAGCAGCGATAAACTCCTCTGCATTATTGCATCGCCAAGCACTGACTCCTTGCTCTATCGCGTAGCCTTCCAGTGCTTCGTCTGTAGCGAGGATATTCTTGCCATACATAAGACTTTCACAGGTCTTGACCTTCATCCCGCTTCCGGCGAAGATCGGCAGAATCATTATATCCGCCTCCTCAAAATAAGGCGCTAAATCAGGCACATCGGATAGGACTTCTATTCCGGCTAATAACTCCGGTTGTTCTTCTTTCAGTTTCCCCATTCCTTTGCCGACTATCTTCACCTCTATATCCACGTGCGGATAGACGTTTTTCATGAACCATACTATTCCTTCTGTATTGGCTAAGAAATAGGCGCCCATCAATAAACATAACGGGCGCTTCTGTGTCATGCTCTTATTGTCCGTCTGTGCGCCATTGAGTCTGTCCTCCAATACGACCGGTATCGTTATTTCCGCATCTCTGTTATAACGCTGCATCAGTTCTGCTCTATCTCTCTCATTTAGTACAATTGCTATATCCGAGTTGTCGCAGCTCCATCGGTCATTCTTATCTGCGCACAGAATAAGCACGTTCCTGAACGGGAGATGTTTGGGTATCTTGGCTTCCATATATAGCACCTCTATATTCTGGAAAGAAGTGATTATTCTGCCTTTGTAGCCGGCTCTTTTGAGAGCTTTTGCCACCACGCCAAACAGGCTTCTATCTATGAACACATAATCATACTCCTCCGCCTGTTTCACTATCTTCTTCACTTTTGCCGGTGTAAGTCCCATGAAATAGCCGAACGGGATATAGAAAAAAGCCTTGATATAGTCATAGATTGTACTTTTTCCCTGCTTTTCGTGAAGATAGAATACAGTTACATTTTCTTTGCCCAGCACGCGACAAAGCATATCCAGGTTTTTCTTCGTCCCTTGATCACCGCCATTCATTATTGCCCCAAAGGGTCTATATTGTATAAACAATAGTTGTTTGCTCATTACTACTTAACGCCTAAATAGTATAACGTATATTTTTTTTGCCACAACATCTAATCCTCCATTTAATTTTTCAAGCCATCTGGGCCAACGTTGATGGTAGCGATGCCAATAACTGATATATTCTATCCGCAGTAATTTATTGTCAGCATATAATTTAGGATGTAATTGATAAGCGGTGCATATTGAACTATACTTCTCATCAATCTTATGCAGTTCTTCAGCATTAAAATTCTCCCTCGGTATATCTAAAAGATAGAATTTATATAGCATCCTAAGACGATTTTCAAAATATTTCTTCATCCACTGACCACGCTGTGGTGACAATTTATCTTTATTTTCTCCATAATATTCGAACATTGTATCTGTCAATTTGAGAAGTTGATCCAAACTTTTTTGCATCACTTTTGGATCCATCGTTTGCCCTTCTCTATCAAGATTATACTGGTATAGATTTAGATTACAGAAACAGATTGTTTGGGCATAAAACGTAGGATAACACGACCACTCTGTGTCTGTATAACTAATCCCTTCCGTCTGCCGATAATGATGACTACGGAGCATTTCCGCCCGATAGGTTAATGCGTGCATTAAGAAATAACGAATATATCCATCTTTGAGCACCTCATCTAACATATATACTTTCCCATATTCGTATGGTTCACGCCCCATAGTATTATATCGTACAACCTCACTATTCTTTGCACCAATCTGCGTGAAGTGTGTGATAATCATATCCGCATCCGTCTCTGACAATATATTCAGATACTTTGATAATGCATCCGTATCAAACCAATCATCCGAATCTAATATTTTAACGTATTTTCCTTTTACTATCGGTAGCGCGGCATTGATGGTAGAACCGTAATTTCCATTAGGTTTATCTATCACGGTGACTATGTCAGGATATTTCGCCTGATATTTCTGAGCGACTTGAAGCGAATGATCTTTGCTCCCGTCATTGACGACAATAGCTTCTAAAAACTCGGATGCTCCATTAGCACATACTAGACTATCTAAACAACGTGGCAACAAAGCGTCCATGTTATATGTAGGTATAATAATGGATAAGCGTTTCATTACTTAGTGATAATTTTGAATAAATCCTCACAACTATCCTCATTTGATAGTGGTCGGAAACGTTGCATTTCCTCTTCTAAAGGAGGATAATAAGTCTCCAACCTCAAACATTCTTCCATTTCTCCCCATGAATATACTTTCTTTGCTCCCATTAAATTATAATTAAAATAAAACTCTCTGGAATGCGCTAAGTAATCATCCATATCAAATGGGAAAAGAATAATGGGTTTTCTTAAGCACAGAAAATCAAAGTATATACTTGAATAATCGGTAATGAGGACATCTATTTCATTCAGCAAACGATACAAATCGGTATAATCATCATCTCCTATGATTCGAATTCTTCCTTCATTTGATACCGTCGCTTTTACATCATCTAAAAAATGCCCTTTATACATTAGCACGATATTTTTCTGTCTCAAAAGTTCTTCGTAACGCTCCCTATCAAACCCTTCTGCCATCTCAAAAGGATTGAATTTCCCTATTTTATCATCCCTAAAAGTCGGCATATACAGCACCTTTGTTGGATTGTTATATTGCGCATTTAGATTTGTGATAAGAGCTTCACCACCTTTACCATTCAGCCGAGATAGACGAGGTTCTGGGACAAGATAGACATCCTGTTCACGCAACATAAATGCCGATTGCAAAAAAGGAACGAAAAAAGGAGAACCGCTTATTGTCGGACCGGATAAAAACTCCCATGGTATGATTCGTTTTCTGATTCGCGTCTTTATTTGTTTCCATATTCCCTTTTCGCGTACGCGCTCTATAGCGTCTTCACCTATCTTTTTAAGTGGCATTCCGTGCCAAAGATTAATGAATCGTATACCATTCATCTGACGGAAGTCGGAATCGTATCTGTTGCTCGTCATGAAGAAATAACCGGCTCGCCGCTGAATTCGTTTTCCTTCTCTACTCGTGCATAGAGCAACTGGTTTTCCTTCTGCCCTCAATTTTTCATAGACATCTTTATTTCGTGTCATCCATACACATCGTATTTCAGGGTGATTTGCTAATACATGTTCATACAAAACTCTGGAATTATCTGAATATCGCAAACCAGACCAAGCACCAAATGTCCATAAATTAGGGTCGCGCTTAATGAACCGCTGCAAATGCCATAAAGGAAGGAAACATAAACTCTCAATGAGATGCAGCATATCGCGTCTTATTGTTTTTCGTCCTTTCAAGGGGATTACATCTCTTACATTCTCTTTCATTTCTATAGTTAATATTGTTAACAATAAGATTATATTCTTGACATACTATAAATTCATAATATACTCATAATTTGTTTCAGCAATATTTTGCAATTTTTCTTTGTCTAATTTGTACGTCAATTTATGCACGCTGTTACGTTTTGTGATGACATTCCAATCTTTATTATTCCATAACTGGAAGATCTTAGTAAGCATTGTTGGAGCATCTACATTGTATATAATAGGTACCGCATCAAATAGTTGCTTACACGTTGGGTTGTTACGCACTACGAGTGTCATAATTAGATGGTACATAAAATAGTCCAAAAGTATATTCTCCTTTTTCCAATAAGCAAATAGAACATCTCTGGTTATCTTTAAAATCGGATGATTTCGGTCTGCAGCAATGAGCCAACTGGACATATCACTTACGCCTTGCGTGAACAACCTGTTTCTATATACAAAAAAAGGTTCTTGTGTTATTTCTTCAGGCAGTCCATCCGTCAAAAGAACCGTTGCGTCTATCCATATTCCGCCATGCTCATACAATAAGCACGTTCGTAATATATCCGAGAAATGGGCAAAGCGAATCTTGCCTTTTTGATATTTTTCTACGATATATGCCGGCAATGTTGCATAGTCTAATATATTCTTCTCATTTAGCAATCGTAACTCATAATCAGGAGCCCATTTTCTTATGGATGCGATACACGCTTTAACGATTTCCGGAGCTTTATCTTCACCCTGCAACCAGCAAACCCATATAATTTTCACATGCTCACCTGATTGTGGGTTAATAGGCTGCATAATGATTGACTTATATCGTTTCCACAATAAACTGGCTGTATTATGCATTTGGATTAGATAACGAATATCCGGATCGCACGTCCACCATAATGGCCAAAAGACTCTCACGGCATCTCTAAAACTATAATAGAAACCCATCTCATGCCATTTCCGGAAAAAACGTTTTATTCTCTCTCTCATTTCTTGCTAAGTATAATGACTAACAAAGTTACTTGTAATTATAGCCTCCGCTTATCTCTATCACACTGCCATTCACAAAAGCATTTTTTACGCAAAAACTTACTGCCTCAGCTACTTCCTCCGGTGTTGCAAAACGCTCTAACGCTGTTTTTTTACATATGTTTCGACGTACTTCTTCCGGCTTGTTCTTCTGCCACTCCGTTTCAACAAATCCCGGCACAATTACATTGACTGTCGTACCCGTTCCGGCAAACTCCTTTACCAGATTTTTCGCCAACGCTATTACGGCGGCTTTGCTTACCCCGTATGATAGCGATACACTATGAGGCAACACACCCATCATCGAACCCATAAACACAATGCGAGAATTGGCGGGAATCATATCATATAAGTCACGAACCAGATACATGCCGCTATTAACATTCACTTGCATAACTCGTTCCCAATCGGCATCCGTTGTACCCTGTAATCCTTCCCTGTGGGTTGTACCGGCGTTGAGGACAAGGCAATCTATGTGCTCTTTTTGACGCATAGACTGCACAAATACCTCCATAGACTGCTTATCGCTTTGATCAGCATGCACAATCTCAAACCGTTCGCCGGTTTGCAGCAACTCTGCCTTGCACGAATTTACTGCTGCACCATCGTGCGCGTAAGTCACTGTGACCGCATACCCCTCCCGAAGTAGCATCTTGGCAATGGCTAAACCGATACCCTTGGTTCCTCCTGTTACTATAGCGTTTTTCATATCACATCAGGATTGGGTTGGTGATCTATCTTGCCTTTTATCTCTTCATAGTTTGCAATAATATCTTTCTTTATCTGCGTCGTCGAGGTTCCTGCTCCATAAGGAAAATAAAATACCGTAACTCCCAAATCACGCAGATAATCATATTTACCCGTCCAATCATCACCAACTACAAATACATCAATATTCAGTTTTTTCACTAATTCGGTGTGGTCAAGTGTACGTTGTGGAATAACGATGTCCGGATACTTGAGCGCCTCAATAATCGCCATTCGTTCCTCAAAAGGAATGATGGGAGGACGTTTATAGGACGCTACCAATTCGTCTGTTGACACACCTACGATCAGGGTCTCTCCCAACCCTCTGGCATAACGAATCATCTTCAAGTGATTACTATGGAACATATCAAATGTTCCGCTTGTGTAAACAACTGTCTTTCCGTTGTACATAACTATATTCTTTTTTGCATCAAACTCTTACTTTCTTCTATTCCCCGGCATCGAATGCCGGCATAGCTTCGTTCATTTTGCGGGATACTGTCCCGTTTTTCTTCGTCTGCTGCTACGAGCGTCAGCTCGGAGATTCTCATATTATTTTTGTCCTGACCGTTTTGACCTTTTTGACCGTTTCGCACCCCAAACGGTCAATCCGGTCAATCCGGTCATATATTTTTTTATTTTCTTCGAACGCTGTGTTCAAAAATTCAACGTTAGTGATACTTGGTTATTCTTAGTCATCTGTTACCCATTCACGGGGGCATTGCCATACTTGCGCCCCATCAGCACCGTGAAAGTTGCACTGGTACGAGACTGTTTCTCAATCTCTTGCAGTACTGCCAATTCATTTTTTTGGTCGTAGAACTTCATAATGTAAATCTACATTTATATAAATCACCATTTACATTTCACTACTCTTTAGTGTCTCCAATATCTCGTCGCACAACTCGCGGATGGCTCCTTCGCCGCCGCGGTGTTCCAAGAGACGGACACCCGGGATGGCGCGCACTTTCGGCATCGCGTTAGGCGGACAAGCCGCTATTCCTCCTGCCTGAGCAACTGCGGTCAGGATGTCTATATCGTTGATATCATCGCCCACATAACACACTTCCTCCAGACCGATTCCCAACTCCCCGCAAATCTGTTCGCATACCTGCAACTTGGTCTTCACGCCTTGTTTTACTTGGCTCCCGACACCCATATAGAGGTAGTCCAGTTGCAGTTTCTTGGCTCTGCGCGCTACAATCTCCGTCGTCTCGGAGGTCAGGATGCCGCATTTGACACCGGCTTTCATCAGCAGTGCCATCCCCATGCCGTCATAGACGCAGAAGCGTTTCAGCTCTTCTCCGCTCGCGCCGTAGTACATTGCGCCGTCCGTCAGACAGCCATCCACATCTGTCAAAAATAGCTTTATCATATTATGCCTTGTATCAATGATAAAACCGCGTCCCCGGGAGGCAGGAGAAGGAGTCGATGACGCCCACTACGCGGGCATTGGGCATGGATGATTGGTCATTGGTGATTTCATCCACAACTATCAAAGTGTGAATAGAATAATGGTTCATCTTCTCGCCCGCCTCTACGATCTTCGCATCCTTGCTTATCGTCTTCGGGTTGCGGGACATGATCGCCTCAACCTTCGTCTCAAAGAACGAAGCGCCCAACTTCTGCATCGCCCTACGAATATCTCCGTCCGTGATTATTCCTACAAGGTGGTCCTTCTCCACCACGATACCTATTCCCAGCGTTCCTTTGGTGACAATCTCTATCGCCTCGCTCATCGGCATTTGAGGCGTCAGGAACGGCAGGTTCTCGGTAAACATCACATTCCCCACTTTCGCCAGAAGCTTGCGTCCGAGGTCGCCGCCCGGATGAAGCATCGCGAAATCGGAAGGCTGGAAATGGGTCGCTTCGATGAGCGCACAAGCGAGTGCATCGCCCATCGCCAATGTAGCCGTGGTGGATGCCGTAGGAATAAGATTCAGCGGATCTGCCTCACGCGCGACGGATATATTAAGGTGTACCTGCGCGTATTTCGCCAACAGCGATGAATCGTTGCCCGACATACCGATGATTGGAATCTTCTTTGCCTGTATGAGAGGCAGGAATCGCAACAACTCTTCCGTCGCGCCCGAATAAGAAATAGCCAGCACCAGATCGTCCGCACTCAACATACCCAAATCGCCGTGGTAAGCGTCCAGAGGGTTAAGGAAGAATGCCGGTGTGCCCGTAGAAGCCAGTGTGGCGGCTATCTTGGAACCTATATGTCCGGACTTGCCTACGCCCGTTACCACTACCTTTCCCTTGCATCCACGAATCAGCTCCACGGCCTGCAGGAACTTCTCATCCATCCTGGGCACGAGAGACTCTATCGCCGCTGCCTCCTGCTCCAGGCATTGTACGGCTTGTTTTATCACCTGTTGCGCGATCATTATTTTACGGAATTGCGTGTACTATTCGTTCCAACTTACAAATTTTCGCGCAAAGGTACAAAAAAATAGTGAATTATGCAAATTTATTTGCACATTTACAAAAAAAAGTGTATCTTTGCACGCAAATAGCAAAAAATGTTTCAATGCATATAGTCATTTTAGGTACTGCATGGCCGTATAGAGGTGGGTTAGCTACGTTCAACGAACGCCTTGCTCGCCAGTTCATACAAGAGGGGCACACCGTGGATATTGTTACCTTTACGCTGCAATATCCCGATTTCCTGTTCCCCGGGAAGACGCAATATTCCGATGCGCCGGAACCCACCGATTTGCACATACAGCGGGCTATGAACAGCATCTTGCCCTTCTCGTGGATCAAAACAGGACGGATGATCCGCAAGATGAATGCAGATGTGCTCGTCATTAAGTTCTGGACACCTCTCATGGCGCCATGTCTGGGAACCGTCGCGCGTATCGCGCGGAAAAAAGGAATGCAGGTCGTCAGCATCTTGGATAATGTCATCCCCCATGAACCCAAGCCATGGGACAATATCCTGATCCGGTATTTTGTACGCAGCGTAGATCGTTTCATCGCCATGTCCGAGAGCGTTTTGCAGGACTGCAAGCGTTTCGATTCCCGCAAGCCAAAAACCCTTACGCCGCACCCGCTGTACGACAATTTCGGAGTACCCGTAAGCAGAAAGGAAGCGCAGGAAATATTGCATCTGGATCCGCAATACACCTATCTGCTTTTCTTTGGTTTCATCCGCGACTACAAGGGATTAGACCTGCTGCTCAAGGCGTTTGCTCAGGTCAAATCGGCTCCTGATACAGGGAAACTCAAACTGCTCATTGCCGGTGAGTTCTACAACAACGCCGAGCAATACTACCGACTGGAAAAAGAACTCGGGCTGGAAGGCGAAATTATCTGGCGGACTGATTTCATCCCGGATGACCAGGTACGTTTCTATTTCTCCGCTGCCGACCTCATCGTACAACCCTATAAATCCGCCACTCAAAGCGGCGTAACCCAGATTGCCTACCATTTCGAGAAACCGATGCTGGTCACCCGCGTGGGCGGTCTGGCGGAGATAGTACCGGACGGGAAAGTGGGGTATGTATGCGAAGTCGATAGCGCTTCCGTCGCAGCGGCCATCAACGATTTCATCGCCATGTCCGACGAAGAAAGAACCGCTAAATTCAGCGCGAACATACAGGCGGAGAAAGCCAAATATGCTTGGTCCGGAATGACCAAAGCCATCCTACAACAGAATTGATAAAAACACATATATGATTATACGTAGCAAAGCACCTTTACGGTTGGGTCTCGCGGGCGGAGGCACCGATGTATCCCCTTATTCGGATATGTATGGAGGCAGTATTCTCAACGCTACTATCTCCCTATACGCCTATACGACCATAGAACCTTTGAATAACGGCAAGATCGTTTTCTCCAGCCCGGATGCCGGCTTGGAGGAAGTGTATGATGCTCAGGAAGAGTTGGATACCAACGGTTATTTCGTATTGGCTAAAGGCGTCTATAACCGCATTGTGAGAGATTTTGCGCATCCTCCCCTCTCCTTCCGTATCACCAGCCATGTCGATTCTCCGGCAGGAAGCGGTCTGGGCACCAGCAGTACGCTGGTTGTCAGTATTGTAGGGGCGTTTGCAGAATGGCTGAAACTGCCGCTGGGCGAGTACGATATTGCGCGCCTCGCGTACGAAATTGAGCGTGTCGATCTCCGGATGGCGGGCGGTAAACAAGACCAGTATGCCGCTACCTTCGGAGGATTTAATTTCATGCAGTTTCTGCCGGACGACAAGGTGATTGTCAACCCCCTGCGTATCCGTCAGCGCTATCAAGACGAGCTCGCCCACAATCTGTTGCTGTATTATACCGAGACGAGTCATGTCTCCGCCGAGATTATCCAAGGGCAGATTGACAACGTGCGCGCGAACAACACCTCTTCCATTGAGGCTATGCACCGGCTCAAGGAGCAAGCCGCGAAGATGAAAGAGCACCTCCTACGCGGAGACATTGATACAATCGGCGAGATTCTGAACGAGGGATGGGAAGAGAAGAAAAAAACAGCCAAACGGATCTCCAACCCGCTTCTGGAGGACATCTACACCACGGCTATCGCTGCCGGCGCTACAGGAGGAAAAGTCAGCGGAGCCGGAGGAGGAGGATTTATGTTCTTCTACTGCCCGGGCACCAGCCGTTACGCCGTAGAAAAAGCCTTATGCAGCAAGTTTGCAGGCCAAGCCAAAAGATATGAATTCACACAGGAAGGACTAAAAACATGGACACTGTAATCCGTTCGATAGAAGCAAGTATAAAAGCCAAGCAGGCATTGCTGGCGGACAAAAAAAGAGTAGCCGCTATCCGCGCTGCTGCCGAGACGCTCATCCGGTCCCTCAAAGAGGGACATCGCGTGCTCTGGTGCGGAAACGGAGGCAGCGCAGCCGACGCACAACATTTGGCAGCCGAGTTATCCGGACGGTTCTATTACGACCGTCCGCCCCTGAACTCCGAGGCGCTGCACTGCAATACCTCATACCTCACGGCCGTAGCAAACGACTATGGCTACGATCTGATCTACTCGCGTATGATCAACGGCGCGTGTCACGCGGGCGATGTGCTGGTCGGCATCAGTACCAGCGGTAACTCCGAGAATATCTATAACGCCTTTGTCAAGGCGCGCGAACTCGGCGTCACTACCATCGCCATGACCGGAGAAAGCGGAGGGAAGATGAAAGAGATGGCGGATATATTGCTGAACGTACCTTCTACCGACACCCCGCGAATCCAGGAATGCCATATTCTGATCGGGCACATCATTTGCGAAATAGTGGAGAAAGAGATGTTCCCCCGTGATTAGAGAAGCCGTCATATTAGCCGGCGGATTCGGCACACGGCTCAGCCATGTGCTGGGTAACGTTCCCAAACCGATGGCGCCTGTGTACGGCAAGCCTTTCCTCTGTTACGTACTGGATCGGTTAGCCGATGCCGGGGTGGAACGGGTAGTCATGGCCACGGGATACAAACATGAGTGCATCGCCTCGTATTTCGGTACGCGATACCGCCGTTTGGAGATCGTCTATTCTCAGGAAACGGAGCCCCTTTTCACAGGTGGCGCTATCGTACAAGCTGCGCGGAAAACCACCGGTGAATCGTTCCTTGTGGTAAACGGCGACACCTTGTTTGATATTGACTTTTCCGCCTTTGCGCAGTTCCACCGGAAGAACGCTTCACCCGTTTCCATCGCCCTACGCAGGGTAGAAGACACCGGGCGTTACGGAGCCGTAGAGACCGATGGCACACGCATTCTCAGTTTCCGGGAGAAAGAGAGCAGCGCCGGCGCGGGGGTGATCAACGGAGGCATATATGCCATCCGCCGGGAGTGGTTGCTCCAACAGGAGTTCCCGAAGAAATTCTCCTTTGAGAAAGAACTCCTCCAACCGCTTGCCCCCGAGGGGATTTTGAGCGGTTTGGCGTTTGAGAGTTATTTTATAGACATCGGCGTACCGGATGATTATTACCGGGCGCAGAAAGAGTTCAGTGCACTTTTCCCGGAAGACAAATATCTGTTCTTAGACCGCGATGGGGTGTTGAACAAACATCTCCCGGGCGACTATGTGCGTCGGTGGGAGATGTGGGAATGGTTACCCGGCGTACTATCCAAAACGGCTGAGTTAGCCGGCCGCTATGCGCGTATATTCATTGTATCCAACCAGCAGGGAGTGGGCAAAGGACTGTTTACGGACGCCGATCTGCAAGAGGTGCACGTGCATATGCTCCGCGACATAGAGAATGCCGGCGGAAGGATAGATAAGATTTACGTGTGTACCGCATTGGCAGAGAGTCACAGCCCGGACCGAAAACCCGAGACAGGAATGGCGCTACAGGCAAAGAGGGATTTCCCCGAAGTGGATTTTCACAAAAGCGTAATGGTGGGAGACAGTTTGTCGGATATGCAGTTCGGCTACCGTTGCGGTATGCGTTGCGTCTATCTCACGAACGGAAAAGATGTTCCGGCAGAAATCAGGGACTATACCGATATCACTCTGCCAAATCTTCCTTGTATGTAATCTTTCTATTCTGCTCCTCGCCGGGGACGATGAAGACAGGCGTCTCCGGCATGTAGCGATACACGATTCCCACATCGTCCGTTGCCGTTATATTGCCCTTTTGGAGCGCCCGACGGAAAGCCTCGGCAATCGTTGACAGCCGGAATGCCTGCGGAGTCTGTGCCCTCCAAACGGTATCGCGCGAAGGCATGGACGTCAGGCGGTTGCGGTCGGTTATATAGATTGTGTCCGTGGAGGGTACCGCCACTGTGACGGCTTCGTGCTCCTCCAGTGCTTGGCACACATCGGCGATGATACGTTGGGAGACATAAGGCCGGGCTGCGTCGTGGAGCAGGAGGGAGACTGCATCATTTGAAGATTTGAAGATTTGAAGATTTGAAGATTCCGCAGTGTAGGTCTTAATAGCGTTATAGGACGACTCCCATCGTTCGGCACCTCCGGGGATGATTTTTGTCAGTTTCTGCCAATGGTTAGTTTGGCATAATTTTTGTAGAGAAGAAATGTGCTCAGGGTGCATCACCACGGCGATCTCGTCAATGTCCGGCGCAAGCTCAAAAGCATCAATGGAGTGCTCGAGGATCGAGCGCCCGTCAGCGAGAGGCAAGAGTTGTTTCGGGGTTTCTCCCCCCACTCTGCTGCCGATTCCGCCGGCTAATATGACTGCAATATTGTACATTTCTTTTCCCTTATAGTTATCCTATAGTGTGGTAGGCTGAATATCTAACGAACCTCCAACTTATCTCTAACTTATCTCTAACGGTTGGACCGATTTTCATCCGATTTTCAGTCGATCGATTCCTCAAAGGCGTTCCATCCTTGCGCCTTGAGAGATATTTCTTCGCCGTTGCGGCCGATGAGGTTGCAGCCGTATTCGGGTTTGGTGATGTGACCAATGATGTAGAGGTCGTCCACGGGGATGAGTTTCTCGTAATCGTCGAGCGAACAAGTAAAGAGGAGTTCGTAGTCCTCCCCGCCGTTGAGGGCGCAGGTGACGATATTGAGGTTCATCTCCTCGGCGAGGGCGGCTGCCTCGTAGTCGATCGGCAGTTTGTCCTCATAGACGCAACAACCGACGCCGGACTGGGTGCATATATGCAGCAGTTCGGAGGAAAGTCCGTCCGAGATATCCATCATCGCAGTCGGTTTGACGCCCGCCTTGCGGAGGGATTCGAGGATGTCACGCCTTGCCTCGGGTTTGAGCTGGCGCTCCAGCAGATACTCCTTGCCAACGAAGGCTTCCTGGGCTTTCTCCTGATTGCCCACGAGACGCTCGCGCTCAAGGAGCTGCAAGCCCATATACGCCGTTCCGAGATTTCCGGAAACGCAGATGAGGTCGTTCAGTTTGGCACCGTTACGATAGACGATGTCTTTCGCAGCCGCTGTTCCGAGGCAGGTGATGGAGATGGTCAGTCCGGTCATGGACGCGCAGGTGTCTCCGCCGACGAGATCAACGTTGTACCGCTCGCACGCCAGACGAATACCCGAATAGAGCGCTTCTATATCCTCCACCGAAAAGCGCCTACTGATACCGAGCGAGACAGTGATCTGGGTCGGAGTACCGTTCATGGCGTAAATGTCGGAAAAATTAACCACAGCAGCCTTGTACCCCAGGTGCTTGAGGGGCACATACTCGAGGTTGAAATGAATGCCCTCGAGGAGCATATCTGTGGTCATCAGGACTTTCTTGGAACCGAAGTCCATCACGGCACAATCGTCTCCGATGGATTTCTTAGTCGAAGGCTGGACGGTTTTGAGGTCCTTGGTAAGATGTTTGATGAGTCCGAACTCACCGTATTTGGATATTTCTGTTCTTGCCATACGTGCACAAAATTAGCGTACAAAATTACAAAAATTTGCTGAAAACGAAAAACAAAAGTGTTAAATTTTACGAAAATGAGCACTTTTTTGCACTAAAATGTCTGCGCGCTTGCGTATATGGAAAAAATGTAGTATCTTTGTGCGCTTTTTGTGCATAGCCGGATAAAATCCGGCAGAACAAGCATACAGGACTCACGCAAAAATGCGCGAGAACAGAACAAAGAAAATACAGACAATGATTGAATATATCAAAGGAATATTAACGGAACTGAATCCGACGGAAGTTGTTTTAGAGGCCGCCGGAATAGGTTACGGAATTGCTATCACACTGCCGGGTTATAGCGCGCTGGTGGGGAAAGAGGCTAAAGGCGAAGGGTCGGAGGCTAAAGGCGAGGTGGTGAAGTTGTTTATCACGGAGATTATCCGCGAGGACACACACGAGATTTACGGCTTTGTCACCAAGGCGGAGCGCCAACTCTTTGAGCTCCTTATGACGGTGAGCGGCGTGGGTGCTGCTACCGCGCGGATGATCATGAGCGCGTTCAGCGCAGAGGAACTGCGGATGCTTATCGCCACCGGCAACGCCAAAGCTATGGCGAAAGTGAAGGGGCTGGGACCGAAGACCGCACAGCGAATTATCGTGGACCTGAAGGACAAGGCACTCAAGCTGGACCTCGGTGGTGACCCGACGGAGATTCCGATGTTAGACGTAGAAGCCGACACAGGCGTGAAAGCCGAGGCAGTAAGCGCACTGACGATGTTAGGCTTCCCGGCAGCGGCAAGCGGAAAGGCGGTGGACAAGATTCTTAAAAACAACCCCGCACTCAAAGTGGAGGCAGTGATACGGGAGGCACTGAAAATGCTCTGACAGGCCGTTTCGCTCAAAGACAAAAGACCGCAGGCTATGCCTGCTAAAAGAACAAAGACGATTTTGTATAAGCAAATACGATATATATTACTGATTAGTCTGATTCTGTGGTTGCCGCTGGTGACCACGGGCGGTTTTGCGCAGACCAGAGGTAAGAGCCTGAAGGAGTTGATCGCGGAGGAGAAAGCCCAGAAGGAAGCCGAGAAAGCGGCACGCGAGGCGGAGAAAGCGAAGGAGAAAGAAGAAGAGGCCAAACGCGAAGCGGCACGAAAGGCACGCCAAGAGAGAACGAAGGCTGCACTCCAGGATAACGGAGAAGAGGGGACTACGAAGACACTCGAAGAGGCAGCGGATTTTGTGACGGAGACCGACAGCAGTTACTGGGCTCCGACAAGGGTGAAACAACTCGGTGCACAGAACTTCGGGGAGTTGACCAAACCGGTCAGTTCATTGGACCTTCAGGACCCCAATAATATCACCACAACCGTTGAATACAGGCCGGAGACAGGTACGTACGTCATCCGCACCAAACTGGGCGACACGGACATCACAACCCCTTACATGCTCACCCAGGAGGAGTATAACCACTACGCCGAGCGGCAGATCATGCACCATTACTGGCAGCAGAAAATAGGCGAGGTGGAGCATAACAACGAGTCCAAGTTCGACATCACCGACATGAAATTCAACATCGGACCGGCGGACAAAGTGTTCGGTCCGGGCGGTGTACAACTCAAGATGCAGGGGTCTGCGGAGCTGCTCTTCGGATTCAAGCACCAGTATATCGCGAACCCTTCTCTTACGCTGCGCGCACGCAACAACAACATCTTCGATTTTGACGAGAAGATTCAGGCGAGCATCCAAGGCAAGGTAGGACAGAAACTGAATTTCAATATGTCCTACAACACCGAGGCCTCTTTCGCCTTCGACCAGCAGAACCTCAAACTGAACTACAAGGGCGAAGAGGACGATATTATCCAGTCCCTCGAGGCGGGAAACGTGACGATGGATCTGCCTTCGTCCCTCATCCGTGGCAGTCAGGCGCTCTTCGGTATCAAGGCGAACCTGAAATTCGGCAAGTTGAAGATACAGGCACTCATCTCCCAGCAGAACAGCCAGGCTCAGACGGTGAGCAGCAAGGGCGGCGCGCAGATGACGAAGTTCGACATCTCCGGCGACAGCTACGACGAGAACCGTCACTTCTTCCTCTCCCATTTCTTCCGCGACCACTACGAGGAGGCGATGGCGAGCGTACCGTACGTGGCGAGCGGCGCGAAGATCAACAAGATCGAGGTATGGATCACCAACAAACGCGGTAATTACGACCAGGCGCGTAACATAGTAGCCTTCACCGACTTGGGCGAAAGCAGCCTTCACACGCAGCAAAACTGGGGCGGAACACCCAGAACAGTGCCGGACAACAATGCCAACAACCTATATTCGTTCATCAAGACCACTCCCTTCCGCGACCTCCAACAGACTTCTACCGTGCTGGAAGGTCAGAACGGCATGGAAGGCGGCAGTGACTTCGAGAAGATCGAGAGTGCACGTCTGCTGACGAGCAGCGAGTACACCCTCAACAGCGCCTTGGGATATATATCTCTCAAATCGGCGCTGAACCAGGACGAGGTGCTCGCCGTAGCGTACGAATACACCTATAACGGCCAGGTCTATCAGGTCGGTGAGTTCTCTACGGATCAGGTGAGCGACAGTTCCGCCGTAAGTCAGAACAAGGCGGTTGCCTTGGCGCTGAAGATGCTGAAAAGCAGTGCCAATGCACCGAACAAAAAGAATAAAGGTACGTGGGACCTGATGATGAAAAACATCTATTCTTTAGGTGCCACGAGTATTCAGTCCGACAAGTTCGAGTTGTACGTCATGTACCGCAACGACTCGGTGGGTACGGATGTGCAGTACCTCAATGAGGGACCCATCAACGGTAAGCAGTTACTGCGCGTCATGGACCTGGACCGATTGGACCAGAAACATAACGCCAGCCCGGATGGACGGTTCGATTTCTTGGAGGGTATTACGGTTTACTCGAGCGGCGGCAAGATCATCTTCCCCGTTCTCGAGCCTTTCGGCAGCCACCTGGCGTATATGCTGGGCAACGACAGCCGGCTGGTAAACAAATACTGTTTCCAGGAGTTGTACGACTCCACACTGGTCATTGCGCAGGAGCTGAGCGAGAAGAACAAATTCCACCTCACCGGTAAATACAAGGGTACCAACGGCAGCGAGATCCGCTTAGGCGCGATGAACGTGCCGCGAGGTTCGGTTACGGTGACTGCCGGAGGTGCGACCCTCATCGAGAACGTCGATTATACCGTGGACTACACCATGGGAACAGTGACCATCCTCAACACCTCCATTCTGGAGTCCGGCACGAACGTGGATGTCAAGCTGGAGAACCAGAGCACGTTCTCCATGCAGCGCAAGAGCCTCTTCGGAGCTCATCTGGAATATGAGTTCAACAAGGATCTGGTTATCGGCGGTACGATCATGCACCTCCGCGAGCGGCCGTTGACGACCAAGGTGAACACCGGCATGGAGCCCCTCGCGAACACGATCTGGGGTATCAATGGTAGCTGGAAGACGGAGATGCAGTGGCTGACCAACGCCATCGACAAGATCCCATGGATCACCGCCACAGCTCCTTCCACCTTCCAGATCAATGCGGAGTTCGCCCACCTCATCCCCGGTCACACCAACGATGTGGGCAAAGTCGGTACGGCGTATATTGATGATTTCGAGAACACAACGACCAATATCGACGTACACTACCCCAGTTACTGGTTCCTGGCATCCACTCCGAGCGTTTTCGCCGAATCGAAGGACATTAACCAGACGAGTTATAACAAGAACCGCGCGCACCTGTCATGGTTTTCGGTGGACCCGATCTTCGGTTATCCGCAGACGAACACGCCGGCGCATATCCGCAATGATCTGGCGGCACTGAGCGACCACCGTACGCGTATCGTCTATCAGGACGAGGTGTACCCCAACCGTCAGGAGGCAAGTAACGTGGATACCAAACTGCCGATCCTCAACCTCGCGTACTACCCGACCGATCGTGGCCAGTATAACATCTCCGCAAGCGAGGTGGGCACCGACGGTCACCTGACGAACCCCAAGAAACGGTGGGCAGGTATCATGCGGCGGTTGGATAACACGGATTTTGAGCGTGCGAACATAGAGTATATCCAGTTCTGGCTGATGGACCCCGCACTGACCAACCCGGAGGGTTACGACGGCGAGTTGTACATCAACCTCGGTGACATCAGCGAGGATATTTTGCGAGACGGCAAGAAGGCTTTTGAGCACGGTCTGCCTGTATCGGCTGCTGACCAGGGACGCATTGATTCGACTATCTGGGGCTACGTGCCGAGGACGACAAGCACGGTGGTAGCGTTCAGCAACGAACCGGGTTCGAGAGCTGCGCAGGACGTCGGTCTGAACGGTCTGAGCACCTCGCAGGAACAGAACTGGCCGGCTTACCGGCAGTACCTCGCGGACCTTCAGACACGCGTCTCGCCGGAGGTTTGGAACAGTTGGGCGAACGACCGTTTCTCGCCTCGTAACGACCCCGCGGGCGATAACTTCCACTACTACAGAGGTTCGGACTACGATAGAGAGGAAGTGCCTGTACTGGAGCGATACAAACACTACAACGGTACAGAGGGTAACTCCCCCGCCACCGAGCAACAGACCGAGTCGTACGGTACGGCTTCTACCCTCACGCCGGATATCGAGGACATAAACCAGGACAACACCCTCAACGAGTACGAGAAATACTACCAGTACAAAGTAATCCTCCGTCCGGATATGATGGACGTCGGCAAACAGCATATTACCGAGAAAAAGGTTCGCAAAGTACAGTTGCGTAACGGTCAGACAGCCGATGTCACCTGGTACCAGTTCAAGATTCCTCTCAAGGGGGATAGTGCAACTGTGCAGAAGATAGGTTCTATCCGTAACTGGAAATCTATCCGTTTCATGCGTATGTACCTCACGAACTGCGAGAAAGAGACCCATCTCCGTTTCGCTACGCTGGATCTCGTCCGCGGCGACTGGAGGCAGTACACGCGTGATCTCGCGCCTATCGGTACGGCTGTCAATACCGGTGCGTCCATCGACGTGCAAACCGTTAACATAGAAGAGAACAGTACCCGTACGCCGGTTAACTATGTGCTTCCTCCGGGCGTGAGCCGGCAGACCGACCCTGGTCAGGCGCAGCTCATCGCCCAGAACGAGCAGGCAATGGTATTGAGGGTAATGAACCTCAGTCCGCGCGACGCCCGAGCCATGTACAAGAACACGGGCTACGACATGCGCCAGTACAAGAACCTGCAGATGTTCGTGCACGCCGAGCAGATGACCGCTATCGACCCCGAACTCAAGGACGGAGACCTGAGCTGCTTCATCCGCTTGGGTTCAGACCTCAAGAACAACTACTACGAATACGAGATTCCGCTGCATCTGACGACGCCGGGCCAGTATAACAACAACTCGGCTATCGACCGCGAGGCTGTTTGGCCCAAGGATAACATGTTCGACTTCCCGCTCCGCGCGCTGACGAACGCCAAGACGGCCCGTAACAAAGCCAAACGTGCGGGGAACGAGGGGGTAAGCAACACTATCCCGTACGTCATCTATGATGACGAAAACGGCAAGCCGCAGAATAAGATTACGGTGCTCGGTAACCCGACCCTGGAGGACGTAAGCACGATTATGATCGGTGTGCGCAACAACGGTCAGCACGACGCGTCCGGTGAGATCTGGGTGAACGAGTTGAGGCTCAATCAGTTCAACGAACAGGGCGGTGTGGCAGCCATGGCGAACGCCGCATTGGCGGTGAGCGACATTGCCCAACTGAACGTATCCGGACGGTTGGAGACAGCAGGCTACGGCTCCATCGAGAGCAATGTACTGGACCGCAACATGGACAATTTCTATCAGGTAGCAGTCAGTGCGGCACTTGAGGGAGGAAGGCTCTTCCCCGAGAAAGCAAAAATCCAGATGCCGCTCTACGTATCGTACAGCAACGAGACCACCAGCCCGGACTACGACCCCTTGGACACCGACGTGAAGCTGAGAGAGACACTCGACAGTTATAACACCAAGGCGGAGAAAGACTCCATCAAAAGGATGACCAACACGGTACACGAGTCCACCTCGTTCTCCGTCAGTAACCTGAAGGTCAATATCCACTCCAAGAAGAAAGACATGTTCTACGACCCCGCAAACTTCTCCATCTCCGCGTCGTACAACAAGCAGAACGAACACTCGCCGGAAATGGAGAAGAACATAACGACCGACCACAGAGGTTCGTTCCAGTACGCCTACAGTTTCAACCCGAAACCCTGGGAGCCGTTCAGCAAGGTGGAAAAAGTACAGAAAGTGAAGTTCCTCAAAGAGATGAACTTCTACTACCTGCCACAATCCTGGGCGTTCAGCACGAACATGCACCGCACCTTCTCCCACATGAAGATGCGCGACTTGGCGGGCGCCTCGTCCGACGCGCTGGACCTGACCTTCAGCAAGGACTTCACATGGGATCGTAATGTGGATATCAAGTACGACCTGACGAAGAACATGAAGTTCTCGTTCCAGTCCGCCATGAACGCCATCATTGACGAGGGCAAGTACACGCCGGAGATACTCAAGAGCGGTTATTTCGACGAGCAGTTCAACCACGACAAGTACGAGGCATGGCGGGATACTATCCAGCGGTCGCTGGCTAAGTTCGGTTCGCCGTACACCTACCAGCAGGTCTTCACCGCGTCGTGGAACGTACCGCTGAACCGAATCCCGGGCTTGGAGGCCCTGACCGCCAACGGATCGTATAACGCCAACTATAACTGGACCCGCACGGCTTCCACCACCAACGGTGTGGACCGCGGTAATGTGGTCAGCAGTACGCAAACCTGGCAGGTGGACGGAGGTATTAACTTCGAGACGTGGTACGGGCAATCCAAGTATTGGAAGAACACCACCCAACGGTACTCCGGCAGGGGATCGAGACGGAACTTCAAGCCCAAAACCTATACCCAGACCGTGACGCTGACGAAGGGCGAGGAGATTGAGATCACCCACCGGCTCAACAGCGAACTCATCCGCGTCAATGTGACCGACAGTACGGGTAAGGTTATCGCGGTGAACTTCCGTCCTGAGGGTAACACCAAGATGAAGATCACGCCGAAAGCCAGTTGCGCGAAAGCGACCATTACAGTGACGACCAAGGACCCGAACGAGCGCACGCCGGCACAGGTGGCGGCAGACATGTTCACGTACGTCGGTACCATGTTCCGCAAACTGCAGGTGACCTACCGCGAGACGAACTCACTCACCGTACCGGGCTTCATGCCGGAGGCGGGCTTCATGGGACAGAAGATCGGTAGCGGTCCCAGTGCACCGGGCTTTGATTTCGCGTTCGGCTTCATTCCCAAAGACTTCATGGATCGCGCCCGACGCAACAACTGGCTCTCCGGAGACACCTCGATCGTGCAACCTGCGACACGCTCGCACACCTCGGATTTCGATATCAAACTGACGCTGGAGCCCCTGCCCGGACTGAAGATTCAGATGAACGGCAAACGGTATATGGCGAACTCCTCGTCCATCATCTACTCGTATGGAAACCTGCAGGAGAACATGACCGGCTCGTTCAATATCACACAGGTAGCCATCGGTACCCTCTTCAGCCGGATTGGTACGCAGGAGGAGAATTTCCGGAATAGTGCTTTTGACCAGTTCTTAGCGAACCGGGAAGTGATGGTGAACCGTGTACAGGACCAGTACACCGGGACCACTCTGCCGAGCACCGGATTCATGAGCAATATACCCATCGGCACGAAGTACGACCCAACCAAACACGGACGCGTGAGCCGTAACTCGGCAGACGTGTTGGTACCGGCGTTCCTCGCAGCCTACACGGGCCGCGACGTGAACCGCGTGAGCATGAATCCGTTCCTTGGCATTCTCAAAATCCTGCCTAACTGGTCCGTGACGTACGACGGATTAGGCAAACTGCCGTGGATGAAAGATCATTTCAAATCCGTGACACTGACCCACGCCTATACCTGTAAGTACGCGATCGGTTCGTACAACTCCTACTCCACGTGGGTTGGCACCGGCACCGACAAGCAGATCGGTTTCGTGCGTGACGTGACGACCGACGCGCCGCGTCCTTCGTCGGCGTACGACATCTCCAACGTGACGATGACCGAAGCTTTCTCGCCGCTCATCGGCGTGAACCTGACGATGAAGAACTCGCTCAATATCAAGGCGGAGTACCGCAAGCAGCGTAACCTGGCGCTCAACGTGACCTCCGTGCAGTTGACCGAGGGACACACCTCCGAGTTCGTCATCGGCGGCGGATATACCATCAAGAACCTCAGTTTCATCGCCAAGAAGAAAGACGGTGGCCAGAAGAAAGTAAGCAACGACCTGAAGATCCAAGTCGATCTGTCCTATAAAGATGTGAAGATGCTGCTCCGCAAGGTGGAGGAAGGTATTACCCAAGCTTCGAGCGGTAACAAGGTGCTGGCAATCAAGATTTCTGCGGACTACGTGCTGAGCCAGAAGATCAACCTCCAGCTCTTCTATGACCACCAGGGCACCACGCCGCTTATCAGCAGTTCCTATCCCGTCAAGTCGGATAACATAGGACTGAATATCAAGTTAATGCTAACAAGATAGTTGACAGTTGATAGTTGATAGTTGACAGTTGTATAAAGTAGGAATCATAGGACCGGAGAGTACGGGTAAGAGCACGTTGGCGCGGTACCTGGCGAAACGCTACCAGGGGCTTTATGTGCCGGAATACGCGCGGGAGTTCGTGGAGCAGAAAGGTACAACGGAGGTCACGTGGGACGAGCTCTGCGGGATTGCCCGCCATCAGATTGAGCAAATCAGGTCCTATAGCGAAGCGGTCGTCTTCTTTGACACCGAACTGATTGTGACGAAGGTGTGGTTCGATTACGCATTCGGGCGGGTGCCTGAGTGGTTGGAGGAGGCGGTCAAAGAGTATCCGATGGATGTCTATCTGCTCACCTACCCCGACACGCCGTGGGTGCCCGACCAAGCGCGGAGCAACGGCTCGGACGAGATACGTATGGAACTCTTCAACCGGTACGAGCGGGAGATACAGGCGACAGACGTACCCTATTATATCATTAAACATGATTTGAAGATTTGAAGATTTACTAATTAACCCTAATATTAACACACAAATTCTTACAACCATGAATGAGTTTAGTGCACAAGACTTAGAGCAGTTACAGGCTCGAGGTATTTCCGTGGAGAAAGCGGAGGAGCAGTTGGCATGTTTCCGTACCGGTTTTCCCGAGTTAGACATTGTTGCGCCGGCTTCAACGAAGAAGGGTATCCTTGCCCCGAAGCGTGCGGAGCAGGAGGCGTATATCGAGGCATGGCAGCAGTACCTCAAAGAGGGGCATAAGATCCTCAAGTTCGTGCCCGCTTCGGGTGCCGCGAGCCGCATGTTCAAGAACCTGTTCCAGTATCTGGAGGACGGTATCGAGACGCCGTTCATTCAGGAGTTTCTGGCGCATAAGGACCAGTTTGCTTTCGGTCCGCAGTTAGCCGGTAAGGAAGGCCGGGAGGCAGTCCGTTACCTGCTGGAAGACATGCACTACGGCGAACTGCCGAAGGGACTACTCCTATTCCATAAATATCGCGATGGCGCGCGTACGCCTGCGTTAGAGCACCTGGTAGAAGGCGCGTTATACTGCGCGGAGCCTGCAGAGGACGGCAAGAAACCGACTGTCTATCTGCATTTCACGGTGAGCCATGACCACCTGCCGCTCTTCCGTCAGCACATTGCCGACAACCTCAAGAAGTTCGAGGACAAGTACGGCGTGAAGTACGACGTCACGTTCAGCGAACAGCTGCCGTCCACCGACACCATTGCCGCTAATCCGGACGGTACTCCGTTCCGCACGAAGGACGGCAAGCTGCTCTTCCGTCCGGGCGGTCACGGCGCGCTGATAGAGAACCTGAACCAACAGGACGCCGATATCGTCTTCATCAAGAATATCGACAACGTAGTGCCCGACAAACTGAAGAAAGACACTATCCGTTACAAACAGATCCTCGCGGG
>ODAI013612024.1_pt1 | contig 23374 bp, 24 predicted proteins | sample 1539321 | NCBI WGS metagenome assembly ODAI01 (sample SAMN02144231, study PRJEB22623) | gut metagenome | biome: sheep rumen | host: Ovis aries | place: New Zealand | reverse complement strand
GGGTTGTTATTGTGGGGACAGATGCGCGTGATGTGGCGGATGCCGGTGAAGAGCGGACAGGGATAGGTTCGGCTTTTTGAGCCCATGTAGAGGATATCGATCAGCCCGCCGTTGGCCATAATATAGCCGTAGTCGTGGGCGTGCGGACCGCCTTCCATCAGAAAAGCGTCCCACAGCTCCTGATGATACAGGGCATTGGCAAATCCGCCCAGGGCGCTGACATTCGCCAGGAGGCATCCGGTCGCGATTCCGACCATCAGCAGCGGTTCATACTGTTTCTTGATTCCGAGATAAAGCAGCACGCAGGCGATGACAATCATAATCAGGTTCTTCCAGCCATCCCCCTGCAGCATCATGGCACAGCCGGATTCCTGCACCAGCTTGCCCAGACTGTCAAAAATACTCATCTCTTTCCTCCCTTACCCCAGCACCAGAAGGGGGGTGCCGGAATCCACCTTGGCGCCGGTGCTGACCAGAACCTGCGCAACGGTGGCATCATGGGGAGCCATGATTTCATTTTCCATTTTCATCGCTTCCAGCACGGCCAGCACTTCGCCGCTCTTCACGCTCTGTCCGGCCTTCACATTCACGCGAACAATCGTTCCGGGCATGGGAGAAGTGACCTGTTCTCCGGAAACCGTCGCGGGCGCAGCAGCCGGAGCGGCAGCGGGAGCAGCCTGAGCAGCGGGCTGGGGGGCTGCCGACGCGGCAGGGGCCGCCTGCGCCGGCGCCAGGGCTTCATATTCATCCAGAATCATGGCTTCGCCATGTTCCACTTCTACTTCGTAGGTTTTCCCCTTGAGCGTTACCTTGTATTTCATTTACTTAACCTCCTTGATGGATATGAAGCGCAGCTCATTCAGCGGTTTTTTCATCTTGTCCGCCACGATCGCCATAATCATGGCCGCATCCCGCGGGTCCGTATCGTAGAGCTTGATCTCTCCGGCGCTGCCGGGAGCAAGCTTCCTTTCAGCGGCGGGGATGGCCGGTTCCGTCGGAGCCGGGGTGCTTGCCGCCAGATCGGCAAGGGATGCTGCTGTTTTTTCCGCCGATTTCTTCCGGTTGCCGACCATGATTTTGCCCATCAGCATGATCACGAGCATCAGAAGTGCCAGCCCGATAAACACTACCGCGTAGCCCAGCACGGAGTCCAGCGCCGCCGTGCCGACGGGGAGCATCTCACCCTTGATGTTTTCCATGTGATCCCCTCCTTACATTTCCACGATTGTGTAGGCTGCCTTTTTCTCCCGTTCCGCTTTCCGATTCTGCAAGAATTTTTCCGCCTGAGCCGGGAAGCAGATATAGCTCATCACATCTTCCTCGCTCTCGGCCAGCTCGCCCAGCGCTTCCCGGGCTTTTATGAAGTCCTCGCCGGTTCGTCTGCTGTCCTCAATCCGGCAGTCCACGGGCTTTCCGCCCGCTCCGAGGATCTTTTCCTCCAGGGCCCTGTCCACCGGCGCCGGAGCAATGCCGTATTCACCGCGGAAGTAATTCTTCACTTCGTTGGAAATGTTCTTGTACCGTTCGCCCACCAGCACATTCGTCACAGCCTGGTTTCCGACCATCTGGCTCAGCGGCGTGACCAGCGGAGGATATCCCAGATCCTTGCGGACCTCGGGAATTTCCACCAGGGCTTCATCAAACCTGTCCATGGCGTTCATGTCCTTCAGATTTGCGATCATGTTGCTCAGCATGCCGCCCGGAACCTTGTATACCAGGGCCTGGGAATCCGTCGCCATGGATTTCGGGTTGATCAGCCCGGTGTCAATGTATTTCTGCTTGACAGGCTTGAAGAAATCATTGACCTGGTTGATGATCTTCTCGTTCAGCCCGGTTTCGATCCCATACTGCTGGCAGGCGTAGAACATGGTCTCCGTCGCCGCCTGGCTGGTTCCGTTGGAGAAGCAGCTGGTCGCCGTGTCAATCACATCGACGCCGCTTTCGATGGCCTTCGTCAGCGTCATGTAAGCCATACCGGTGGTGCAGTGGGTATGCAGAATCACGGGGACGTCCCCGACCGCGTCCTTGATACCCTTGATCAGGTGCTCCGCCTCAAAGGGACTCATGGTGCCGGCCATATCCTTCAGGCACAGCGTGTCAAAGCCCATCCGGACCAGCTCCTTGCACATCTCGACATATTTGTCCACGGTATGCACAGGGCTCTGGGTATAGCTGATGCAGCCGGAAGCGATCGTTCGCTCCGTGCCGTATTTCTTCGTGGCGTCCAGCGCGGTTCCGAGGTTCCGGAAATCATTCAGGGCATCAAAGATCCTGATGATATCAATCCCGTTGCGGATGCTGAGCTCGACGAACTTTTCAACCACATCGTCATGATAATGCTTGTATCCCAGCAGGTTCTGACCCCGGAGGAGCATCTGCAGGCGGGTATTCGGCATGTTTTTCCGAATATTCCTGAGCCGTTCCCAGGGATCCTCGTTCAAATAGCGAAGGCAGCTGTCGAAGGTGGCTCCGCCCCAGCATTCCACGGAATAGTATCCTGCCTGGTCCATCACCGGAAGGATGTCCCCGTAGTCGGAATACGGCAGCCTGGTTGCCATCAGAGACTGGTTTGCATCCCGCAGAACGGTTTCAGTAAACTGTACTTTCCTCATCTGATTACTCTCCTTTAGCATGAAGGTTAGTCCAATTCATGCCATCATAAATTATATCCGTTTTTTCCTGTTCTGCAAGCTTAATTCTTCCTTACTGACAGTGATTTAACAGGATTGTAATATTTCCTCTCTTTCATGAAACATCAGAAGGTACGGATACTTGCGTATATCGTCGGAAAGCTCACTGCAAAGCTTCTGCCCGCCCCCGTTCCCGCAGCTTGTTTCGTTTTTGCAGGCGCACATAAAAAAGAGGAGCAGGTTGCTTATCCTGCTCCATCTTCCCGTTTCATCGCGGTCCGTTTACGGGCCGGAGGAAACCGCGGTTCAGTTATTTGTCATAGTTGACGACCAGACTGAAGTCCGGCGCCTTCAGGCTCGCTCCGCCGATCAGGCCGCCATCGATTTCAGGCTGTGCCATCAGTCCTTTCACATTCTTGGGATTCATGCTTCCGCCGTACTGAATGCGGATCTGATCCCCGGCTTTGCTGCCGTACTTCCGGGCTACTGCCTTCCGGATCACGCCGATGGTTTCATTGGCCTGTTCATCCGTAGCTGTCAGGCCGGTGCCGATAGCCCATACCGGTTCATAGGCAATAATGACTTCGGACACCTCTTCCTCCGTCAGCCCGTTCAGTGCGATCAGCGTCTGATACTCCACCAGTGCATCCGTATATCCAGCTTCCCGCTCTTCCCGGTTTTCACCGACGCACAGGATCACCTTCAGGCCTGCTGCCACCGCGGCGCGCACCCGCTGGTTCACGGTTTTGTCCGTCTCGCCGAAATACTGTCTGCGTTCACTGTGGCCGATGATCACGTATTCCACGCCTGCGGCCTTCAGCATGTCCGTACTCAGCTCCCCGGTAAAGGCTCCGCTGGCCGCGAAATGTACATTCTGGGCTCCCAGATGGATGTTGCTTCCTGCTATCGCTTCCTTCACCGTTGCAAAGTCTACGGCAGGAACGCAGACGACCACATCACAGGACGCGTCCTTCACCAGGGGCTTCAGCTCATTGATCAGCGCCGCCGCCTCCGCGGGGGTCTTGTTCATCTTCCAGTTGCCCGCAATAATCGGTTTACGCATCTTGGCATCTCCTCGTATCTTATTTCTCGTCCAGGCAGTCAACGCCGGGCAGAACCTTTCCTTCCAGGAATTCCATGCTTGCGCCGCCACCGGTGGAAACATGGGTCACCTTATCCGCAAAGCCCATCTGGGTAATCGCGGCAGCACTGTCTCCGCCGCCGACGATAGTCACCGCGCTGCTGTCCGCCAGCGCCTGGGCAACCGCCAGTGTTCCCTTGGCCAGGATCGGATTCTCGAACACGCCCATGGGACCGTTCCAGATGACGGTCTTCGCGGCCTTCACGGTCTCCGCAAACAGCTTGCAGGTCTTCGGGCCGATGTCGCAGCCTTCCATATCGTCGGGAATCTGATCCGCATCGACGGTCACGGTATCCACCGGCGCGTCAATGGGGCTGGGGAATTCCTTGATACAGACGGTATCGACCGGTAGCAGGATCTTTACGCCCTTGGCTTCCGCCTTGGCCATCATATCCTTGCAGTAGTCGATCCGGCTCTCATCCAGCAGGCTCTTTCCCACGCCGTATCCCTTGGCTTTCAGGAAGGTATAGGCCATACCTCCGCAGATGATCAGGGTATCGACCTTTTCGATCAGGTTCTCGATCACGCTGATCTTGTCTGCAACCTTGGCTCCGCCCAGGATGGCGACAAAGGGCTTCTCCGCATGCTCCAGGGCTCCGCCCATGACGCTCAGTTCCTTGCCGATCAGATATCCGGCCACGGAGGGGCTCAGATAGTGGCTTACGCCTTCCGTGGAGGCATGAGCCCGGTGCGCGGTACCGAAAGCGTCGTTCACATACACTGCCGCAAGGGAAGCCAGCTCCTTGGCAAATTCGGGATCGTTCTTTTCCTCTTCCTTATGGAAGCGGACGTTCTCCAGCATGATGACGTCGCCGTCCTTCATCGCGGCGGCCAGCGCGTGGGCGTCGGGGCCGATCACGTCCTTGGCCAGCTTGACTTCCTGACCCAGCAGCTCGGTCAGGCGGGCAGCCACGGGCGCCAGGGAATACTTCATGTTGAATTCTCCCTTCGGCCGGCCCATATGGGAGCACAGAATGACCTTCGCTCCATGCTTGACCAGGTACTGAATGGTGGGCAGCGCACCCCGAATCCGGTTTTCGTCGGTAATGTGTTTGTTCTCATCCAGCGGTACATTAAAGTCGCAGCGAACAAGAACCTTTTTCCCGGTTACCTGAATGTCCTCAATCGTCTTTTTAGCCATGAAAACACGCTCCTTTAATCATTTTTTCTCTATCGTGCGAATCCCCTGCGGGACAGCAGCCGCCTGTACCATGCCCGGAAGCGGGGTCACTGCCGCCACCTGACATCCATTGCATCATACCACATTGTCATTTTTAAGACAAGCGATGATTCTCACACCTGAATAACTTCCGTTCCGTCCAGCGCCGCCTCAATGAGCGGGCCCGCATCCAGCGCCTGCTCCGCCTCTTCCACTTTTTCCTTCCGGGGCCGGGTGGCAGGGTGCTTCGGGGTGAAGATCGTGCAGCAGTCCTCATATGGCAGGCTGCTGAGCTCGTAAGTATCGATTTTCCGGGCGATCTCGATAATCTCGCTCTTGTCGAACCCGATCAGCGGCCGGAACACGGGCATGGATACCACGCTGTCCGTCGTCTGCAGGGCCTCCATGGTCTGGCTGGCCACCTGACCGATACTCTCCCCGGTAATCAGCGCACCGCTTCCCGTCTTTTCCGCGATTCTCTCCGCGATACGCATCATGAACCGCCGCATGATCAGGGTCGTATATTCCTCCGGACAGTGATCCCGGATCTGCAGCTGGATTTCGGTAAAGGGAACAATGTACACCTTGATTCCGCAGCAGCTGAAGCTCAGCTTCCGGGCCAGGTCAAGAACTTTTTCCTTCGCCTGTTCCGAGGTGTAGGGATAGGAATGGAAATGAACCGCATTGATCTGCACTCCCCGCTTGGCAATCATCCATCCCGCAACCGGGCTGTCAATTCCGCCGGAGAGCAGCAGCGTCGCATTTCCGTTGGTTCCCACAGGCATGCCGCCGACCGCGGGAATGACCTTCACATACAGATAGGCCTGATCCCGGATCTCCACATTGAGGACATGATCAGGATTGTGGATGTCCACTTTCAGCTCCGGATTAGCTTCCAGAATGCGGCCGCCCATTTCGGCGTTGATGGCTGGTGAAGTCATGAAATACCTTTTGTCGCTTCTCCGTGCATTCACCTTAAAGGTTCCCTTCAGGTCCGCCATCATCCGGACGCCTTCCGCGCAGAGGGCTTCGAAGTCTTCCTTGGGCATTTCCACGGCCGGGCATACGCTGTGGACACCGAAAACCCGGGTCACGCGATCCGTCACATACTCCAGGTCCTGAAATCCCCTGACAAAAATCCGCCCGTCATGAATCCATACTTCAGATCCGGTTCCGCGAAGCGCATAGCGGATTTTCCGGATCAGCGACCTGATAAAATAAGGGCGGTTCAGCCCCTTGAGGAATATTTCTCCATATCGGACCAGCAGCAGTTCTTTCAAATCGTTTTGCCTCTCTTCCCTTCATGTATCTGCATTCCGGGAGATCCTTCCCATTCTTGCAAAGAAAGCCCTTCCGGCCGTATGCCCGGGATATGCTTTCTCAGTTTTCCTGATAGACGCCCCGGGGAATATACTGTTTAATCATCTGCACCAGTTCTTCGCTGGGCTCAAAGATGATCATTTTCTTGTTGCTGTCCTTGGAAAAAAAGAAATAGTACAGTTCCGCGTCCCTGTTCAGGAACCAGTTCATCCGTTTGATCCCGGGCATATTGAGATAGCGCTGAAAGGAACCGCTGGCCACCTTTCCGAAGGCTTCCACTGTTTTGACATTCAGGCTGCCCAGACTCTTTCTCTTCTTGTTGTTATACACTTCTGCGAAATCCAGTGAGCCGTTTGTAAAGGTGTATTCATATTCCGTCAGCAGACGGTCATGGAAAAGGAACAGATAAACGGCAATTCCGGCTGAAATAAGCGTAATGATCAGTGAATAGATGTTGAACTGTGCAAAGAGGAACTGCAGCTGAAGCATGGCAAAAGCCCCGGAAAACACCAGCATGATCCAGCTCACATAATACGCGATTTTGTTCATCGTATTATTGTGTTTGACAACAACCTCTTCGTGAAAATGATCCATAGTCATACTCCGATTCCTCCTTAGTTGATCCGGATAAGGTTTTCCCGGGCAATATTTTCGAGAAATCCCGTATCCCAGGGAAGATCCCGCAGCGCCTTCGCAGCCAGCCGGACATGCTCCGCCGCGTCCTCCCTGGCGCCTTCGATTCCTCGCAGGGCAACCCATGTCATTTTGTTCTCATCCATGCCGGTATTTTTGCCCATCACCGCAGCGTCCCCGGTCACATCCAGCAGGTCGTCCACGATCTGAAATGCGATTCCCAGATGATACCCATACTTCCTTCCTGCTTCAATCTGCCATGGTTCACACCCTGCCAGCGTCATTCCCATTTCCACGGGAGCCTGAATCAGATCCGATGTTTTATGTGTATGAATGTAGGAAACAAGATCCTTCTCGGGCGGTAACCCCTCAGAAATAATATCAGCAGTCTGGCCGGCAATCATACCTGTCACACCGGCATGCCGTGCCAGGATCTCCGCGGCGCGGACTCCGAGCATATCGTTTCTCTGAAGGCCTGCCCGCATCATGATTTCCATGGATGCATTCAGCAGCCCGTCTCCCGCCAGGATCGCCATTCCTTCTCCGAACACCCTGTGATTGGTTGGCTTTCCCCTGCGCAGATCATCGTTGTCCATCCCGGGAAGATCATCATGGATCAGACTGTAGGTATGAATCATCTCAATCGCACAGGCATATGGCAGTGCATCCTCCAGATCTCCTCCAGCCATCTCGCAGGCAGCCAGCAGCAGAACCGGGCGAAGTCTTTTCCCGCCTGCTGTCAGGCTGTAAAGCATGGCTTCCAGCAGTTTTTCCGGAATGGAGCCGAGACTTCTCAACTGAGGCTCCAGTGATCTGCTGACCAGATCTCTGTATTCCTTTTCGCTTCTCATGACAGATCCTCCGCCGGGGTTTCCGCCACAGAACCATCCGTCTTCTCCTGGAGCAGCGTGATCTTTCTTTTCATTTCCTGAAGCTCTTTTTCAAGCGTGCTCAGCATCTGCATTCCGGATTCAAACTTTTTGACGGATTCCTCCAGCGGAAGCTTTCCGCTCTCAATCTGGTCAGATATCTCCCGGATTCCGTCCAGCCGTTCTTCAAAGGATAACTGATCCATGAACAATTTACTCCTTTCTCCGGGTATGGACCGTTCCATCCCGGAATCGGATCTCCATGTCCCGCTGCTTTCCGGCCGCTTCCGCATCCGGAATCACTTTCCCTTCCGGGTCAAAAACCATGGCATATCCTCTTTCCAGCACATTCATCGGGGAAATGGCCTGCAACGCTGTCCGGATCCGGTCCAGTTCATGCTCCCGGGAAGCAAACAGCCTTTCGATGCCATAGTTCAGCCGGATCTGTGTCTGTTTCCTGTCATTCTCCCTTTCCCTCAGCTCCAGCCGGATCGCATTGTTCAGGCGCTGCCTGGTTTGATGAGTCCGGTCCAGCAGGGAGTGGAGAACAGACTCCGGCGAAAGCTTCTGAATCCGATCCTTCAGGTGAAGTACCTGCAGCACTGTCCCGTGCAGCCGGCCGCTGACTGATCTGACCAGCTCCGTCCGAAACAGCTGAACCTTCCCCATCAGCTCCTCCCGATCCGGGAATACAATTTCCGCTGCATTGCTGGGCGTGCTGGCTCGGATATCTGCCGCATAATCGCAGATCGTAAAATCTGTTTCATGTCCTACCCCGGAGACAACGGGTACAGGGCAGGCTGCCACCGCCCGGGCAACAATCTCTTCGTTGAAGCACCAGAGATCCTCGGGGGATCCTCCGCCCCTTCCGATAATGACTGCTTCCACATCGGGAATCAGCGGCACCTTTTCCAGTGCGGAAACAAGTTCCTTTGCCGCTCCGGGTCCCTGCACATCGCTGGGGATCAGGACTATGGGAACAAAGGGGCTCCTCTGCCCTGACACATTGAGGATATCGTGCAGGGCAGCACCGCTGGCGGATGTGATTACGGCAACCTTTCGGGGAATCTGGGGAAGAAGGCGTTTTCTGCCGGGGTCAAACAGCCCTTCCGTCTTCAGTTTCTGCTTCAGAATCTCGAACTGTTCATACAGACTGCCCAGCCCCGCAGCCTTCATCTCCATGACATACAGCTGCACCTTCCCGTCCCGGCCGTAGAATTCCACATAGCCTCTGACCGTTACCCTGTCCCCGTCCCTGGGATACAGTCCGGAGCGAAGATTGTTCTGTCTGAACATGACACAGCTGATGGCAGCGCAGGCATCCTTCAGCAAAAAATACCAGTGCCCGGAGGCGGCATGGTGCTTAAAGCCGCTGATTTCCGCTGTGACAGTCACGCTCCGCAGCCGTGGGTCTGCCAGAAGGCTTTCCGCAATCATCTGATTCAGCTCGGAAACGCTGCAGCCGGAAGTCACCGAATACATGTTCAGGTTTCCATCCTTTCAGCTGCTTCCAACGTATTGAAAAGCAACATGGTAATGGTCATTTTTCCGACCCCGCCGGGCACCGGCGTGATCCAGGAGGCTGCTTCCCGAACCCGTTCAAAGTCCACGTCTCCCATTACTTTACCGTCCACCCGGTTGATCCCCACGTCGATCACAATGGCTCCCGGCTTCACCATATCCTCGGTGACAAATCCGGCCTTTCCGACGGCTGCCACCAGGATATCCGCTTTGCGTGTAAATTCCGCCAGTCCGATTGTCCGGCTGTGGCAGACGGTGACTGTACAGTTTTCCTGCAGCAAAAGCAGGGCCATGGGCTTTCCGACAATATTGCTGCGGCCAATGACCACGGCATGCTTTCCGGTCAGATCAATCCCGGTCTGGCGGATCATATACATCGCCCCCCTGGGCGTGCAGGGAATGACACCTTTCGCACCTGTCATCAGCTTCCCGGCGTTCAGCAGATGGAATCCGTCCACATCCTTTTCGGGAAGGATCCTGGCAAGGGCGGCTGCTTCATCCAGATGCCCGGGCAGCGGAAGCTGCACCAGGATGCCGTGGACTTTGGGATCCGCATTCAGCCTGTCAATTTCGGATTCCAGCTTCTCCTGCACAGTATCCGCAGGCAGTGTCACGGTTTCTGAATACATTCCCACTTCACGGCATCCGTTTCCCTTGTTCCGGACGTAGATCTCGCTGGCCGGATCGTTTCCCACCAGAATCACGGCCAGGCCGGGAATGATGCCCCGGTTCTTCTTCAGCGCCTGAACCCTTTCGGTGATTTCCTTTCTCAGGCTTTCGGACATTGTTTTTCCGTCCAGAATCTGTGCTGCCATTTTGCCTCCTGTTTTCTTCGTTTCATTCCCGCGGACCCGGATCCGAAAAGGTTTCCCTGATCCTGTCCGCGCCGATCAGCGCTGCTCCGACCGCGTTGTCTCCGCTCAGCTCGCTGCTGCCGAATACAATCCGGAGCTTCGATCCGTTCCGATGAATCCGCTCCGCCAGCATCTCCCTGAAGAGCCCGGAGGAAGCGATTCCTCCGCAGACCAGTGCGTCCCGGATGCCTGTTTTCCTGCTGCCAGCAGCCAACATGCGGCTCACCGTTCTGGCCAGCAGGTCGAATACTTCCCTCGCCAGATCTTCTGCAGTAAGCTTTTTTTCCCGGATCCAGCGCTGGGCCTGGGTTTCGGCACCGCTCAGATGGCAGGAAAGATCCCCTTCTGCCATGGCACAGCCAAGCAGACCTGCGGCTTGTCCGTGCGCAGCCATCCTTTCCATCTCCGGACCGGAGGGAAAGTCGCATCCCAGTGAAACCCCGACCCGATCCATCATCTGTCCTGCGTGCAGGTCCAGGCTGGTGCCCAGCTCCATAATCCGCTCTCCCTGCACATGCAGGAGATCCGTCGTACCTCCGGAAAGATGAAAGGCCAGGAACTCCCGCATTCCTTCCAGCTCCGTGCCGTACTGCGCAGACCGGATGTGTCCGTGCTGATGATCGGTTTGAAAAAAAGGAACACCCATGGCAGCAGCGATTCCACGGCCCATCGTGTCCCCCACTTCAAAAACAGGCATGTAGGAATCCTGCCTGTCCCTGGGCGTTGTGCTGGCGCAGACAGCTTTCACCTGAAAATGTCCGCAAACGCTTCTCAGCTCATCCATCATGGGCTTTACCTGCTTGAGATGGGCATACACTGCGTCGCTCTGGCGCAGGCCAGTGTTTCCTCTGGCCACAGGCAGCAGCTCTCTTCGGTTCATGAGAATCCGTCCGTCCAGGGAAACGACCGCCACGGACGTCCGGTAATTGCTGGTATCCAGTCCAATCACGGCGCCGATCATTTCGCGTCTTCCAACTCCCGGAGTATGGTTCCCAGCACGCCGTTCACAAATTTCTTGTCATCCGGATCAGAGTAACGTTCTGTCAGCTCCAGCGCCTCGGAGATGGATACATTCCCGGGCACATCTTCTTCGAACATCATTTCCCAAACCGCCAGCCGCATGATGGTCAGATCAATCATGGGCATCCGGTCCAGCGTCCATCCCTGCGCAGCGTTTTCAATCTTTTCGTCCAGCAGGTATCGTTTGTTCAGAACTCCCTCCAGAACTCTGGAAATATATTCCCGGTCTTCCTGATTCGGTTCCTTTTTTCCTACGCTTTCCACACCGGGAACCCCGTCCCGGCGCAGCTCTTCGTAAACCATCTGCAGCGTATCCTCGCCGCCCTGTCCGCCGGAAAGCTTTTCATAGATCATCTGCATCGTGGCAGCCCTTGCTGTTGTTCTTGACATTTTTACTCTTCCTCTTTGCTGTCCGTGGTCTTCGGAGGAACGGATGCCTGTGCCGCCGTATCATCCTGGGTCCGTGCAATTTCCTTCCGGAAGTCGATCACCTCTTCCTTCTTTTCCGGTATCAGCCTGTTTACCGTATTTTTCAGCGCTTCCTTCTTGTTTTCGACCGCTCCCAGAAAATATCCAACGGCAAACAGAAGCACCAGAAGAAGGGTTCTCCAGAACCCGATCCACATGACAAGCCCCCCGGCCAGCACCAACAGTGCCCCGAGGAATAACCCAAATCCAGGCGTTCCGCGTTTAAAATCCTGCATAGCTTACCTGTCCTCCTTATTCCCGGATATGATCTCATCAAAGTCCTTCAGGGACTGCCTGAATTCAAGATCCGGTTCTGCGGAACCATGGTTCTCTTCAGTTTCTGTTTCCGCGGAGCCATGGGATCCCGTCTCCGGGCTCTGGTCTGTGCCGGAAACCGTCTCTGCCTCTCCGCAGCCATCAGTCTTTCCCTCTCCGTCTTCCGGATCGTTTAAACCCCGGTTGTCGGAAATCTGTTCCTTTCCCGCGTCTTCCGGCGGTTCCGGAACAATGCAGGGCTCCGGTTTGATGCTGAATAGACGCTGATGCAGCGGACGGTCATCCGGCGGGTCATCCGGCTCTTCCGGTTCAGGGATGGGCGTGTGAACAGGAGAGGCTTCCCTGGTCACTGCTTCAGTCGGTCCGCTGTCCGCAGCCGGGGTCTCAGGTACTGGTTCGGATGCTTCAGGCTTGGCCAAAGCGGGCTGCTTTTCGCTGGTCTCCCGCAGCAGCGGCGTCGCGGCAGGGGCTGCAATCGCGAAGGGCGCGTCCGTCACATCCTCGCGGGAAGATTCGATCTGAACCCGGATTCCCTTTACTTCTACCCCGCTGCAGGCAGTTACATACTGCCTGATCTGCTTCTGAATTCCTTCCACGGTCAGGGGAATACTGATCCCTCCGGCCACATTGCCGTAAATCCGGATCAGGACGCCATCCTTCCTGTTTTCCAGCTGAGTTTTCTCCACCTGAAGTTCCTGATGCTGTTCCAGACATTTCTGCACCATATTCTCCAGGGCCTTCATCGAAATGGCAAGCTCGCCGTCTTCATTCTTCTGGATCACAAACCTGTCTTTCCGGCCGTGATGGCGGAAAAGAACCAGCACGCAGTATACTCCCAGGAGAAGAAAAACGACAGTCAGGAGGATCAGGGCAATCTGAACTCTGGGAGATTTGCTGGTAAGCACCCGGGTGGCCAGTCCAAGCAGATCCGCGTGAAAAAAGATCTGCGCAGCCAGTCCGGCACAGAGCGCAAGCAGAAGCAATCCCGTGATCCCTACCAGAATCCGGTCTGTTATCCTCAGCCTCATAAGCGCATTCCCCCTCAGAAAATATCCGACATAAAATGAGAATGAAGACAGAGGGATTCCCCCCTGTCTCTGTACTTACCTTATGTTTCCGCAGTACCGTTTTCTCCGGTGTTTTCCGCGCTCTCTGTCTTCAAAGGATCAGAGCCGCTCTCCGGAGAGGCTTTTCCGTCCACAGCCGGCTCTATCTCCGTTTCGAAAGGAGCATCCGCCGCGCATTCTTCTTCCGCCTTGCGGGCCTGCTGCGCTTCGGCATCCTTCGCCTTCTGCGTTCCGGCCTCCAGGTTCGCCTTTCCGGCGCCTGCCTGGAGAGCATTGTTTTCCTTTTCGAAGCTGACGCCCTGAACATGGACATCCACCCGAACCACATGGAGGCCTGTCATCGATTCAATGGATCGTTTAACCCCTTCCTGCGCGTCATGCGCCGCCCGGGGAATGGGCGTCCCGTATTCCACATTCAGGTAGAGATCCACACTGACCTCTTCCGTCCCGACTTCCACCTTTACGCCCCGGGTCACATTCCTGTTCTTTCCCTTCAGGCCGGAATTGACGTTGACCATTCCGGCCACGCCTTCCACTTCGCTGGCAGCCAGACCTGCGATGATCGCGATTACTTCATTCGCGTAGGTAATGGAACTGGATGGTTCCTGATCCATATCCACGTTCACAGGCAGCGTCTGGTCACTTTTGCTCTTCGCCATCTTTCACTCCTCCTTCATCTGGAGCCACACAATCGGTTGAATTATACCAGATTCTGTACGAATTGACAACTTTCTCCGGCGCATGCGAATCTGAAGCTTTCTTTCCTGTCCGATGCCGCCGGCACGCTTCGGATCACAGGACCGATGCAGATTTACTCAGCCGGCACCAGCGCAATATGCAGCTCATCCAGCTGCTTCTGCTCGACCGTTCCCGGTGCGTCCATCATCAGGTCCTGGGCGTTTTTGTTCATGGGGAAGGGTATTACTTCGCGGATCGTCTCCGCGCCGGCCAGCAGCATCACCATCCGATCCACGCCCGGAGCAATGCCTGCGTGGGGCGGCGCACCATAGCAGAAAGCGTTGTACATGGCCGGGAACTTGGCCTTTACATCTTCTTCGCCCAGCCGGACAAGGCTGAATGCCTCCACCATGATTTCCGGATCATGATTTCGCACCGCGCCGGAGCTGAGCTCCACTCCGTTGCAGACCAGATCGTACTGGAAAGCCGTTATGCTCAGGGGATCCACCTCTCCGCTGCGGGCTTTCCTCAGGATTTCCAGCCCTCCGTTCGGCATGGAGAAGGGGTTGTGGCAGAACTCGAGTTCGCCGCTCTCCTCACCGATTTCATACATGGGAAAATCCACAATCCAGCAGAACTCGTATTTTTCTCTGTCAATATGGTTCTCGCAGATGGTTCCCAGCTGCTTGATCAGCGCACCGGCGGTCTTCTGGGCCGCTGTCAGCTTTCCGGCCGTCAATCCCACCAGCGTGTTCTTTTCCAGTCCAAGCTCCGAGATGACCTTATCCTTCCGCTCCTGCAAAAATTTGGCAATACCGCCGGCTATCTCGCCCTTTTCATCCACCTTGAACCAGTATACCTTGCTGCCGGTAATGACTTCCACATCCGCGCAGAGCTTGTCGATCTGCTTGCGGGTGCCGGTAAAGTCGGAAACCTTTACCGCTTTGACGGTCTGGCCTTCAAAAGGCGCAAACCCGCAGCCATCCATCAGCTCCGTGACATCCGTCACGGTCAGGTCAATCCGCAGGTCAGGCTTGTCGCTCCCATAGGTTTCCATCGCTTCCAGGTAGGGAATCCGGCGGAAGGGAGCCTGAGAGGCCTGATGATAAGTCCCGTATCGGGCGAAAACAGGCGGCAGGACCTTTTCCAGCACGGCAAACACGTCTTCCTGGGACGCGAAAGCCATTTCCATATCCAGCTGATAAAACTCACCGGGGCTGCGATCTCCTCTGGCATCCTCGTCGCGGAAGCAGGGTGCAATCTGGAAATAACGGTCGAATCCGCTGGCCATCAGCAGCTGCTTGAATTGCTGGGGTGCCTGCGGAAGGGCATAGAACTTGCCTGGATGCTTCCGGGCAGGCACCAGATAATCCCGCGCTCCCTCCGGGGAAGACGCCGTCAGAATCGGAGTCGTAATTTCCAGAAAGCCTTCCTCCGTCATGGCGTTCCTCAGGGCAGCCACAACCTGGCTTCTCATCACGATCTGTTTTTTTACATCCGGATTGCGCAGATCCAGATAACGGTATTTCAGCCGGATGCTTTCGTCCGCTTCCCTGCTCCGGTTGATCTGAAATGGCAGGGCATTGTAACGGCACTTGCCGAGAATCGTCACGCTGTCCGGCACAACCTCGATATCGCCCGTCGCCATTTTGGGATTCTTGTTTCCCCGTTCGCGAACAGTCCCCGTCACGGATATGACACTTTCCTTGTTCAGGCCGGTCACCGTCTCCAGCAGCTTTTCATCCTCCACCACCAGCTGCGTCGTGCCGTAATAATCCCGGAGTACCACAAAAGCCAGATTACCGCCGACTTCCCGCACGTTTTCCATCCAGCCGCTGAGTCGGACTTCCTTTCCGACATCGCCGATCCGCAGCTCATTACATGTATGGGTTCTGTTCTGCATGGTTATTCCGCTTCCTTCCTCATCATCCGTATGGTTTCTCCGGCTTCGCTGACCGGAACAACTTTCTCTTCCCGGGTGTTCATGTTCTTGATCCGGACGGAATTCTGCTCCGCTTCCTCATCTCCGATGGTGGCGGAAAGCAGCGCTCCTGTTTTGTTCGCGTATTTGAACTGGGCCTTCAGGCTCCGTCCGCAGTGATCCAGATCCGCGGAAATCCCCTGGTTTCTCAAATCCTCCACAAGCTGGAACGCACGGATCCGGTGATCTCCCATATAGGTCACAAAGACATCATACAGCGGAGGCTGCGGAATCCTGATTCCCTCTTCATCCAGCAGCATCAGTACGCGTTCAAGACCCATTCCAAATCCAACAGCCGGGAGATCAGGACCTCCGATCTGCTCCACCAGGTGATCATACCTGCCGCCGCCGCAGACCGTCAGATTCCCGTCCTTTCGCTCCGTAATCAGCTCAAAAACAGTCTTTGTGTAATAATCCAGCCCGCGGACAATCCGGGAATCGATCCGGTACGGAATCCCGGCGGAATCCAGGCAGGCCTGCAGCTGTGTAAAATGGGCCCTGCAGTCATCACAGAGGTAATCCAGCATGCTTGGGGCATTCCTGACCTGCTCCTGACACCCGGGCTTCTTGCAATCCAGCGCACGAAGCGGATTCCGCTCAAAGCGGTTCCGGCAGTCTTCGCAGAGGCAGTTCACCCGGTCTGCCAGGTATTCCTTCAGCTTTGCGTGATAAGCGGGCCGGCAGTTGGGGCATCCGATGCTGTTGATGTGAACGCTCAGGTTCTGAACTCCCAGCTCGCTAAGCAGCCGGAAGGCGATCAGGATCAGCTCCGCGTCCGCTGTCGCTTCCTGTGCGCCGAAGCATTCGAGTCCGAACTGGTGATGCTCCCGCAGCCGGCCGCTCTGAGGCGCCTCATATCGAAAAATCGGAGCGTCCAGATAGTACATCTTGCACGGCAGGGGATCCGCATAAAGATTGCTTTCCAGGAAGCAGCGGGCCGCCCCCGCCGTGCCTTCCGGCTTGAGCGTAATGGACCGGTTCCCCTTGTCCTGGAAGGTGTACATTTCCTTCTGGACGATATCCGTCGTGTCGCCAACTCCCCGGGCAAACAGCTCCGTATGCTCAAAAACCGGCGTCCTGACCTCCCTGTATCCGGCCAAAGCGGCGGCTCTTCTCATTTTTTCTTCGATATACTGCCAGCGGTAGCTCTCCGTGGGCAGCACGTCCCTTGTTCCCCTTGGTGCCTGCGTCAGCATGTTCTTCCTCCTTCAGGTCCAAAAATAGACAAATATTTATACCACATTCTGAAGATAAATGAAAGGTTTCGCAAAAAAAACCTCCCGCACACCGGCAGGAGGTGATTGAAACGTTATTCATTTTCCGCCTTCACGTTTTCGCGGAAACGCCCCGGGCTTTACCAGGAATGCTTCAGAGCCGTTTTAACACAGTTTTGGTGTGCCGAGTCCACCTTCTTGCTCCCGTGAGTTTTGCTTCCGGTAAAATGAATGCAGAAATGGCCGTCAAAATTGTTGTTTTTGATCGTCCCCGTTCCGTGAGGCATCCCGTTCATGGAGGCTGCGTACACACGACCGTTGTACTTGACCAGGATCGGCCGCCGTTTCCAGCTCCAGTGCCCGTAGATACTTTTCATAATGGAAGTATCCCTTGCTGTTGCGGGCTCGCAGTCCGCGTGGTTCGATCCGGTCCATCTCTTCACGTTGAAAACCTTTCCGGTTTTGATATCCTTCACCTGGAACTTGGCGTGGTGCGGAATCCGATCCGGATGCTTGAACCAGTTCAGGGATTCGGTCTTCAGGCCGCTGCTGCCGCCGCCGCCGCTGCCGGAGCTGCCGGAGCTGCTTTTCTTCGCGCCGGAGCTGTTCATCTTTGAGATGGTCTTGCTGTTCGCAACGCCGTTTGCGTTAAGTCCGTTGGCCTTCTGAAAAGCCTTTACGGCTGATTTGGTGCCGTTTCCGTAATCTCCGTCCACAGATCCCGAATAGTATCCAAGGCTTTTCAGCTTTTTCTGTACTGCCTTGACTGCAGCGCCGGAATCACCCGGCGAACAGGGATCCCCGGCCTTCCCGGAGCTGGATTTGGAAGAAGAATCGGACCTGGATGACGATTCAGACTTCGATGACGATTCGGAGGAACTCTTTTTTACATATTTTTTTGCGACATATCCCGTATTCCCGCCGAACTTGATTTTATACCAGCTGCCTTTGCTGGAGATAACTTCCACGGAAGCTCCCTTTTTCAGCACCCTTACAACCTTGCTCTCCGTGGAGTTGCTCGCACGCATGTTCAGGGAACTGGCGGTGATGGTCCCCTTCCAGGCCAGGGCGCCGATCAGAGGAATCAGACAGAGCATCAGGGATACCAGCAGTCCTGTCATCCATTTTTTCAAGCGTCCTCACCTCCTTTGAAAACCGTTGCGGCTTTCTGCAAAAGCCACCGGGTACATTTTATTTCGAAATTGTTAAGAAGTCAATAACTTTTGTAATTCTTTTGGAATTTTTTCATAATTTCTTTTGCATTTCCCGAAAAAAGGAGTCTTTAAGCAGTAACGCAGGAATCATCGAGCAGAAAATGTTTGACAATCCTTCGAAGTTGTGGTACAGTACCCAAGGTTTCTGAGAAACCATTGCCGTAGACAGCCGGTATCCTTCTGGATGTAAAGGGCTGAAGCCCGCCTGCCGAGGTGCGAGATCTCATATATGATATGTATGATCCTTGCGCCTGTTCGCAAGGGTTTTCTTATTCTGAACCGGAATGGAGGTGTCAACGCATGAGCAAGAATCTGGAAATCAAGAAGCAGGTTGTCGCTGACATTATTGAGAAGTTCAAGTCCGCGGAATCCGTCGTGATCTGTTCCTTTAACGGTCTGACCGTGGAGCAGGTAACCGAGCTCCGCAAGCAGTGCCGTGAAAATGATGTTCACTACTGCGTGCTGAAGAACCGCCTGGTCGGCCGCGCGCTGAAGGAGCTGAACATCGAAGGCCTCGATTCTCTTCTGGAGGGTCCCAACGCCTTTGTTTTCGGCACGAAGGATGTCACTTCCGCTCCCAAGGTCATTTCTCAGTTTATCGACAAGAATAAGCTGACCTCCCTGGAGATCAAGGGCGGTCTGACCGGAACTGAGTTTACCGATGTGGCCGGAATCAAAGCCCTGGCTTCTACTCCCAGCCGCGAAGAGCTGCTTGGAACGCTGGTCGGATGCCTGGTTTCTCCCGTATCTGCCCTCGTTTCTGTGCTGGACGAGATCGCCGAAAAGAAGGAAGCAGCCTGATCTGCCTGCCGGCCGCCTGAATACGGCCGCCTGAAAAAAACAAAACTAATTTGGAGGACATGAATCATGACGAATCAGGAAATTATTGAAGCGATTGAGTCCATGACTCTGCTTCAGGTGAAGGAACTCGTTGACGAACTGAAGGAAAAGTTCGGTGTGACCGGCGCGATTGCCGTTGCCGGCGGTGCCGCTGCTGCCGGCCCTGCTGCCGCTGAAGAAGAGAAGACCGAATTCGACGTCATCCTGAAGGAAGCCGGATCTGAGAAGATCAAGGTTATCAAGGTCGTGCGTGAAGTCGTTTCCGGTCTGGGTCTGAAGGAAGCCAAGGAAATCGTGGAGTCCGCCCCCAAGACCCTGAAGGAAGGCGTCTCCAAGGAAGAAGCCGAGAAGATCGCCGAGCAGTTCAAGGCCGTCGGCGCCACTGTCGAAATCAAGTAATATTCGCCTTCATACGGCGGGTCTTCGGATCCGCCGTTTTCTTTTGCCTTTCTTGCCGTTCCGGGCCCTTTAGACAGTGCTATTCTGCGGGAAATGCCCCTTTTCAATCAGCGCTTTCTGTGGTATGATAGCTCCATTCCTGATGGAAGGAGACGAGGTTCCGTTGGCTAAGAAGAAGAACCCTAACAGCAATCCCAAGTCCGGTGGAATCGGATTCCTCCTGACGGCTTTGATTCTCTCTTCCGTCACCGGTTTTTCTCCCCTGGGGATCATTGCCGGTGTGGTCATTGGTCTGGGGATTGGGAAGGTTGCCTCGATTATGGGTTCTGGTCTTGATACTACCACGCATAACCGGGAGGATGAGGAGCGCCGCCGCCAGGAAGCGGAGGAAGCTGCCCGCCGCCAGAAGGAAGAGGAAGAGCGGAAGGCCCGCGAAGCTGCTTCCAGGATTCCGCTGACCGGGGATCCCACTGCGGATGCAGTCATCACCAAGGGGCAGGAAATGATCGATACAATCCGGCGGGACAATGCCGCGATTCCTGATCCGCGCCTTTCCTCCCAGATGTCCTCCATTTGCGAGAAGTGCGAGCAGATATTCCGTTCCGTTTCCGAATCGCCTTCCAAGGCGCCCCAGGTCCGGAAGTTCATGAACTATTATCTCCCGACGACGCTGAAAATCCTTTCGAACTACCGCACCATGCAGGATCGCGGCGTTTCCTTCCAGGAGATGACCGAAGTCCGGGATGCTGCGATCCGCGGCCTGAACATGATTCTGACCGCCTGCCAGAAGCAGATTGACAGCCTTCACCGGGAAAACATCATGGATATTTCCACCGATATCGATGTGCTGGAGCAGATGCTGAAGCGTGACGGTTATACGGAGAGCGATCTGACCGGCATTAAGGACCCCATTCCCGCCGCCGAACCGAGAACCGCCGCGGAGGCCCAGATGAGGGCTACCTCCGTTCCCGTCATGGAGTTCCCGCAGGAGGATCCTTCTTCCGAAGGCGCATCCTCTTCAAAATACAGGCATCAGCAGTAGCTCTTCAACCAGCTGCCGTTTCTCAATCAGAAAAGGAGGTCTTCATCCATGTCCGAATTAAACTCTCCTGCTCCCCAGCTCTCCCTGAATCCCATGGTGGAAGAGCCCGCCCCGGCGGAACCTGTGCAGAGCATCCAGCAGCAGCCTGCTCCTGCCGAGCCCACCCACGTGCCCATGCTGGATGATTCCCAGCTGACGGATGCCGAGCGGAAAGCGATTGATGATTTTATCGGTAAAATCGACATCAGCAATCCGGAGCATGTGCTTCTCTTCGGCGCGGATGCGCAGAAGCGGATTGCCGATTTCTCGGAAAGTGCTCTGGCAACCGTCAAAACCCAGGATACCGGTGAAGTCGGGGATATGCTCGTCAATCTGGTCTCTGAGCTGAAAGGGTTTGAGCGGGATACAGAGGAACCGAAGGGACTTCGCAGGCTGTTTGCAAAGGCTGAGGACAAGGTCGAGCGCATGAAAGCCCGTTACGGCGAGGTTTCCGTCACCGTGGAAAAGATTGCCGGCTCTCTGGAAAACTATCAGGCGCAGCTGCTGAAGGATGTGTCCATGTTCGACCGTCTTTATGATCAGAACAGCGAATACTTCCGTCAGCTGACCCTGTATATCATCGCCGGTGACAAGAAGCTGGCTGAAATACGGAACACGGAGCTCAAGGAGCTGATGGAACGGGCCGCCGCAACCGGCGATGCCATGGACGCCCAGAAGGCCAATGATCTGGCAGCGCAGTGCGACCGGTTTGAGAAAAAGCTGTACGACCTGAAGCTGACCAGACAGGTCTCCATGCAGATGGCTCCGCAGATTCGCCTTCTGCAGAATAATGACAGCCTCCTGGTGGAGCGGATCCAGTCCACGCTGTCCAATACCCTTCCTCTCTGGAAAAGCCAGATGGTTCTGGCCCTGGGCCTGCAGCATTCCAAGGAAGCGCTGGCTGCCCAGACCGCGGTTACGGATATGACGAATGAGCTCCTGCGCAAAAACGCGGAAGCGCTGAAGATCGGTACCATCGAAACTGCCCGGGAAGCCGAGCGCGGCATCATCGATATGGAAACGTTGGTGCAGACCAATCAGTCCCTGATCGATACGATTGATGAAGTGCTTCAGATTCAGTCCGACGGACACCAGAAGCGCATGGAGGCGGAAAAGCAGCTTTATAACATGGAAGCGGATCTGAAAAAGAAGCTGCTGGCTACCCATATGGGATAAATAACCGTTTCGTTTTCCGCCCGGCAGATCTTCCTGCCGGGCGTTTTGAAAGGAGTTGCCTGATTGCGCGTCATTGGACTGACCGGGAGCATCGCCTCCGGAAAAAGCACTGTCAGCGGCTGGCTGCAGGATCAGCCCGGCGTCAGGATTATCGACGGGGACCTTCTGTCCCGGGAGCTGACCGCTCCCGGAGGAGCCGCGCTGCCGGAGATCCGGTCCTGTTTCGGCGAGGTTGTTTTTTATCCGGATGGAACCTTGAACCGGCGTCTTCTGGGCAAAACTGTCTTCTCAGATCCTCTGGCCCGGGAAAAGCTGGATCAGCTGATGTCATCCCATCTTCAGCATCTGACGCACCGGCGCATTCAGGAAGCCCGGGAGGAGGGCGTATCCCTCTGTTTTCTCGATTTCCCCCTGCTTTTTGAAAAAGGTTATGACTCTCTCTGCGATACCGTCTGGTGTGTCTGGCTTCCCCGGTCCATTCAGCTGCAGCGGCTGATGGCCAGAGACGGTTTGACGGAGGAAGAGGCAGTTCAGCGGATCGACGCGGTGCTGTCCTCGGATGAAAAGGCCTCCCGAAGCCAGGTCGTAATAGACAATTCCGGTGAATTGGCTTTTACGCTCTCCACGCTGCCTCCCCTGTTGGAACGGGAGCGGCAGCTGAGCAGCGCGGGCCGGAGGCGCCGCGCGGGCAATGCCGCCGATCGGCCGGAAGTTTCCGTCAGTCAGCCCTATCCGGTTTCCCCTGCCGCAGAATCCGGTATTCGGGTAGCCGGAAGCAGCCAACTGCCTGCCGCTCCCCTTCCGTCCGGTTCCGAATCGCCCGGCATTATGGAGCGCCCCGCTTCCGCCCGCCGCGGGAGAGAAGCAAGAAAAGCTGCCTGGCGGCTCCCGGTCTGGCTGGCTGCCATCCTGGGCTCTGCCCTGTTTCTTGTACTTTCCTGCCTTACTGCCCAGCTTCTGATGAGAGCCTATCTGGCCAGGCAGGCTGTACAGCATGCCCGGGAGCAGCGCGCCATCCTTGCCAATTATCCCATGGAGTACCGCGACCTCATTGAAGCCGGAGCAGAAGAGTTTAATCTGAATCCGGCCTTCGTAACCGCCATTATCCGGAATGAAAGCTCTTTTCAGCCCCGGGCGGAATCATCCGTCGGTGCCAGAGGCCTGATGCAGCTGATGCCGGATACGGCCGAATGGATCGCCGGCAAAATGAAGATCAGCGGATATGCTTTTGAACGGATGTACGATCCCGAAAGCAATATCCGCTTTGGCTGCTGGTACCTGCGTTATCTTGCTTCCCTTTTTCACGGGGATCCTGTCTGTGTTGCCTGCGCTTATCACGCCGGGCAGGGACAGGTAAACGCCTGGCTTTCCGATTCTTCGCTCAGTCAGGACGGTATTTCCCTGAATCTCAGCAAAATGGCTGACGGACCGACGAAAACATATGCCGGGAGGGTGATCCGAGCTTATGGCATCTACGAGGCGCTTTATTTCCATTCTTCTGTCCCTGGTTCTGTGGCTGACTCTTCTGCCCTGGATTCCGGCCTCCGCCAGTAATGTAGAAAACAGCCTGGTGATCGGAATTCAGAGCAGCAAGACCCTGACCATCCGCCCTCTGCTTCCCGTGGAGAGGGATATGCTGTCCATCTATGATCTTGTCTATGAAAGCCTGATCTATATCGATGACAATTATTATCCCCAGGGACAGCTGGCCCAGAGCTGGGAAACCTCCTCCAACGGAAAAACCTGGACCTTTTATCTCCGCCCGGCAGTCACCTTTTCCGACGGCACACCGCTGACGGCGAGGGACGTCGTCGCATCCGCCCAGTACATTCT
>ODAI010026693.1_pt1 | contig 23389 bp, 22 predicted proteins | sample 1539321 | NCBI WGS metagenome assembly ODAI01 (sample SAMN02144231, study PRJEB22623) | gut metagenome | biome: sheep rumen | host: Ovis aries | place: New Zealand | reverse complement strand
TTTTTTACGTAATATTGCAACTCTTGTTTCATAATCAGGATTTGAAATATCTGCTGTTAGACCCCATTCAAATCTTGATTTTAACCTATCTTCAAGAAATTGTATATCTCTTGGATGTTTATCACTTGATATAATAATTTGCTTTTCGTTTTCATATAATGTGTTGAAAGTATGGAAAAATTCTTCTTGAACTCTTTCTTTATTAGCAATAAATTGTATATCATCTATAATTAAAACATCTGCAGTTCTGTATTTATTTCTAAATGGGTCATTTTTAAAATCTTTAATAGATATAATCAATTGATTTGTGAATTTTTCAGATGTTACATATACTACATTTTTCTTTCTATCATTTTGAAGAATTCTATTCCCTATTGCTTGTATTAAGTGAGTTTTTCCTAAACCTACACCACCATATATAAATAATGGATTATATGTTTTAGCTGGGTTATCTGCTACAGCAAGCGCAGCTGCTTGGGCAAGTCTGTTATTATTACCTACAACAAATGTATCAAATGTGTATTTTGGATTTAGAGATTGTCTTGAATAATCAATTTCTTCGTCATCTTGTGGTTTACTACTTGCAATTACTTCTTGAGGCTGAGATTGAGGTTGATCTTGAGTTTGGTTTTGATTTTGCTTTTTTTCATCTAATGCATTTATTGAAAATGTTAAGTCTCTACTAGTTATAAACTTAAGAGCATTTAAAATTAAAGTAGCATATCTTGATTCTGCCATTTCTTTTTCGTATCGAGAATTGCACTTAAAAGTAATATGATTACCTTCCATTGATTCAAATTCAAGTGGTTCTAAAAAAGTGACATATGTTATAGGTGGAATTTCGTTTCTTAGTGCTTCTTGCATTTTATCTACAATTTCTTTTCCATCCATAGCTGAATCCATAAATAACCTCCGTTTCAAAATTTTTATGTTTTATAAATATTTATCTAAAAGTAACTAATTATGTAATTTTTAAAAAATATATTATATGAAAAGTTATCCACAAAGTTATCCACATCTGTTGATAACTTTGTAATCAAATTGTTAAAATTTATTGCTTACTCAAACAAATATTCATACTTCGAAATGGAGAGTATTAGTGCGTTTGAGAATTATTACAAAAAATATTTCTTTTGTAATTTTTCACTTTTAAAGTTATCTTCATAATGTGGATAACTTGTGGATAACTTTTTTAAAATTTACAAATTTTTCAAAAAAATAATTATTAAAAAAGTTATACAACATTTTTTTATAAAATGCAACAAGTTTTTTAAAAATTATAAAAAAAAATACCGAAAACCGTTATTTCCTTAAGAAAATTTAAAAATATCTAAAAATCCATTGACATTTTTTTGAAAACAAGATATAATATTTACACTTGCGTTAAAAACGATAAAAACATATAAAATATAATAGGAGGTGCTTTAGGAATGAAAATGACATATCAACCAAAAAAGAGACAAACTAAAAAAGAACACGGATTTCTTAAAAGAATGTCTACAAAATCAGGAAGAAATGTATTAAAAGCTAGACGTGCAAAAGGAAGAAAGAAAATTTGTGCATAAGCTAAAGGTGATTTAAGTTTATGAAAAAAACTAAAATGTTAAAAAAGAACTATGAATTTAGCATTGTTTTTTCAAAGGGTACATACTATTCTGGGAGGGTAATAGAAGCTTTTATCCTAAATAATAGACATGAATCTAATTATTTAGGATTAGCTATTAGCTCAAAAGCTGGACATGCCTATCAAAGAAACAGAATAAAAAGACTTTTAAGAGAAAATTATAGAGTAATAGAGAATAAAATTTCTTCAGGTTTAAGCATTGTTTTTTTATTAAAGAAAAAGGCAAATATTGATGAAGTAAATTTTAATCTTGTTAAAAGTGATATGGAATACATATTAAAAAAAGCAAATGTATTAATTTAAAATTTATAGTTTAAAGTGGTTTAAATGAAAAGAATATTAATAAAAATTATAGAATGGTATCAAAAAAATATATCTGCATGGTTAGATTACAAAAATATAAAATGCAAGTTTTACCCTACATGTTCAGAATATACAAAACAGGCTATAGAAAAGTATGGAGCTTTTAAAGGTTCAATGCTTGGATTAGCTAGAATTTTAAGATGCAATCCTTTTTCAAAAGGCGGATATGATCCGTTAAAATAAATGGAGGTAAATAATGTTATCTTTTTTTGCAAATATTTTTGGATATGTTTTGCAATTGCTTTATAATATTGTTGGAAATTATGGATGGGCAATTATATTATTTTCAGTGCTTGTAAAAGCTATAATGATTCCTATATCTATAAAACAACAAAGAACGATGAAAAAAAATCAAAAAATTCAAGAAGAAGTAAAACAAATCCAATTTAAATACAAAAATGAGCCAGAAAAGATGAATCAAGAAATGATGGCTTTATACAAAAGAGAGGGAATGAGTCCTTTTTCTGGATGTTTAAGTTCTATAATTCAAATAGTTTTACTATTTTCTGTATTTCTATTAGTTAGACAGCCATTAACATATATGGTTAAAATGGATACAGATGTTATAAGTAAAATGGAAAATGTAATTACAGAACAAGAAGAAGGAAACAAAAATGCTTATGCAGAAATAGCAGTTATACAATATGTAAACAATTTAGATAATAAGACTTCCGTAAGCAAAGACGAAAGTTTTGATATGAAAGAATATGCGGAGCAAGCTAATCTTAATATGGATTTCTTTGGAATAGATTTAAGTCAAGTTCCTAAGAATAATTGGAAAGATTTTAAAGTTTTAATTATTCCAATTTTATATATTATTTCTTCATTTGTATCTATTAGATTATCTATGAATACAAATAACAAACAAAACAAAGAGAAGAAACTTATTACAGACGGAAAAGAACAAGAAGAAGAAAAATATAACCCAATGGATGATGCAAACAAAACTATGGTTTGGATGATGCCTATAATGTCTGTATCTATTGCGGCTATTGCACCATTAGGTTTAGCTCTATATTGGTTAATGAATAATATTTTAATGATAGTAGAAAGATTAGTATATAACAAAATATTTGAAAAAGAGGAGGCAGAAAAAAATGCCTAATAGCATAATTTCAGAAGGAAAGACAACTAATGAAGCAATAGAAAATGGCCTAAAAAAACTACATGTAAGTAAAAATCAAGTTGAAGTAAAGGTACTTGAAAGCGAAGATAAAAGAAGTTTTTTTAGTATTTTAGCTCCAAGAGTTGTAAAAGTAGAATTAACTGTAAAAGAAACAAATAATGGCGAAAGAGGTAATGAGCCCCAAGAAAGTAAGCCTAAAGAAATAAGAAAATATTCATCAGAAGAACTTGATTCAGCTGAAAAGAATATAAAAGTTTTTCTAGATGAATTTTTACCAAAAATGGGTGAAGACATAAAATATGAAATATCAAAAAATGAAACTGGAATTGAAATTGCAATAAATGGAGAAAGTGCTGGATTCTTAATAGGTTATAGAGGAGAAACTTTATATTCTATGCAAAATATTCTAGTTGCTGTAGCAAGTAAAGGTTTACAAAACAGAGTTAGAGTTATTCTAGATATAGAAGACTATAAAGGAAAAAGAGAAAGAACTCTTGAAGATTTAGCAGAAAGAATGGCTAGAAGAGTTATAAAAACTGGTAAATCAGTTACATTAGAACCTATGAAAGCATATGAAAGAAAAATTATACATTCAAAATTACAAAATTCAGATAAGGTTACAACCAAAAGTATTGGGGAAGAGCCAAGAAGAAGATTAGTAATTAGTTTAAAATAAATATTATAAATCTGAAGTCAAAGTGAAGATTTAGTCTATTATATAATAAGATTATTCTCACTTTGACTTTTTTTGGAGGTAAAGGTTGAAAAATAATTACAATTCTTTTCCAACCAGAGTTTGCCTTAAGGAAGGAATGAGGTAAAAAATGAGTACAATTGCGTCAATATCAACTGCTCCAGGAATTGGAGGAATTGGTATAATTAGAATGAGTGGAAAAAATACTTTTAATGTATTAGATAAAATATTTAAAGCCAAAAGTCCAAAGCCTATAGAAGAAATACCTGGATATACTATAAAATATGGTCATATTATAGATGGAGTAAAAATTATAGATGAAGTTTTAGTTTCATATTTTAAAGCTCCAAAAAGTTATACAACAGAGGATATGTGTGAAATAAATTCACATGGTGGAACAGTTATTATGAGAAAAATTTTGGAACTTTGCCTTAAAAATGGTGCTGAACTTGCAGAGCCAGGAGAGTTTACAAAACGTGCATTTTTAGGTGGTAGAATAGATTTATCTCAAGCAGAATCTATTATAGATATTATAAATGCAAAATCAGAAAGAGAAGCTAAAGAAGGAATAAAACAACTAGAAGGGTTTTTATCTGAAAAAATAAATGAAATAAAAAGTAACTTACTAGAAATAATGACAAATATTGAAGTATCAATTGATTATCCAGAATATGACACTCCAGAAGTTACAAATAATGATATTTTAAGAAATATAGAAGAATCACGAAAAAAACTTGAAGATTTAAAAAAATCATTTGACAATGGAAAATTAATTAAACAGGGAATTAAGACAGTTATTATAGGTAAGCCAAATGCCGGAAAGTCTTCACTTTTAAATGCAATTTTAAAAGAAGATAGAGCAATTGTTACAGAAATAGAAGGGACTACAAGAGATACAATAGAAGAGTTTGTAAATATAAATGGGATTCCACTAAATTTAATAGATACGGCAGGAATACGTAATGCAAAAGATGAAGTAGAAAGAATAGGTATAGAAAAATCAAAAAAATTAGCAGAGGATGCTGATTTAATTATAGCGATTTTAGATTCAAGTAAAGAGCTTTCAGAAGAAGATATAGAAATTTTAGAAATAGCCAAAAATAAAAAGTCGATTATTATATTAAATAAAGTTGATTTAGAACAAAAAATTAAGCCTGAAAATCCAAAATTAGAGATTTTTAATAAAAATATAATTAACTTATCGGCAAAAAACAAAATTGGCTTAGAATCGCTTTTCGAAAAAATTACAACTATGTTTAATTTAGATGAAATAAATATTGATAATGATGTAGTAATTACAAATGAAAGACATAAAAATCTAATTTCTAAAGCTATAGAAAATTTAGATAAAGCTAAAAATATATTAAAAGATGGAATGCCTGTTGATATTATAGCTATAAGTTTAAAAGATGTTTTAAGTAATTTAGGAGCTATAACAGGAGAGGAAGCAGGAGAAGAGATTATAAACGAAATATTTGCTAGATTTTGTTTAGGAAAGTAGTTATGTAAACAAAAGGAGGATTAATAAATGAGTTATTATGCAGGAGATTATGATGTAGCAGTAATTGGAGCAGGGCATGCAGGATGTGAAGCAGCACTAGCAGCAGCAAGACTAGGAATGAAAACTTTAGTTTTCTCTATAAGTCTTGAAGCAGTTGCAAATATGCCATGTAACCCACATATAGGAGGAAGCTCTAAAGGACATTTAGTTAGAGAAATAGATTGTCTTGGTGGAGAGATGGGAAAAAACATTGATAAAACAATGATTCAAATAAAGATGCTTAATACTTCAAAAGGTCCAGCAGTACATTCTTTACGTGCACAAGCTGATAGAAAAAGATATCAAATGGAAATGAAACACACACTTGAAAAACAAGATAACCTAGAACTAAAACAAGCAGAAATTACTAAGATTAATTTAAAAGATGGTAAAGTAGAATCTATAGAAACATCTGTAGGAGCAATATATAATGTAAAAGCTGTAATAGTAGCTACTGGTACATATTTAAAAGGAAAGATATTTATAGGAGAGTTTAGTCAAGAAAGTGGACCAGATGGTGTTTTTGCAGCTAATAAGCTTTCTGAATGTTTAAAAGAGATTGGTGTAAAGCTTATTAGATTTAAAACTGGAACACCAGCTAGAATTAATAGAAAAAGCATTGATTTTTCAAAGATGGAAGTACAAAAAGGAGATGAAAATATTGTACCTTTTTCTTTAGATGATGAAGTTAAAGAATTTCAGCAACAAGATTGTTATTTAACATATACAAACGAAGAAACACACAAAATAATTAGAGAAAATTTACATCGTTCACCTCTATATGCAGGTATGATAGAAGGAACAGGGCCAAGGTATTGCCCATCTATTGAAGATAAAGTTGTAAGATTTGCTGATAAAAAAAGACATCAAATATTTATAGAACCAATAGGTTTAGACACAGATGAAATGTATGCACAAGGAATGAGTTCATCACTTCCAGAAGATGTTCAAATAGCAATGTACAGAACAATTCCAGGACTTGAACATGCTGAATTTACAAGACCTGCATATGCTATTGAATATGATTGTATAGATCCATCAGAATTAAAATTGTCATTAGAATATAAAAAGATATCAGGGTTATTTTTTGCAGGGCAAACAAATGGAAGTTCAGGATATGAAGAAGCTGCATGCCAAGGTTTAATCGCAGGAATAAATTGTGCTCAAAAAATAAAAGGAAAAGAACCTGTTATTTTAGATAGAACACAAGGCTATATTGGTGTATTAATAGATGATTTAGTTACAAAAGGAACAAATGAGCCATATAGAATGATGACTTCAAGGGCTGAATATAGGCTACTTTTAAGGCAAGATAATGCAGATTTAAGACTTACAGAAATAGGTCATGATGTTGGATTAATTTCAGAAGAAAGATATCAAAGATTTTTAAATAAAAAAGCTAATATAGAAAAAGAGATAAATAGATTAAAAAATAAGGTTGTAAAACCTACAAAAGAAGTTAATCAAATACTTGAAAAGTATGGAACAACACCACTTTCAACAGGTTCAAAAATGGCAGAATTAATAAAAAGAACAGAACTTAGTTATGAAGCATTAAAAGAAATTGATGATGATAGACCATTTCTTGCACCGGCAGAAAAAGAAGAAGTAGAAATACAGATAAAATATGAAGGATATATAAAAATGGAAGAAGAACAAGTAAAAAAATTTAAAAAACTTGAAAATAAAAAGCTTTCAGAAGACATCGAATATTCTTCAATAAATGGTTTAAGTTTAGAAGCAAGACAAAAACTAGATAAAATTAAACCAACTTCAATCGGTCAAGCTTCAAGAATATCAGGGGTTTCACCAGCTGATATAAATGTACTATTAATATATCTACAAATAAAGAAATAAGGAGATATTATTTATGAATAGTGAATTTAAAAATAAAATAACAGATTTAAGTAAAAAAATAAACATAGATTTAACAGAAAAACAAATACAAGATTTTTATAATTACATGAATTTATTATTAGAATGGAATGAAAAAGTTAATTTAACAGCTATTACAGAAATGGATGATGTAGTTTTAAAACATTTTATAGACTCTATAACAATATTAAAATATTTAAAAGAAAATGAAAGTATTATAGATGTCGGAACAGGAGCAGGATTTCCAGGAATACCAGTTGCAATAATGAATTATAGATTTAACATTACATTATTAGATTCTTTAAATAAGAGAATAATATTTTTAGATGAGGTTTGCAAAAAGTTAGAATTAAATAATATAAAAACAATTCATGGTAGAGCAGAAGATTTTGGACAAGATAGCAAAACAAGAGAAAAATATGATATAGCAGTATCAAGAGCAGTAGCTAATTTGGCAACACTTTCTGAATATCTACTGCCATTTGTAAAGGTTGGTGGAATGTGTATTTGTATGAAAGGACCAGATGCAGAAAAGGAAATAGAAGATGCAAAATTTGCTATAAAAGAATTAGGTGGAGAAATTGAAAAAGTTGAAAAGTTTGTGTTACCTGATACAGATATGGAAAGAAATATTATATTAATAAAGAAGATAAAAGAAACACCAAAAAAGTATCCACGTAAAGCTGGAACACCTTCTAAACAACCACTAAAAAAATAAAAAATTTAGGTTATCCTTATACTAATGTTTGATTTGGTAATGTTTTACACAGGTTGAGTGTGAAACAAAACTTAAAACATTTGATGTAATTAGGATAACTTTTTTGTTATCGAATGAATTTTCGACAAAATTCGACAAAAAAATTATCTAATTAGTATACTTAAAGTGGGAGTAAGAAATACTTATATTTTCCAAGGAAATATAAACTACTTTCTTAATGAATTGTAAAAAAATTATTGACAGATTTATAATATTTGTATATTATTATATATATTAAAATAAATGAACTAAAGCATATAGAAATGGAGGAACAAAATTGGGAAAAATAATATCTATAGCAAACCAAAAAGGTGGTGTAGGAAAGACTACAACTACAGTTAACTTAAGTGCTATATTGGCAAAAAAAGGAAAAAGAGTTTTATTAATTGATGCTGATCCACAAGGAAATGCAACAAGTGGAATAGGAATGGATAAAGATATAGAATTATCAACTTATGATTTATTGGTTTCTGACCAACCTGCTGTTGACATAATTAGAAAAACAGAAATAAAAAATCTATATATATGTCCGTCAAATTTAAATTTAGCAGGAGCTGAGGTACAACTTGTTTCTATGATGTCAAGAGAACAAAGATTAAAAGAAAAATTAGAACCTATTAAAGATGAATTTGACTTCATTTTTATAGATTGTCCTCCATCACTTGGATTAATTACTTTAAATGCTTTCACAGCTTCAACAAGTGTATTAATACCTGTACAATGTGAATATTATGCATTAGAGGGATTAGGACAACTTATAAATACAGTAGAATTAGTAAAAAAACATTTGAACAAAGACTTATATATAGAAGGAGCACTTCTTACAATGTATGACATTAGAACGAACTTATCTAATCAAGTTGTAAAAGAAGTAAAAAGATATTTTAATAATAGAGTATATAAAACTGTAATACCTAGAAATGTAAGAGTAAGCGAAGCACCAAGTTATGGTTTGCCAATAACAATATATGATCCACATTCAAAAGGAGCTAAAAGTTACGATAAATTAGGAAAAGAATTCCTAAAATTAAATTCAGAAGAAAACAAATAAAGGAGGAAATGAAATGGTAAAGAAAACTGGATTAGGAAAAGGATTAGATGCACTATTTTCAATGCCTGTAGCAGAAAATGAACAAAGACAAGCAGGAGATGAATTAAGAAATTTAAAAGTAATAGATATAGAACCAAATAGAGCACAAGCAAGAAAAATGTTTGATCAAGATACATTAGAAGAACTTGCAGATTCTATAAAAATGTATGGAGTTATTCAACCAATAGTAGTAACAGAAAAAGAAGGGTATTATTCTATTGTTGCAGGAGAAAGAAGATGGAGAGCTGCAAAAATTGCTGGACTAACTGAAATCCCTGCTATAGTAAGAGAAAATGATGAGAAGAAAAATAAAGAAATATCATTAATAGAAAATATTCAAAGAGAAGATTTAAATGTTGTAGATAAAGCACTAGGAATTAAATCATTAAGTGATGAATATAACCTTAAGCAAGAAGAAATAGCTAAAATACTTGGAAAATCAAGAAGTGGAATTGCAAATACTGTACGTATTTTAAATTTATCTCCAAGAGTATTAGATTTAGCAAAAGAGGGTAAATTAACAGAAGGACATTGCAGACAATTATTAATGGAACCAGATCCAGTAAAACAATATAGTTTAGCAATGAGAATTATTAATAACAATCAAACAGTTAGACAAATAGAAGAAAAAATACATAGAAAAAGAAATGCAAAAATATATGATCCAAAATATGAAGCTATATATAGAGATATAGAAGATTCATTTACAGGATATTTTGGAACAAAAGTAAAAGTAAATGCAGGAAAAAGAAGTGGTAAAATTGTTATAGAATACAAATCAAATGACGATTTAGAAAGAATTTTAGGATTAATAAAATAATTCTAATAATAGACCTAAAGGAGGACACATGTTAGATTTTTTTAAGAGTGATGTTAGTATAATAATAATTTTAGGTATAAATTTTATTTTATTTATAAGCATTATAATAAGTAATGCAAGAATAAATAGAATTAGTAAAAATAACAAAGAATTTATGAAAAAACTAGGCACAGGAAAAGACATAACTGAAGATTTAAATAGTTATATGGACAGAATTATTGATTTAGAAGCAGGGCTTAGCGAAACACATACTTATTGCAGACAATTAGAAAATAAAATGAAAGACTGTATTCAAAAAATAGGAATAGTTAGATACAATGCATATAGTGATGCAGGAAATGATTTAAGTTTTGCAGTTGCTTTATTAGATAATAAAAACAATGGAATTGTATTCAATGGAATATATTCTAGAGAGATGTCAAATATATATGCTAAACCTGTAGTAAATGGAAAATCAAAATATAATATAACAGAAGAAGAAAATCAAGCATTAGAAAAAGCAATAAATAGTGAAAATAATAATAATTTGTAGAAGTACTATGTAGGTACTTCTTTTTTTACATATAAAGTAAACATAAACACTTGAAATAAACAATAGATTATGATATAATGCAATCGGTGGTATTAAATGGTTATTAAAATAATATTAATTGTTGTTATAACATTAATAGCAGGATTAATAATATTATATTTATTAAGCAAAAAAATAAGTACTGAAAAAATTATAGAAATTATGTCCAAAATAAATAGTTTAGGCACTTTACCATTAAATGAAAATAACAGTAAATTAATGATTGAGAATAATCCAAAAGCTAATATGATACAATATATAAAGGATATTAGATCTAATATTTCAAAAAGAATAGAGGATAATAAAACATTATTAATTACTAGTTACAATTTTGGTGAGGGAAAAAGTTTTATAGCCAATAACTTAGCAGTATCATTTGCAAGAATAAATAAAAAAGTATTGTTAATAGATGCGAATTTAAGAGAAGAATCAAATACAAGTGATATATTTTATATAGAAGATGGAGAAGGACTAACAGATTATGCAAGAGATATTGTGTTTAATGAAAAAATAGATAATTTGTATAAAGCAAAAAGATACATAAAAGAAACACAAATACCAAATTTGCATGTATTACAAAATGGTACATTAATAAATAATCCTACAGAATTAATTATGTCTAGTAGAATAAAAGAAATAATTGAAATATTAAAAAAAATATATGATGTAATTATATTAGATGGTCCTTCATTTGAAAATAAAACAGATGTAATAAGTTGGTCTACAGTTGTAGATAAGACAATTTTAACTATTGAAAAAGGAAAAATTAAAATAAAACAAATAAATGAAATAAAAGATGCAATAGAAGATAATAATGGGGAAGTTTTAGGCTTTATTTTAAATAAAACAAATTTAAAACAAGGAAAGCATTATGGAAAACAATACAATGAAAACAATTATGGTGTTTATATTGAAAAAACAAAAAATGGAGAAAATGTAGAAAGTTTAAGCAACACTATAGATAAGATTGCAGAAGATATGCAAGAAAAATCATCTTCAAAATATAGTACATTATATAATGAAATGAAAGATAATATTTTAATTGAAGACTTTATCAATGATATTGAAGTAAATTTTAATACAAGATTAGATAACATAGAAAAAAATAGTAAACTGCAGTTAGAAACATTGTTAAAAGAGATGACAGAAAAAGAAAAAAATATAAATGATATTATTACAATAGGTGAATATAAACAAAAAGAACAATATAGAATTTATGAAGAATTTAGTAATAAGCTTATTTTTGAATTAAAGAATTTAAGTGAAGAAATAAAAGATTTAAAAATAAAACAAGAAGAAATTTTTGAGAAGAATATAGAATATATTAATCAAAAATTTAATGAAGTAAATACAGAAAAATATTTACAAGAAATATTAGAACAAATGAAGAACTTAAATTATGATGTGCAATTTAGACAAATAGTGGAAGAAATTAAAAAGCTAGATTATAAAGAACAAATAGAAGAAATAAGAAATCAAGTAGAAAACTTAAACTATGATGAAAAATTTGATAGTTTAGGTAGACAAATAGAAAATTTAAATTATGATGAAAAAATTGAAGAAATAAATAACAAAATAGAAATGATAGAAAATAGAGATATTGAAGAAAAAGATTATAATAAAGACATAGAAGAAAAAGACGAGAATAAAGAACTTAAAGAAAACAAAAAAAATAATATAATAAACTTAAGACAGTTTTTTATGGAAGCAAGAAAGAACAATAAAAGAGTATTTTCTATAGAAGAAACAATAAACTATGAAGATTTAGAAAGGCTTTCAGCATATGTAATTGATTTAGATGCAATGTAGCGTAAAAAAATAAAAAAAATATAAAAAAGGTATTGACAAATAAGTGATTTATATGGTAAGATAAAAATTGTCAATGCCACACGGAGAGGTGGTCGAGTTGGTTTATGGCACCAGTCTTGAAAATTGGCGTGCGTTTGTAGCGTACCGTGGGTTCGAATCCCACCCTCTCCGCCAACATTATATGAGTATTGTTTTGGCAATACTCTTTTTTAAAAAATTTGGAGTAGTACCCAAGTGGTGAAGGGGGCAGTTTGCTAAACTGCTAGGTCCAGCAATGGGCGCGGAGGTTCGATCCCTCTCTACTCCGCCAAAGAAGGATATAAGGTATTGCTTTATATCTTTTTTACATTTTTATTACAATTTTTTACAAAAACTTGCAACATTTTCTAAATTGTAGTATAATATTATTAGAATTGTGGTGATAAGATGAAGAAAGTATTAAAAATAACTATTATTTTAATAATGATTTTTACAATGTTTGCACAGGTAAGTGTGACATTTGCAGCTCAAACAAAAGGAACTGGTGATTCTGGTGGTGGAATACAACCAAGTTCAAGTACAGGAGGACAATCAATAAATCCTGGAGAATGGAATCCATCTCAATACAGAGAACCATCTAATGGAGGATTATTAGAATCAAGAGCTAAAATTATAACTACAGCGATTAGAAGTGTAGGTATTGTTTTATCAGTAATAATTTTAATGATTATAGGAATTAAACAAATGACAGCAAGTGTTGAAGAAAAATCAATGTTAAAAAAAGCAATGCCAGGGTACATATTAGGAGCTATAATGGTTTTTGCAATTACTGTAATACCGACTATTTTATACGAAATAGCAAATGATATATTTTAATTAATAAGAAATAGAGGTGATATAATGAGAATAAAAAAAATAAAATTTATATTAGGCATAGTATTATTACTAATAGTTATTCAATTTGTCTTTATTCCAAATATATCACAGGCTGCTAAAGGCATAGATGATATTATAAAATCTGGAGATGAATTTATATCAGGAGGAAATATACTTATAGATAAAACCAATTTAAATGAAAAGAATAGTTTTATATTTAATTCACTTTTGTCTGTAGGAGTTGTGCTAACTGTTGTAATAGGTGGATTTTTAGGAATCAAATTTATGTTAGCAAGTGCTGAAGACAAAGCGGAAATAAAACAGATGCTTATACCATATGTTGTAGGATGTATAGTTGTTTATGGAGCATTTGGAATATGGAAATTAATTATTACAATACTTGATCAAATGACATAATTCAAAGATATTAACTTTCTAATATTTTTATTAGATTTTATATAAAATAAAAAATAAAAGGAGGAGAAAATATGAGTAAAAAAACATTAAGAATAATTACAGTTCTTTCTACAGCTGTATTAATATTATGCTTATGTTCATTATCTTTTGCTGTTGAAGATCCATCAAAACTAACACCTAATACATCAAATACAACACAAATTGATAATGTTGGTCAAAGAATCATGGGTATATTACAAACTTTAGGAATAGTTGTAGCCGTTATAGTTTTAATGGTTTTAGGTATTAAATATATGATGGGAAGTGCTGAAGAAAAAGCTGAATACAAAAAGACAATGATACCTTATGTAGTTGGTGCAATTTTAATATTTGGAGCAACTACAATTGCAAATATGGTATTCCAATTTGCAAGTGGACTTAAGGGCGGTCAATAATACAGTAAGATTAATACATATAAAAGGTGTGGATATAAATTCACATCTTTTTTTGCGTAAATTTTACAAAAATGTTACAAGAATATTATTTTTTTATTTTTTTTAGATAAAATATTCCAATTATTGATAAAATCTGTTATAATATATGTAGTAAAAATAGGAGGATTGTATCCTAAAGCAAAGGAGGAACAAAATGGGTGGACCATATAACATACCAAGAAACTATAAAGGAGAAAGTAAAATATTATTTATTTTTTCAACAAAATCTTTTTTATACACAATAGGAGGTGCTGTAATAGGGATTTTATTCTATTTTATTTTTAAGATATTATCAATGACAATAGTTGGAATTCTTTTTATAGCAATATTTGCTGCTTTAGGATTTGCTATTGGAACTTTTAAAATACCTGACAATGCAAACTTAGAGTTTACCAAAAAAGTTGGCGGTGAATCTATAGATACAATATTTTTAAGATGGTTAAAATTCAAGAGAAATAAAAACAAAATATATGTATATAAAGAGGAGGAAACAAAAGATGACAAATAATCAAATCGCAAGTTTATTAATGATGATTTTAGGTTTTATGTTAGTGGTATTACTAGTTTTAGTATGTATATATGTTTATATAAAATTAAAATCAAAACAAAAAAATAATTCTGAAACAGACAAAGGCAATATAACTGGGAAAACTAAAGTGCAACAAATGTATAATGTCCAATCAATTTTTAATTTTATGGAATTCGATAAAATAGAAGACAATATGATAGTTCAAAAAAATGGAAAAAAGTTTTTAATGGTTATTAAATGTCAAGGAATAAATTATGATTTAATGTCTGGAGTAGAAAAAAGTAGTGTTGAGCAAGGATTTATTGAGTTTTTAAATACATTAAGAAATCCAATACAAATCTATGTTCAAACAAGAACGGTTGACCTAACAGGGAGCATACAATCATATAAACAAAAAGTTAGAGAATTAGGAGATAATTTATCTAGAAGAGAGTTTGAATATAATCAAAAAGTGCGTAGTGGACAATATGAAAATCAAGAACTTGATGGTGAAAAATTTGAGGTTGTTAAAGCAAGAAATTTATATGAGTATGGAACAGATATCGTAAATAATACTGAAAGGATGAGCTTGAATAGAAATATTTTAACAAAGCAGTATTATATTGTTTTGTCTCATTATCCGGAAGAAGCCAATAATAGCGTTTATGGTGATGAAGAAATAAGTAATATAGCGTTTTCTGAATTATATACAAGAGCACAATCAACGATTAGTTTACTTTCAGTTTGTGGAGTTAATGGAAAAATACTAGATTCAAATGAACTTGCAGACTTACTATATTCTGCATATAACAGAGACGAGGCTGAGGTTTATGATTTAAATAAAGCCATAAATGCGGGATATGATAGTTTATATACAACTGCACCAGATGTTATAGAAAAGAAAATGAGAGAATTAGATAAACAAATTGAATTAGATGCAATTCAAAAGGCAAATGAGGCAGTTTTAGAAATAAGACAAGAAAGAGAAAACGAAAAAAAATTAAAAGAAAAAGAAAAGCAATATGATGAACTTGTCTCTAAAATGGCAATGCTTGTTTTAGAAAATAATAAAGCTGTAATTGAAAAAGATATATTAGAAGAAGCAGAAGAAAGAATAAAAACGAAAAATACTAAAAAGAAAAGTAGTCAAACAAAGGAGGTAAAAAATAATGAGCAAGAAAAAGTTAAGAGAACAGGAAGACCTAGAAAGTCAGCCTAGGGAAGAAGAAGTAAAATTCTTGAAAAGAAAAAAATTAAAAGAAATTATTGCACCTTCTGGAATTGATGCTTCAAATATAGATCATTTAGAAATAATATCAAATGCAAAAAGATATGCTAGAAGCTTTTTCGTATCATCACTTCCTCGTATGGCAACATTTCCAGAAATATTTAGAGATTTATATATGTTTGGAGATATTAATACATCTATATATATTAATCCAGTAAAAGAAGATAGGTCACAAAATGAATTAAACAGAGCAATAAATGAACTTGAAACTGAAAGGATAGTAGCTGCTGATAGAGGAAATATAAATAGAGAAAGTACATTAAGTCAAAAAAGATTTGAAGCTGAAGAACTAAGAGACCAAATTGCTGCAGGATTTAATAAGTTATTTGAAGCGTCAGTAGTATCTACGCTATTTACATATAGTTTAGAAGATTTAGACAGATATACAAAAATGTTAGCTGCTGAAATGTCTAAAAGTTTGGTAGGTATAAAGACAGAATGGGGTATGCAGGAAGAAGCTTTTCAAAGTAATTTACCACTTGCAAATGACAAAATAAAGAAAATACATACATTTGATAGAAATTCAATGGGAACAGTATTCCCATTTACAACGTCAGAAGTAGGACATCCAACAGGTGTTCCAATAGGATTTAATAAACAAACTGGAACTCCAGTATTGTTTGATAATTTCCATAGTTCACTTACAAATGACAATATGGTTATATTTGCTAAATCTGGTGCTGGAAAATCAGTTACTATGAAAACATTAATATCTAGATCATCAGTTCTTATGGGAATTGAAAGTTTAGCTTTAGATGCTGAAGGTGAGTATACAATTGTTGCTGAAGCTTTAGGTGGAATAAATATAGTAATAAGTCCTACATCAAAGACTATAATTAATATATTTGATGTGGAAACTGAAACAGTAAAAGACGAAATTACTGGAAAAGAAAGAATGGTTGTTAACATAGAAAACAAAGTAGAGGATGTTACTCAAGCATTAGTTACAATGGCAAAAGGTAGTACAAAGAGTGATGAGGTAAATGAGCTTACAAAACAAATAATAGCAGAAATTATTTATGAAGAATACAATGCTCTAGGAATAAATAGTAATCCTAATAGTTTATATATACAAGATAGTCAAAACTATATGACAGGAAATGAGTTATATAAAAAGAAAAAACCAATGCCAACAATTGGTAGTTGGTATAGAAGATTACTAAAAAAAGCAGAAGAAAATACAAATAAAAACTATGAATATCATTATAGCTATTTACTAAAAGTTATGAAACAATATGTTAGAGAATATGATGGACAGATGGCATATTTTGATGGACAATCTACATTTGATTTATTAGACGATGCACCATTTATTAACATAGATATTTCACAACTAGAAGAAAGATTTGCAAGACCTCTTGCACAACAGATATTACTTTCATGGATATGGGAAAAATACGTTAAGAAAAATAGTGAAGATAGAAAGAAAGCAAAAAGAAAAAGAGTTTTAGTGGATGAAGCATGGATGTTACTTCCATACCCTGAAGCTGTAGATTTCTTAAATAAAATGGCTAGACGTGCTAGAAAGAGAAATGTTTCTCTTGCAATTATTTCACAAAGATTCCAAGATTTTTATGAGAAACCAGAAGCACAAGCTGTTCTTACATCTTCAGATACAAAATTATTCTTAGCTCAAGATAAATCAGAAATACAATACTTAAAAGAAGTATTCAAACTTTCAGAAGGAGAAGCTGGATTCTTAGTTACATGTCAAAGAGGAGAAGGTTTACTTAAAGTTGGATCAGAAACTTGTATTTTGAAAATTATGCCAACGAAAAAAGAGTTCGAATTCGTGGAAACGAACTTAAATAAAATCGCAAAAGAACAGAAATAGATTTAGGAGGATTTGAAATGAAAATTTTTGCGAATAAAAATATTTTTAAGAAAATAGTTATTATTTTTATAGTTATTATGGCAGTATCTTTTATAGTACCAAAAGTAGTTTCTGCAAGTCTTGGTGGAGAGTTAATGACTCCAATTATGTCATTATTTGTTGGAATAGCAGATGGAATAAATACTCTTATACAAAAATTTTTCTTACATCAAGATACTACCATCTTGGTAGTATCTGAAGGAATAAAATTATGGAAAGTGGCACTTGGTATTATAGCAGGAGTTGGTTTAATAGCATTAGGGATAATTTGCCCAATAACGCAAATTGCATGGGGAGCAATTGTACTAGGGACTGCTTTAACAGCCACAGTTACAATTACAGCAATTAATGGACGGTTCTACAAAAACTAATGCAGGTATACTATATCAAACTGTAACTTCATTTACTGCTGAAATGCTGTCAGGAGATGAACTGCAACTACCTATGATTAGGCTATCGCCATATGAAATTTTTTCTAATAAAGGTGATATATTTAGTGTAAACATATTTAAGAAAGAAAGTGAACAAGAAGCTAGTGAAAAAACTATTATTTCTAAATTGAAAAACATAATTAGAGATTGGTATATAACACTAAGATTAATAGCTATAGTAGGAATGATGTCTGTTTTAGTATATATAGGGATTAGAATATTAATTTCTAGTACAGCAGATTCAAAAGCTAAATATAAACAAATGCTTTGGGATTGGCTTATGGCAACATGTTTGATATTTGTAATGCACTACATTATGGTTTTCTCAAATATGGTAGTAGATTCAATTACTGAAATGATTGATTCAATAAGTGTAGAGATGAAAGTAGGAAATAATGAATTTGTAAGAAATGAACAAGGAGTTGAAGGTTTTTTAATTGGAGTTTCAGGAGAAGGCAAAGATACTAAGTTAGATACAAAGTCAGAAAAATTAGTAGAAAAAGCATATGAACTTATGATTGAAAAAGGAAATGATGCAACCAAAAATTATGAAGCATATTTTTGGTCAGATACAAAAGGAACTAAAGCAAAAGATAAAAGTTCTGCTAAGGTGTTATTTTGGCCAACGGATAATTTTATATCACAAGCAAGAATGTATGCTCAAAAAGTTAATGTTGATGATGGAACAGAAAATTATCAATATATAGGTTTTGGACTGGTATATGTTGTTTTAACAGTATATACAGTAATGTTTATTTGGGTATATTTACGTAGGCTTATTTATATGGTATTTTTAACTTTAATAGCACCACTAGTTGCATTAACTTATCCTATAGATAAAGTAAAAGATGGGCAAGCTCAAGCATTTAATTTCTGGTTTAAAGAATATGCATATAATCTATTATTGCAACCATTACATTTACTTTTATACATAATATTGATAGGAAGTGCTATGAAATTTGCTGCTGATAATTCTTTATATGTTATTGTTGCATTAGGATTTATGATTCCTGCGGAAAAACTATTAAAAGAGATGTTTGGATTTAAAGGAACAACACCTGGATCAATATCAGGCTTTGCTGCAGGAGCAATGATAATGGGAGCAACTAAAAGTTTATTTAGTAGAGCTCCAAAATCAAATCCATCACTAGGAAAAGCTTCAGGTAATGGTGCAGATTCAAATGATAATTCAAGTGTACCTAGTAAAACAAAATCAGTTAACCCATGGCAAGATTTTATTAATAAAGGTGAAAATAATAATAAATCATCTGAAAATGATAAAATAACAGATCCATCAGCAGCTGGATTTCTTGACTTAGCAGAAGACCCTGAAAATATGATGGACTTTGGCAAAAATAATCGTAGTAAATTAGATAATACAAATAATGTACCTAAGATAGATGCTACAACAAGCAGTGAAGAAGAATCGGAATCAAAAGATGAGGAAGAAACTAAAAAAATGACTAGATGGCAAGCTTTAAAAAATACCGCAAGAAATAATGCTATAGAAAAACGTGATAGAATTTTCAATAGGAATACAGCAAAAAGAGCTATTAAAGGATTCGCAAGGAATGCACCTAGGATAGCTGGTGGTGCATTTATGGGAGGAATTGGACTTACAGCAGGAGCAATATCTGGTATAGTTTCAGGTGACTTAAAAGGTGGAGTTAGAAATGCGGCTATAGGTGGAGCACTTGGATATAAAGGTGGATCAGCTATAATGAAAAATACTGGAGATAATATTATTTCAGGAGCTAATGGCTTTATTGATGATTTTAATGCTGAATATTATTCTGATAAGAAAAAAGAATATGATCAAAAATTAATGGATGAATATGAAAAGAATTGGAAACTTAATAGAAATAATATGAATGTACTAAGAAGAAATAAGATAGATGATGCACAATTTAAAGAGTTATCAGAAAAAGGTATAAGTAAATATTTACAAGCTGGATTTACAGATGCAAAAGATATTGCTGCTGCAGAAAGATTTGCTAAAGAAAATAAACTAGGAAGAGAAGACGCTATAAATGTATTACAAATGAATAAACAAATCGCAGGAGGGAATTTTACAAACTTACATGATCAAGATAAGCAAAAATGGAGAGATGATATGAAGAAAAGATTTGGAAAATATTCGTCTGATCAAAACACTATCGCAGACAATGTAAAGAAAGCAGAAGGATATTTAGAATCTTTAAGTAGTATAAGGTCAAAAATTCAATAACAATAAAAGTAGTTACAAATTTTTGTAACTACTTTTATATATCCTAAAAATATGATATAATAAAGCAAATAATTGAAAAAAGGTGATAAAATGATAAAAATACAAAATGTATCTAAGTCATACAAAAAAGGAAACAAAGTTGTAGAAAACTTAAATTTAGAAATAAAAGATGGAGAGATATTTGGGTTTATAGGGCAAAATGGAGCTGGAAAGACTACTACTATAAAAATGATAACTGGAATACTTGAAATTGATGAAGGAGATATTTTTATTGATGGTAAAAGTATTACAAAGGAGCCAGTAGAGGCAAAAAAACAATTTGGTCTAGTTCCAGATAGTCCAGATATGTTTTTAAAGTTTAGTGGAATAGAGTATTTAAACTTTATTGCAGATTGTTTTAATGTTAATCAAGAAGATAGGAAAAAGAGAATAGAAAAACTATCAAAAGAATTTGGGATTTATGATGAACTAGAAAACAAAATTGAAAGCTATTCACATGGTATGAGGCAAAAAATTGTTATTATAGGAGTACTTTTGCATAATCCTAAAAATTGGATTTTAGATGAACCAATTACTGGTCTTGATCCAAAGAGTTCTTTTGATTTAAAAAGTTTAATGAAAGAACATGCTAAAAAAGGAAATACAGTTTTCTTTTCTACACATATTTTAGAAATAGCAGAAAAACTTTGCGATAGAATAGCTATAATTAATAAAGGAAAAATAGTGTTTGTTGGCTCATTAGATGAGTTAAAAAGCTTGCATAAAGATAAAAACACTTTAGAAGAAATTTTTATTGATATTTTAAATAATGGGAGTAATTAATGATAGACAAGTTAAAAAATATTATAAATTTAAGTAAACTGTATATAAAAGAAAATGATTTAAGTTTGAAAATAATAAATATGAAAACAAGAAGGTTTAACAAAAAATCTGTGTTATTTTGGGTATATGTTGTTCTGTTTTTCGGAGCTTTTTATTTGAGTTCAGAGGTTGTTGAGTATACAAGGAAGATAGGTAAACCAGAAATATTTTTAAATGGCTTTTTATTATTTGCTGAAATTTTAGTAATTATAAGGACTGTAGTTGTAAGTATGAATGTGTTCTATTTTTCAAAAGATATGGAAAATGTGCTACATCTGCCAATAAAACCAATTGAAATTCTTATTTCTAAATTAAATACTTTATTATTTATGAATTATGAACTAGAATTAATATTTGCTGCAGTACCCTTATTAAATTATGGAATTTATAATAATGCTCAATTATCGTATTTCTTTAATTTAATTTTATTATTAGTATTATTTCCAATATTTGCAGTTTTAGTTGTTAGTATTATAATGCTTTTTTTAATGAAAACTATAAAGCTTTTTAAAAATAAAGAATTAATGCAATTTATAGTTGGATTTGCATTTATGTTTGTTTTAATTTTATTTATGAACAAAGCACTAACATATACATTTCAAAATGCTGAGTATATAAATGAGAATCAAGAACTAGTATTAAATAATATAAACAATAATATTGTTAAGATAAACAGTTATTTTCTAAATATTAAACCTACAGCAAATATTTTGCAAGAAAAAGGTATATTAAAAATACTATTTAATTACTGTAAGTTATTATTTATTAATGCAATCGCGTTTTTAATATTTATATATTTAGGAAATAAGCTTTATCTAAAACAGTTATTAAAAGCAAATTTCTACACAAAAAAGAAAATAAAAAAACAGATAAAAGTTAACAAAAAGATTAAAAGAAAAAGTATTATTAATGCATTTATTACTAAAGAATTTAAAGTTTTGCTAAAAAATCCATTGTTCTTTATGCAAACTTTATACCCCATATTTATTAATACTTTAACAATTTGTGTACTTGTCATTGCGCTAGTTCCAGTAATTAATAATGCACTTCATATGGAAGAAAATAGAGAATTACTAGAAGGGTTAAAATTTAATTTAGAAGCTGTATGTATTATATTAGGTGCTATACAAGTTGTAGGATTATTTAATAATTCATCAATAACAGCGTTTTCTAGAGATGGAAAAAGTGCATATATAAACAAATCACTTCCAGTAAGTTTATATAAACAATTTATATATAAAAATATACCTCAGATTTTTATAAATACAATTTCAACTATAATTATTCTGTTTGTAATTGTTTATAAAATACCTGCTATAGGAATAAAGTATTATTTTATTATTTTTGGAATTTCATTGTTATTAACAATAATAAACAGTAATATTTTATGCTTAATAGATTTACTTATGCCAAAGCTAGAATGGGATGCTGAATATGATATTTTAAAAAACAATAAAAACAAGTTGTTTCAATATGTTTTAATTATATTAAATATTTTACTTTTGGTATTTGTTAATGATGCTTTCGAAAAGCATAATTTAGATAAATCTTTAATTATTTTTTCAACGGCTTTAGGTGCTTTCTTTATAGTATTTAATATATTATTTAAAAAGTATCAAACAAGATTATTTAATAAAATAAAATAGAAAAAAGCGAAAAGAACCCAAATTATTAGACATGGAAGTTTAAAAATTTGGGTTCAATTAATAATGACACTTATTGTTTATTTCTAAAGAAGTAAATATAAGCAATTATTATAATAATTACTAAGAATATATAGTGACTACCTAAAAAACTACTGAACAAGTCTTTTATAAAAGGTATATTGTATATAATAAAGATTATTAGAAATGTTATACAAATAGCTATTATAGTTTTTAGACGTTCGCTTATATTTTCTTTGAAATTGTTATTATTTATATTTGAGTTTTGTTCTTTATAAGCAGTGTTTTGACTATTGTTATCATTATTATAGTTTGTGTTATAATAATTATTATTAAAGTTTTCCTTAGTATATTTATAATTTTTTCTATAGCTATTATAAATATTGTTTCTGTAAATATTCAATTCTTTTTTTAAATTCATATTTTCATTTAATATTATTTCATATTGTTCTTTCGATATATCTTCATTAATCAAATTTTGGTCATATTCATATTTTTTTTCTGGATTAGATAAAATATCATA
>ODAI011004736.1_pt1 | contig 23391 bp, 15 predicted proteins | sample 1539321 | NCBI WGS metagenome assembly ODAI01 (sample SAMN02144231, study PRJEB22623) | gut metagenome | biome: sheep rumen | host: Ovis aries | place: New Zealand | reverse complement strand
TGTGAAGAGGCTTGGCGGGTTCTCGTGGTGCAAAGGTACTGCTTTTTATTTTGAATAGCCAAACTTTTTTGAAGAAAATCCGTGAGTATCCGAGTAATCTGTGGTTAACTCAATAGATTGGTATTCGTGAGATTGGCTTCGCCCATTATCGTCACGACTCGGCATAGACATCAAGCGAGCTTGCTTTCAGCGAACTCTGTCACGACTCGGCATAGCTCAAACGTGGTTTGGCTCTGCTCTCGCTGCTCCATCGCTTGTGTCTCTGCTCTCGCTGCTCCGATAATTCGTGTTATTCGTGTTCGAATAAATCATATCTGCTGGTTCTGTTGTTTCTGTTGAGGTGCCAAAAGCATTGAGTTGAAGGGATAAATGCATTGAGTTGATGGGATAAATGCATTGAGTTGATGGGGCAAAAGCATTGAGTTGAGGGGACAAAAGCGTTGAGGCGAAAACAAAAACCTGCAGGTTTTCATTTGAAAACTTGCAGGTTTTTATATGTAAACCTATAGGTTTTTATGGGATAACCTGTAGGTTAATGATGGCTTTAAGCAGCGGTGCCGGTCTTTCCGGCACGGTACCTTGCAACTACAAAGGTACAACAAAACGGGCGGAAAACCAAATTTTTCGGCACCTAAAAAATGAAGGTTTCAAAACGTTGTCACACCCATCCTCTGTAGGGTCTTATTTGTTGAACTCCCCTCGCTTTACTAAATACTCCCCAATCTGTACGGCATTGAGGGCGGCACCCTTGCGAATCTGGTCGCCGGTGAGCCAGAGGGTGATGCCGTTGTCGTTGGCGAGGTCGCGGCGCACGCGTCCTACATAGACATCGTCCTTGCCGGCAGACTCTAACGGCATGGGGTATACGTAGTTCTGCGGGTCGTCCTTGAGGGTGACGCCGTCGGCTTTGGCGAGAGCTTCGCGTACCTGTTCTACGGTGAGCGGCTTCTCGGTCTCTATCCATACCGACTCGGAGTGGGAGCGGAGAGAGCTGACACGCACGCAGGTGGCACTGGTGCGCACGTCGCTGTGCATGATCTTCTGCGTCTCGTTGAACATCTTCATCTCCTCCTTGGTGTAGTCGTTTTCAGTCATGACGTCAATCTGCGGGATGACGTTGTATGCCAGCTGGTGCGGGAACTTCTTGATGGTCTTCACCTCGCCCGTCTCTACCAGTTCCTTGTACTGCTGTTGCAGCTCAGCCATTGCCACGGCACCAGCTCCGCTGGCACTCTGATAGCTGGAGATATGTATGCGCTTGATGTGCGACAGTTCCTCGATGGGCTTCAATACGACTACCATCATGATGGTCGTGCAGTTGGGGTTGGCGATGATGTTGCGCGGACGGTTGAGTGCATCCTCGGCGTTCACCTCCGGCACGACGAGCGGCACGTCCTTATCCATGCGGAAGGCGCTGCTGTTGTCGATCATCACGCAGCCGTACTTGGTGATGGTCTCTGCGAAGTCTTTCGATGTGCCACCTCCGGCGCTGACAAATGCCACGTCGATGTCCTTGAAGTCATCGTTGTGTTGCAGGAGTTTCACCTCATAGTCTTTGCCCTTGAAGTTGTACTTGGTACCGGCGCTGCGCTCGGAACCGAAGAGTACGAGTTCGTCGATGGGGAAGTTTCTCTCAGCGAGAATGCGCAGGAATTCCTGACCTACGGCGCCGCTGGCGCCAACAATAGCTACTTTCATATTTTAGTTTTTACATCAAATTTGGCTGCAAAATTACATAAAAACGAGTGCAGAACAAAATATACTTGTTTATTTTTTATGCCGAGTGCATTGTAAGTTCTCTAAAATTACACAAAAACAAGGGAAATGCAAAAGGAAAGTAATCTTTTCTTTTGCATTTCCGCATGTGAGGTGGTCACCGATACGTGCAGACTTCTTCATGCTGATGCAAAAAATACGATGAAGTCATTCCTTTTCGTCAAGAAAATCGTATATTTGCAACGAATTATGCAATACTTTCCGATAACAGACCCGACGCTGGTCTTCTTTGTCGTGCTGCTGATTATCCTGTTGGCACCTATCGTGATGGGACGTCTGCGCATTCCACATATCATTGGTATGGTGTTGGCAGGCGTGCTGGTTGGTCAGTACGGCTTCAACATCCTGGAGCGCGATGCGTCGTTTGAGCTGTTCGGAAAGGTGGGACTCTACTACATCATGTTCCTGGCAGGGCTGGAGATGGACATGGAGAACCTGCGCAAGAACATCGGTCGTGTGGGCGTGTTTGCGCTGCTGACTTTCTCCGTACCCTTCGTGCTGACCTTCTTTGCGGGCAGGGCCATGCTCGGCTATTCGGGTATGGCACTGATGATGCTGGGTTGTCTGATGGCTTCGAACACGCTGATAGCCTATCCCATCGTGGGACGCTACGGCTTGCAGCGTCACGAGACGTCAACGCTCAGCGTGGGTGCATCGATGACATCGCTCTTCTTTGCACTCGTCGTCTTGGCAGCCACGGTCAACAGTGTGTCGCCGACAAGTGGCGCTGCCGACAACCAGCTGCTGTTCTGGGTGTGGTTTTTGGTGCGTTTCGCCCTGTTCTGCGTCGGCATGGCGTTCCTCGTCCCACGCCTGACGCGCTGGTTCCTGCGCAGCTATTCCGATGCCGTCATGCAGTTCATCTTTGTCATGGCTGTGGTGTTCCTCAGTGCCGCCCTCTCCGACTGGATAGGACTGGAGGGAATTTTCGGTGCTTTCCTGGCAGGACTCATCCTGAACCGCTACATCCCCACGGTGTCGCCGCTGATGAACCGCATTGAGTTCACCGGCAACGCCCTCTTCATACCCTATTTCCTGATAGGTGTCGGCATGCTCATCAACGTGCGGCTGCTCTTCGAGGGTGGCAACATCTTGTGGGTGGTCTTCTGTATCGTCGTCTTCGGAACGCTCGGCAAGGCGTTGGCAGCCTATATCTCGGCACTGCTGTTCCGCTTCCCGCTGGTGTGGGGGCACATGATGTTCGGTCTGACCTCTGCCCATGCCGCCGGTGCCATCGCCATCGTCATGGTGGGCAGGCGCATCGAGACGGCTCCGGGTGAGTATCTCTTTGGCGACGACATCCTCAATGGCGTGATTATCATGATTCTGTGTACCTGTGTCATCTCGACACTGGTGACCGAATATGCTGCTCGTCGCATCCGCCTGCAAGAGAAAGAAGCACTGCCAGAGGCGCATCAGTCTGCCGACGACGAGAAGATACTGATACCGGTGAAGTATCCGGAGTATGCCGACAACCTGGTAGAGATGGCGATGATGATGCGCAACCCACGGCTGAACCGAGGCCTGGTGGCGCTGAACGTGGTCTATGACGACACGAACATGAAGAAGAACCAGGAGGAAGGACGGCGGCTGTTGCACCATCTGCAGCACATGGCGAGTGCCGCCGACGTGCCCTTGCAGACGCAGGTGCGCATCGCTGCCAACATTGCCAACGGCATCAAGCATGCCTTCAAGGAGTTCCAGGCATCGGAGATCATCATGGGACTGCACTTCCACAAGGAGATTTCCAGGAAGTTCTGGGGCGAGTTCACGCAGAGCCTATACAACGGACTGACCAACCAGATCATCATTGCACGTATCATGCAGCCGCTGAACACCATACGCCGCATAGAGGTGGCGGTGCCGTCGCGGGCAGAGCTGGAGCCCGGTTTCTACCGATGGCTGGAAAGGCTGGGGCGCATGGCGGACAACCTGGACTGCCGCGTACGCTTCCACGGCCGTCAGGAGACGCTGACGCTGCTCAGCGAATACATTCAGAACCGGCATCCCAGCGTCAGGGCAGAGTATACGCCGATGGGACACTGGAACGAGTTGCCAGAGCTGGCGTCGAACATCCGTGAAGACCACATGTTTGTTGTCGTGACCGCCAGAAAGGGTACCATCTCCTTCAAGAACGCACAGGAACGTCTGCCCGATGAAATCAACCGCTACTTCTCCGGCAAGTCGCTCATGATCATCTTCCCCGACCAGTATGGCGAGGCGATGGATGCCATGACCTTCTCGCAGGCACAACACACCGAGGAACGGTCGGTATACGATGTGCTCTTGGAGTGGATTGGGAAGAAGATAAAGCGGTAGACGGTCTGACGGGTCCGACGATTCCGATGATTCCGATGATTCCGACAGGTCGGACAAGTCAGACCAGTCCGCCCCGTCCGACAATAAAAAAAAGATTATGATAGAAGTAAGAGATATCACGAAGAGATTCGGCTCGTTGCAGGTACTGAAAGGCATCAACCTGCAGATCAACAAGGGTGAGGTGGTGAGCATCGTCGGGCCGAGCGGTGCAGGAAAGACGACGTTGCTACAGATGATCGGTACGCTGGACAAGCCCGACAAGGGCACCGTCATTGTAGACGGAGTGGATGTCGGCGGTCTGTCGGCGAAGAAGCTGAGCGACTTCCGCAACCAGCACTTAGGCTTTGTGTTCCAGTTTCACCAGTTGTTGCCTGAGTTTACTGCCATCGAGAATGTGATGATTCCTGCCTACATAGCCGGCACGAAGCATGCTGAGGCGCGGAAACGGGCGGAGGAACTGTTGGCGTTTATGGGATTGACCGACCGTGCCGCACACAAACCCAACGAACTGTCGGGGGGTGAGAAGCAGCGGGTGGCGGTGGCACGGGCGCTGATGAACAATCCTGCCGTCATCCTTGCCGACGAACCGTCGGGGTCGCTCGACTCACAAAACAAAAAGGAGTTGCACCAGCTGTTCTTCGACCTGCGCGACAAGTTCGGTCAGACGTTCGTCATCGTCACCCATGATGAGGAACTGGCTGCACTCACCGACCGCACCATCCACCTGAAGGATGGGAGGATAATTGATAATTGATAATTGACAATTGATAATTGACAATTCATAATTCACAATTGACAATTCACAATTCATAATTGACATTTGAACAGTAACAGATTCTTCATTCTTCATTCTTCATTCTTCATTTAACATTCTTCATTCTTCATTCTTCATTCTTCATTTAACAAATGTTTTCACGAACACAGTTGCTATTGGGCAAGGCTGCCATGGACAAGTTGGCGAAGGCACATGTGGCGGTCTTCGGCATTGGCGGTGTGGGCGGCTATGTCGTAGAGGTGTTGGCACGGAGTGGGATAGGGGCACTCACGCTCATAGACAAGGATGTGGTGGACGTCACCAACTTGAACCGGCAGATTATCGCCTTGCACTCTACGGTAGGACAACCGAAGGTGGAGGTGGCACGACAGCGTGTCCTCGACATCAACCCCGACTGCCGGGTGACGACCTTCGAAATGTTCTATCTGCCAGAGAATGCTGACAGCTTCGACTTCAGTCAGTATGATTATGTGGTGGACTGTGTAGACACGGTGACGGCAAAGCTCGACCTCATCAGGCGTTGCCATGAGCAGCAGGTGCCGCTGTTGTCGTGTATGGGGGCTGCCAACAAGATGGATGCAACGGCTTTCCGCGTAGCAGACATCTACAAGACGAACATGGACCCGCTGGCAAAGATTATCCGGAAGAAACTTCGCAAGTTAGGCATTCCTCAACAGAAAGTGGTCTATAGTGAGGAAGAACCGATGACACCTGCAGAGGTCTCGACAGAGACGAAGCCGACCGGTCGTCCCGTACCAGCCAGCAATGCTTTCGTTCCCGCTGCTGCCGGGCTTGTTGCCGGTGGTGAGGTGGTGAAGGACTTGATTAACGGTTTTTCATCCATCTTCCGCGATACAGATGGATGAGGAAGAGCGTGCCGCGGAAGGTCAGCTCGACAGCCATGGCAAACCAGACACCTTGCAGTCCGTAGGTGGAGGCAAGGGCGTAGGCGAGAGAGAGGCGCACCAGCCACATAGAGCCGAGGTTGATGATGGCTGGCTTCAGCGTGTTGCCGGCACCGACGCAGATGCTGTAGGCGACAATAGAGGCTGCAAAGAACGGTTCGGCAAAGGCTTCGATGCGCAGGCAGTCGGAACCGAGGTCGCGGATTTCTTCTACCGGTGTCATCAGTCCCATCAGTTCCGGGGCTGTGATATACATGATGACACCCATCAGCGCCATGACCAGCATGCCGGTAGCCACCGTCATCTTGGAGAAAGAACGGCAGAGGTCGCGTCGCATGGCGCCAATGCTCTGTCCGATGAGCGTGGTGGCAGCCTCGCCGACACCGTAGCCCGGCATGTAGCAGAGGCTCTCGGCGGTGATGGCAAAGGTGTTGGCAGCAATGGCGAAGTTGCCAAGTGGTGCGACAATCATCGTCGATGCTATCTGTGCTCCACTCATCAGCGTCGACTGAAAAGCCATGGGCAGGCTGATTCTCACGGCATTACGGATGTAGTTCCATTTGACTGTCGACGTGAAGGGAGTCAGATGTTTGAAGCGATTGCTGTCGGTGGCATCCGTCCTGTTGCGCAGGATGCCGAGGATGTTGGAGCGATAGAAGGCAAACCAGCTCTGGAAGAGGCTGGAGACGAGGTAGGCGAGGGCTGTGCCGAGGGCAGCACCTGCTACATGTAGTCCTGCTCCGGGGATGGTGACGGCATGTCCGAGGACGGTGACCTCGCGTGTCGGGAAGATGAGCAGGAAGTTGAACACCACATCGAGGACGCACAACACGACGCTCATCGCACTCGATACCCGCATGTTGCCCTCACATTTGAGCATGGCTGAAGCAAGGTTGTTCAGTTGCATGAGGGGTATGGCACAGGCGAAAATCATGAAGTAGGTGCTGGAGTCGTCGGCGATGTCGTCTCCACCGCCCAACCAGTAGGGCAGGGGATATGAGAGGGCGAGGGCGACGAGCATGATGACGAGGCTCAGCAGGAGGCTGCTTGCCAGGCCGTGGCGCACCACGTCGCGGGCACTCTTGAAGTCATTGGCACCGATGAAGTGTGCCGTCTGGACGGAGAAGCCCATCGAGATGGCACCGGCGAGACCGCCAAACAGCCAGATGGTGCTCTCTACCAGTCCGATGGCTGCCGGCGCTTCGGCTCCCAGGCTGCCCACCATCGCCTGGTCGATGAAGAACATCATGACGTTGGTGACCTGTGCCAGAATAGAAGGGATGCTCAACAAGTAGATCAAGTTGAGCTTCTCGCTGCCCGTCATGGACTTCCCATCGCGGATCATGCTGAGTAGACCGTCGCTTTTCGCTTTTGAAAACACCGATATATATTCTTCTTATGGCGGTTGCGGGGCTGCAAAGTTACGGAAAAACGAGGGCAGAACAAAATAAACTTGTTTATTTTTTATGCCGAGTGCCATTAACTTCGGCGAAGCCAGAGTTACGGAAAGTCGAGAGTAATACAAAGAAAAAAACTGCTTTTCTTTGCATTTCCGAGACGTAGTAACTACTTAAAACTCGCTCCGCTCATCTCAGTGACGTGGAGCGTCGAGCGTAGCAAAGCTAAGGGATACGAAAAAGGGTAGTCCCCACACATGGTGAAAACTACCCTTTCCTTCTTATTTACCTTAAAACTAACTTTCTTTTCAGTTGTGGACTTTAGTGCTTCTCAATGCTTTTGTCCACCAAGTAGGCTGTTGTCGCACAAAGCGCAATCAGCATTAACATTCCTGTCATAGTCATCTTTTTACCCTTTCTTTACTTTAAATTAAACTTCTCGGACTCGCCTCGCGGCTGAGTGTTATCCCGACTTGTAAACATTCTCTTTGCCGTCTTTTTGCGGCTAACGGACAATTTCTTTACTTTTCTCTCAAATTCTTCAATCCGTTTCTCTCAAACATGTCTCTACTTCCTAATGAAATTGAATGCCTTCTCTTGTCATCCCTTGCCGGAATCCGGATTCCTTTTCTCTTACCTTTTCGGAAGTGTCATACCTATTGGTCATCCCTTGAGCAATCTTCTCTTACCTTTTGCTTGCCTCTTCAGCAATCTTTTCGTACCTATTGGTTGTCCCTGAGCAATCTTTTGTCGCCTTGAACGAATACCTTTGTTATCCTTTTGACGGTGCAAAGATATGAAGTTCTGCATCATGCGACAATAGTTTTGGGGCGTTTTCTTGTAAAAAAGGCTGCTTTTTTGACGTAAATCAAGCCGTTGTGTGCGCGCACAACGGCTTGATTGCATATTCATCCACTATATATAAATAAGGTATAGGGCTTGTCAGAGTGAGCTGCGTGTCTCCCCTGCGTGCCAGAAGTCCGTCAGTAGGATTCGGAAAATCAGGGTAGAGTAGGCAGGGATGCCGCTGGTCGAGTTTTGCGTGGTGCCGTATCCCAGTTGGTAGGGAATGTACACATCCCAGTCGTCGTCGATGTGCATGTGTTGCAAAGCCGTCTGGAAGCCGTCAATGACATCGCTTACTTCCAAGTCGATGGGCTTGGCGGTGGCAGGATTGAACTCTCCCACCCACGAACTGTCGAACTGGTAGCCACTGGTGTAGGTCAGCGAGGGCAGCAGATGGCCGCGGTAGTGTACGCGGACCTCATCCGTCTGTATGGGCATGCCGCTATCCTCGTTGCCACTCTGGTTGACATGAACGATGATGCATCTCTCTGCGGGAACGTCTTTCGCCGTACTGTAAGAGATGGCAGGGATGATTTTCCACGTCAGGTCGCCGCCGTCAATCTTCGCTTTCGTCTCGTTATAGAGGTTCCTCCAATAGGTTTCGTTCTTATTCTGCCAGTTGGAGTACTCGTCCTCCTTGTCATTCTCTTCTTTGCACGACACCAGCAGGGTAGCCATCATGAGGAGAACGGGCAGGAATGCGAAGATTCCTTTTACCTTATTAAATATATGTGACATACGATTTCGTTTTTACAGTTTCTTCAACAGGCTGGTGATGCTCACCTTGTCTTCGATGATGCTGCGCAGGTCGCTGATGGCTACACGCTCCTGTTGCATGGTGTCGCGGTGGCGAAGGGTGGCCATGCCGTCGTTGAGCGTGTCGTGGTCTACGGTGACGCAGTAGGGAGTACCGATGGCATCCTGGCGGCGGTAGCGCTTTCCGATGGAGTCTTTCTCTTCGTAGTGGGTGTTGAAGTGGAAGCGCAGGTCGTTGACAATCTCGCGTGCCTTCTCTGGCAGTCCGTCTTTCTTCACCAACGGCAGCACGGCACACTTCACAGGAGCCAGTGCCTCTGGCAGTTTCAGTACTACACGTGTCTCTCCGTTCTCCAGCTTCTCCTCCTGATAGCTGTGACACATGATAGAAAGGAACATGCGGTCTACACCAATAGAGGTCTCGATGACGTACGGTGTGTAGCTCTCGTTGGTTTGCGGGTCGAAGTATTTGATGCTCTTACCAGAGAACTTCTCATGTTGTGACAGGTCGAAGTTGGTGCGGCTGTGGATACCCTCCACCTCCTTGAAGCCGAAAGGCATCTTGAACTCGATGTCGGTAGCAGCATTGGCATAGTGAGCCAGCTTCTCGTGGTCGTGGAAACGGTAGTTCTCAGCACCGAAGCCGAGTGCCTGGTGCCACTTCATGCGTGTCTCCTTCCACTTCGGGAACCAGTCGAGCTCCGTTCCGGGAGCAACGAAGAACTGCATCTCCATCTGCTCAAACTCACGCATACGGAAGATGAACTGGCGGGCAACAATCTCGTTGCGGAACGCCTTACCGATCTGTGCGATACCGAACGGAATCTTCATGCGGCCGGTCTTCTGTACGTTCAGGTAGTTGACGAAGATGCCCTGAGCCGTTTCCGGACGCAGGTATACCTTCATGGCACCATCGGCAGAGGCTCCCATCTCGGTAGAAAACATCAGGTTGAACTGGCGGACGTCCGTCCAGTTGCGAGTGCCGCTGATGGGGCAGACAATCTCTTCGTCGAGGATAATCTGCTTGAGTTCAGCCAGGTCGGGACCTTGCATGGCTGCGGTATAGCGCTCGTGCAGGGCATCACGCTTCTGCTTGAGTTCGCTCACGCGCGGTGATGTGGCGAGGTACTGTTCCTCGTTGAAAGCCTCCTTGAAACGTTTGCGGGCTTTCTCTACTTCCTTCTGGATCTTCTCGTCGTACTTGGCAATCTGGTCTTCGATGAGAACGTCAGCACGATAGCGCTTCTTGGAGTCACGGTTGTCGATGAGCGGGTCGTTGAATGCATCTACGTGACCACTCGCCTTCCATATCGTCGGGTGCATGAAGATAGCCGAGTCTATGCCCACGATGTTCTCGTGGAGCAGCACCATAGACTGCCACCAGTACTGTTTGATATTGTTTTTCAGCTCTACACCGTTCTGTCCATAGTCGTAAACGGCGCCAAGTCCGTCATAGATCTCACTACTTGGGAAGACGAAGCCATACTCTTTGCAGTGGCTTACAATCTTCTTGAATACATCTTCTTGTTGTGCCATGATAATGATAAATTTGCAAATTTGGTTGCAAAGGTACTTATAATAATTGATAATTGATGATTGACAATTGATATTTTTTTCCTTTGATCTACCTCGAATGGGCTCGAATGGTCACCCCAGCACCCAGCCCACGAGGTAGAGCACGATGGGGATGGTGACGGCGGCAATGCCGATGAAGTCGATGTAGACACCCGTCTTAATCATCTTCGTAATGGGGATGTAGCCACTGGCATAGACGATGGCATTGGGCGGTGTGGAAACCGGCAGCATGAAGCCGAGCGATGACGACAGTGCAACGCCTACTGCCACAGGTACGGGGCTGAAGCCCGCCGAGACAGCGGCACCTATCGCCAGCGGACCAATCATGTTGGTGGCTGCCGTATGGGATGTCAGCTCGGAGAGCAGCAAAGCCATCACACAGAAGACGGCAACGAGGATGAGCTGTGACGGTTCTCCGCCTAACATGGATATAATCTGGTCGCCAATCCATCCCGACAAGCCTGTGGAGTACATCATTCCACCCATTGCCAATCCGCCGCCGAAGAGGAGCAGCGTGCCCCAGTCTACGCCTGTTACAGCCTCACGCCAACGCAGTGTTTTCTTCTTGAAACTCTTGTCGGCAGGCAGGAAGAACAGCAGCAAGGCACCCACCATGGCGGCGATAGCCTCCGGGAACAACTTGTTGTAGCCTTTCAGAATCTCGCTGTCTGTGCCATAGACCATGCTCAAGATGCCTGGTGTCACCCACAAGATAACAGCTACCAGGAACGCTACAAGCGTGTTCTTCTGTGCCATCGTCCATCGCCCTAACCCCTTCACCCTTTCGGCGATGAGGTCTTGGGCTCCCTCAATGTGCTTGATGTCGGCAGGGAACATGTGCCAAAGCACCAGGTAGGCAATGACAAAGTAGCAAATCATTGCCACAAAGCCCCATACCATCCAGTCGAAGAACGAGATGTGGATATGTGCCAGTTCGTCGAGGAAGCCCAACATGATGATATTCGGCGGAGTGCCGATAGGGGTCAGTACGCCGCCGATAGAGCAGGCGTAAGCCGTCATGAGCATCAGTCCTGTTGCATATTTATACGTACTCAGGTTGATTTCCTTGCCTTTGGCAGCCATCATCTCGCGGATAGCCTCCAGCAATCCCAAGGCTATGGGGAACATCATCGCTGCCGTTGCCGTGTTGCTGATCCAACCTGAGCAGAGCATACATGCCAGTCCGATGGCAAGGAAGATGCGACGTGGTGAGTCGCCCACCCATTTCATCGACATGATGCCGTAGGCAATGCGCTTGTCCAACCCGTTCACCGTCATCGCCTTGGCAATGATAAACCCACCCATGAACAGGAATATCATGGGGTTGGCAAAAGCTGCAAAAGCATCTTTCATCTTGACGATGCCCAATACCACGCAGAGTGTCGGACCGACAAGCGACGTCACGGGGATGGGTATCGGCTCCGTTATCCACCAGAGCGACACCAGTGTCATCACCGCCAGCAGGTGGTGGGCTTCCGGTGACAGACCGGCAATGGGTGTAAACCATACGATGAGTGCACAGATGGGTCCGCAGAAAGAACCAATCATTCTTCTTCTACGGTCAAATTTCGAATCTTCTTCTTGTGCGATTGCTTGTTCAGCTGTAGCTGTCTCTTTCAAGTTTTTGTCCATAGGTTAGGGTCTTGGGACGGTATAAAAATCGAATTTTGCTGCAAATTTAAATATTTTTCTCCATATATTGATGTTTTTAGAGAAAAGTTTTGTATATTTGCAAATGCGAAAAAGTAAAATGTACTGAAAACTTTCAAATCTAATTCTAAGCAAATATGAATAGTTCAGTTATCATTGTCGGCATTATCTTCCTGATTGGGATCGGGTTGGTACTCTACAAGTACAGCCATCGAAAGAGTCTTCATGACAACGTAGATCAACTGAAAAAGGTCATCGGCATGATTTATGCAGAGCGGGAGACGGACTTGATTACTCAGAACAAGCTCATCAAAGGGCTGAAAGTGCACCTGGGCATCAACGAGAAAATGGCGTTGAAGCTCATCGGCAAGGCGCGCCACGAGAACCTTGTGGAGCCCGACTTGTCGGATATCCACAAATCTGGAAAGATAAGATACAAGAAGAATTTCTGAAAACCATAAACCATGACCGACGAAGAGAAGATAGAAGAAGAGCTTTTGAACGAAACCGAGACATCCGACTACAAGCCTGCCAACAGGTTTGATGCTTCTGCCGTGCACCACCTTAGCGGCATGTATCAGAACTGGTTCCTGGACTATGCCTCATATACCATATTAGACCGTGCCGTTCCTCACATCGAAGACGGACTGAAACCCGTGCAGCGACGTATCCTGCACTCGATGAAACGCATGGACGATGGCAGATATAATAAGGTGGCAAACATTGTCGGACACACCATGCAGTTCCATCCTCATGGCGATGCCAGTATCGGCGATGCCCTTGTACAGTTGGGACAGAAGGAACTGCTCATCGACACTCAGGGCAACTGGGGCAACATCCTGACTGGTGACCGGGCTGCCGCACCGCGATATATCGAGGCACGCCTCTCTAAGTTTGCACTCGATACGGTCTTTAATCCCAAGACCACCGAGTGGCAACTCTCCTACGACGGTCGCAACAAAGAGCCTGTCGTGCTGCCGGTGAAGTTTCCGTTGCTGTTGGCACAGGGTGCTGAAGGTATTGCCGTAGGTCTTTCCACCAAGATTCTTCCACACAACTTCTGTGAGATTTGCGATGCTGCCATCAGTTATCTGCGCAACGAAGAGTTCCATCTATACCCCGACTTCCCCACAGGAGGCAGCATTGACGTGTCGAAATACAACGACGGGCAGCGGGGTGGTGTGCTGAAGGTGCGTGCCAAGATAGACAAACTCGACCAGAAGACACTTGTCATCCGTGAGATACCCTTCTCGAAAACCACTTCGACACTGATCGACTCTATCCTGAAAGCTGTTGAAAAGGGAAAGATCAAAGCCAAGAAGGTAGAAGACAACACCGCTGCCGATGCGGAAATCCTGGTGCACCTCGCCCCAGGAACGTCATCAGACAAGACCATCGACGCCCTCTATGCCTTCTCCGATTGCGAAATCAACATCTCGCCCAACTGTTGTGTCATCGAAGACAACAAGCCGAAGTTCCTTACCGTCAGCGACGTGTTGCGCTCTTCGGTCGACTTCACCAAGTCGCTGTTGCGTAAGGAACTGGAGATTCGCAAGCATGAACTGGAGGAGCAACTTTTCTTTGCTTCCTTGGAGCGCATCTTCATCGAGGAGCGCATCTACAAAGGAAAGCCTTTCGAGAATGCCACCTCCACCGACCAGCTCTGCGAGTACATTGACGAACGGCTCACACCTTTCTATCCGCAGTTCATCCGTGAGGTGCGCAAAGAGGACATCCTGCGCCTGCTGGAAATCAAGATGCAGCGCATTGCCAAGTTCTCTAAGGACAAGAACGACGATCTCATTGCCCGCATCGAGGCTGAGATAGCCGAGATCAACAAAGACTTGGGTCGCATGACGCAGGTCACCATCCGCTGGTTTGAGTTCATCAAGAATAAGTATGGTGCCGAGCATCCGCGCAAGACGGAAATCAAGAACTTTGAAACTATCGTTGCCGCCAAGGTTGCCGAAGCCAACCAGAAGCTCTACATCAACCGCAACGAGGGCTTCATCGGTACAGGACTGAAGAAGGACGAGTTTGTCTGCAACTGTTCCGACATTGACGACATCATCATCTTCTATAAGGATGGCAAGTATAAGGTCATCCGGGTAGCAGAGAAAATCTTCGTAGGTAAGAACGTGTTGTACGTTCAGGTGTTTAAGAAGAATGACAAGCGCACCACCTACAACGTGGTCTATCGCGACGGGAAGAAGGGACCGTACTACATCAAGCGCTTCAACATCCCGTCAATAACCCGTGACAAGGATTATGATGTCACCCAGGGAACACCAGGATCCAAGGTGATGTATTTCACCGCCAACCCCAACGGCGAGGCAGAAATCATCAAGATAACCCTCGATGCCAGCGTGCAGGTCACCAATCCGCGCATGAGCATCTTCTTGGAGCGCAACTTTGCCAACATCCTCATCAAGGGACGGGCGGCACGCGGTAACGTGATAACCAAGAAACCTATCCACCGCATCGGGCTGAAAAGTCACGGTCACTCCACGCTTGGAGGCAGGAAGGTGTGGTTCGACCCTGATGTCAACCGTATCAACTACGAGGAACACGGACGCTTCCTCGGTGAGTTCAACGATGGTGAGAGCATCCTTGTGGTGCTGAAGAACGGTGAGTTCTATCTCAGCAACTTCGATGCCAACAACCATTATGAAGACAATATCCTGCTCATTGAGAAGTTCGACGAGCAGAAGGTGTGGACGGCAGTGCTCTATGATGCTGACAATCAGGGTTATCCATACGTGAAACGCTTCTATATGGAAGCCAGCAAAAAGCACCAGAACTTCCTTGGCGACAACCCAGAGTCGCGTCTCGTCATTCTCAGCGAACAAGTCTATCCGCGCTTGAATGTCACGTTCGGTGGAGACGACAGCAGCCGTCCGCCGATGGAGATTGATGTGGAACAGTTTATCGGCGTAAAGGGATTCAAGGCAAAAGGTAAGCGCATCAGCACCTGGCAGATAGACCATATCGAGGAGCTGGAACCGTTACGCTTCCCAGAGCCTGAACAGGAAGCGGATGAGGATTCCGATTTGTCTGAGTCATCGGCTGACACCTCCTCGGTAGAAGAAGACTTAGACCCTGATGCCGGCAAGAGCCAGCAGCAAGTCATCGATGAAATGACGGGTCAGCTCAGTCTCTTCCCCGATGACGTGTAAGCGTGGCAATAGCATATCGCTCACTCGTAACTGTGTGTTTAGGGGGTACTTTCGTTTGAAAGTGAAAAGAAAAATGCTATTTTCTTTTGCATTTTCCTCACTTCTTCGTACCTTTGCCCCGCATTTAGCACTTGTCGGCATAGCTCAGTTGGTTAGAGTATCACCTTGACATGGTGGGGGTCCTTGGTCCGAATCCAAGTGTCGACACCGATAGATAGGAGGAATCACTCCCGTGGTTCCTCTTTTTTCTGAAAGCGCCTGTGGCGGAATTGGCAGACGCGCTAGACTTAGGATCTAGTGTCTTACGACGTGCAGGTTCGATTCCTGTCAGGCGCACCATCTTCCCCAATCACTTTATTGGATAAAAAATGAGGAGCAGTCTGAACGTTCAGGACTGCTCCTCTCAAATAGCTGATGATAAGCTTGTGTGTTAGTATCGTTGTGTTAGTATTTTCTTCACTTGCCATCAGCCAGGTCAGAATCTGCCGCTGCCCGATGAATAGTTGCTCAGTGTGATGCTGCTGCCACCGCTGATGGTGGCATCGAGCTTCAGCATGCCGCCGAAGTATTCCGTACCCCCCGTGATGGTAGCACCGGAATAGACGGCAGGGGTAGAAGACGTGTAGACCACGAGCGGCTGACTGCTGCCACCTCCGCCTTGACCCGGTCCGAAGCCACCGCCGCTACTCGACGATTTAGCAGGAGTCTTAAAAGCTGCTACGGGTGTCGTGCCGTTGTAGAGGGCATACCAGGTGTTGCCTGTCCAAGAGGTGGTTTGCTTGCAGGTGCCGCCTGTAATGCTAGCACCGTTCTCCAGTTTTCCTACGGCAATGATGGTACCGCCCTGTATGTAGAGTTTCTTCTGTTCCTCGGTGTTGGCATCGATGGCAACCTCTGCACCTGATGCGCCGATGGCGTAGACGAGACCGCCCTTGACGTAGCAGTTCCCGTTGGCATCTATGCCGTCGTTGTTGGTGGCGTGTGCAAAGACATAGCCGTCGTTGATGGTCAGGTCGCCTTTCGAGTTGATGCCGTCATCATAGGTGTTGCAGGTGGTGTTGCCTCCATTGATGGTCAGCGTGCCCTTGCTTTCAATGCCTTCAGCACCCGTTCCTGTCGTGGTGACGTTGATGGTTCCGCCGCTGATGGTGATGTTGCCGTCAGCCTTAATGCCTTTTGCCGATGATTTGTAGTTGCTGTCCAGCCTGTCGAGTGTCTGCTCGGCATTGTTAAATGACGATTCAAACGTTCCGTTGTAGAGCGTGTTGTTGTAGTAGACTACACGTCCACCCTGAGTGTTGATGCCGATGGTGCCCCCACTGATGTCGAGGGTGCCGTCAACGGTGATACCCTTTCCGCCGTGTCCTGTGCTGGACAGGTTGAGTGTGCCGCCGGAAATCGTCATGTTACCGTCGGCACTCAGTCCTGCTGAAGCCTTCGTCTTGGAGTTCGTGGCATCTGATGTGTCTTCGCTCCAGATGCCGTTGCCGCTGGTGGTGCAGGTGATGGTGCCGTTGGTAACGCGGAAGTCGCCCTCACTCTTGATGGCTTTGGCTGCATCGGCAGTGACGGCAGCAGTGATGGTACCGCCCTCGATATAGATGTTGCCGCTGTCCTCATCGTCGTGTGCCTCGATGCCTGCCGACTCGTCGGCAAGAATCTCACCGGTACCGGTGGGGTAGGTCTCTGTATCGTCGATGTCACATTGGATTCCGTCGTCGCTGGTACCGTTGATGTTGATGGTTCCGCTCGTCATCTGGAAGTACTGACCGCAGTTGATGCCGTCGCCGACGGCTCCCAGGACGTTGATGGTGGCATTCTTGATGGTAAAGTATTCACCCGTCTTGATGGCGTGCTTCAGGTTGCCCGTGACGTTCAGCGTTCCTTTCTGTGCGAACTCTGCATGGCCTTTGATGTAGAGACAACCCTTCTGCGCCCCCGATGCCGCATCAACGAGTGTGTTGGTAGTCCCCGTCACTACCTTTACCTTGATGCGCTTGCCGTCTTGTATGTGTACGGCAGCACCCGAATAGACGGGTGTCTGGTTGGTCAGCACGAGTCCGTTCAGTTCTACCGTTGCCTTGGCAGCGCCCGACATATAGAACTCCCCGTCTGTAGAGGCTCCCGACAAAGTGTAGGTTATCTCGTTGGCAGAACCTGCCGATATCAGGTCGTTGGTCAAGTCAGCACTCTGTTCGATGGACACATGTGCTCCGCTGACGGTAGGTGTGACGTATTGTGCCACGTTTCCGGCAACGGTAACCTTGGCAGACGAACCGTCGTAAGCCACCGCTACGGCGTTGTCGGTAACGGTAGAGAAGTCAATCTTGATGCTACTGATGTCGCTGATGTTGAAAGCCTTACCCATGATGGTCAGCGTGGTACCCTCGGCATAGGTCATCTCACCTGCTTGTGCGGCAGGAAACTGATAGGTGACATCGCCTACAACGACATTCATGGTCTGTGAACTGGCTGTCAGCACTCCCGCTACAGCCAGAAGGATGGTCATCAATCTTTTCATTTTACCGCAATTTTCTTCGTTATACTGTTACTCTTCATGATATAGATGCCGCGTGGCAGTTGCGACTGTGCTGCATCAAGGTCAGAATAGGTGCCCATGAAGACACCTGACGCTGCATAGACCGAGACCTCGCCAGCGAACTGACCGGCAGCCGTCTCAGCTGTAACGTCACTGATTCCTGTTGATATTGCTTCAGCCGAGAAGTACATGTTAGCAAGTTCCGAGAGGTTAAAGGTCGCCGTCTCCGTACCGTTGGTCACCGTTGCGACACCAGCGGAGAAGGTGATGTTCAAATCACTGACGGCCAGCGACTGCGCCGTTCCGTCTCCTTTTGTAAAAGTCAGAAAACCGAAGTCTTCTGCCATCGCCTGCAAACTGACCGCAAGCAGGACTGACAACAATAGCTTTCTCATCGTATTCAGGTTTTAATAATTTACTGCAAAGATAGTTACCGATGACAAGTGAAGACAAATTTAATCTATAAACAGGCTGATTTCTTCAGCGAACCGGCATACCCGGACACGATGTCCTGCCGCCATTGCATCGCAGAGGAGCTTCCCATGATAGGAGAAAATCCCTAAAAAACTTTAATCTTACGTGGCATCTGATAAAAAACTCCTAACACCTGACCCCTAACTCCTATCTTTTGTTTACCTTTGCAACCAACTTACATATATGTACTTTTTAAGAAAATGAATTTGGATATACTGACCGCCATCTCACCAGTAGACGGTCGCTACAGAGGTAAGACAGAGAGTTTAGCAGGGTATTTCTCCGAATATGCGCTGATTCGCTATCGTGTACGTGTTGAAATAGAGTATTTCATCACGCTCTGCGAGTTGCCGTTGCCGCAACTGAAGAGCTTCGACAACAACTTGTTCGGCAGGCTTCGCGACATCTATCGCAACTTCAGCGAGGCCGATGCCGCCCGTGTGAAGGACATCGAGAAGGTGACCAACCACGACGTGAAGGCTGTTGAATACTTCATCAAGGAGCAGTTCGACGCCATCGGCGGGCTGGATGCCTACAAGGAGTTCATCCACTTCGGCCTGACTTCGCAGGATATCAACAACACCAGTGTGCCGCTGAGCATCAAGGAAGCACTCGAAGAGGTCTACATACCGCAGGTGGAGGAGCTGATCCAGCAACTGAACGACTATGCCGAGGAGTGGAAAGACGTGCCGATGCTTGCCAAGACCCACGGTCAGCCCGCATCCCCTACGCGCCTGGGCAAGGAGATTATGGTCTTTGTCTACCGACTGACAGAGCAGCTCAACCAACTGAAGTCGTGCAAGTATACGGCGAAGTTCGGCGGGGCCACGGGCAATTACAATGCACACCACGTGGCTTATCCGGAGTTTGACTGGCGCGAGTTCGGCAACCGGTTCGTCCGCGAGAAGTTAGGTCTGGAGCGTGAACAGTGGACAACACAGATCAGCAACTACGACAACCTTGGAGGTGTCTTCGATGCCTTGCGCCGCATCCACACCATTATCATCGACTTGGACCGCGACTTCTGGATGTATATATCCATGGAGTACTTCAAACAGAAGATCAAGGCTGGCGAAGTAGGGTCGAGTGCCATGCCCCACAAAGTGAATCCGATAGACTTCGAGAATTCAGAAGGCAACCTTGGCATTGCCAATGCCGTCTTGCAGTTCCTGGCTCAGAAATTGCCGGTAAGCCGTTTGCAGCGCGACCTCACCGACTCTACGGTGCTGCGCAACGTAGGTGTACCCCTCGGACATGGTGTCATCGCCATTCAGAGCACGCTGAAAGGCTTGCGAAAGCTGATCCTCAACAAGCAGAAACTGAACGAAGACCTGGAGAACACATGGGCTGTAGTGGCTGAAGCCATACAGACCATCCTGCGCCGCGAAGCCTACCCGCACCCTTATGAGGCGCTGAAAGCGCTCACGCGCACCAATGAGAAAATGACAGAGGAGACCATCCATGCCTTCATACAGACACTGAACGTCAGCGATGACGTGAAAGCTGAACTGATGGCCATCACACCGCAGAACTATACGGGTATGTAAAGCCTCCCCCAGCCCCTCCTGCCCATCTCCTCCCAACAAATAGAGAAAAGAAGAAACCAATAGTAACATTATTAAAAATCCAAAACAAGTATTAGTAGAAAGGAAACATGCTATGATGTCAGAAGATTTAGAAAACGTACAATCTACCGAGAAGAACGAGAGTAGCCGTGAGGGTTATTCCGCTGAAAACACAGAACAAAGTGGAACACACAAAGGTTTTCATGCCGGTGCACGCCCCCAACGTCCACGCATCCGTGTGACAAAGTCTTACAACAACGACCGCAGCGCTGGCTATAGTAGCGAGGGCGGCTTCCGTCCCGAAGGTTTCGGCAGCGGACTGCAAGGCAGTGAAAACCATCGCCCGCAACAAGGTGGCTATCGTCCGCGCTACAATCAGGGTGGCTACCAGCCACGTGGAGGTTATCAACCGCGTCAGCAGGGTGGCTATCAGCCACGCCAGCAGGGTGGTTACCAGTCACAGGGCGGCTATCGCCCACGCTACAATCAGGGTGGCAACGAAGAAGGTGGCTACCAGCCGCGCCAGCAAGGAGGCTATCAGCCTCGCCAGCAGGGTGGTTACAACAACCGTGGCGGCTACCAGCAGCGTCCCGGCGGCTATCAGCCTCGCCAACAGGGAGGCTATAACAACCGTGGCGGCTATCAGCAGCGTCCCGGTGGTTACAACAACCGTGGCGGTTACCAGCAGCGTCCCGGCGGCTATCGCCCCCGCACTGCCGACTACGATCCGAATGCCAAGTACTCCATGAAGAAGCGCATTGAATATAAGGAAGACCATATCGACCCGAAGGAGCCGATTCGCCTGAACAAGTTCCTGGCTAATGCCGGTGTTTGCAGTCGTCGTGAAGCTGACGACTTCATCCAGTCGGGTGTTGTCAGGGTCAATGGCGAGGTTGTCACAGAGTTGGGTACGAAGGTGTTGCGCTCTGATGAGGTCATCTTCCACGACCAGTTGGTCAACATCGAGAAGAAGGTCTACGTACTCCTGAACAAGCCGAAGGACTATGTGACGACCAGCGACGACCCGCAACAGCGTAAGACCGTGATGGATCTCGTGAAGAACGCTTGTCCGGAACGCATCTATCCTGTCGGCCGTCTCGACCGTAACACGACGGGTGTGCTCCTCTTCACCAACGACGGTGACCTGGCTTCGAAGCTCACTCACCCGAAGTTCCTGAAGAAGAAGGTATACCACGTCTACCTCGACAAGAAGCTGACGGCTCATGACATGCAGCAGATTGCCGACGGCATCACGCTCGACGACGGTGAAATCCATGCCGATGCCATCGAGTATGCTAGCCCGACAGACAAGGCTCAGGTAGGTATCGAGATCCACTCCGGCAAGAACCGCATCGTACGTCGCATCTTCGAGAGCCTTGGCTACCGTGTCGTCAAGCTCGACCGCGTACTCTTTGCCGGCCTGACCAAGAAGAACCTGCGCCGCGGCGACTGGCGATTCCTCACCGAAAAGGAGGTCGACATGCTGCGCATGGGAGCGTTTGAGTAAAGGAGATGGAAGTTATGCGGCTTCGCCGCGAAGTAAAAAAGTTATCGCGGCTTTTTGCCGCATGGAAGTTAAAGGATTATTGATGAAAAGAACAAAGATAATCGATGCATTACAAAGCACCGACTACGGAAAAGAGATAAACGTAAAAGGATGGGTGCGTACCCATCGCAGTAGTAAAGCTGTTGATTTCATCGCATTAAACGACGGATCTACCATCAAGAACATACAAGTGGTCGTTGACCCGTCGAGTGTTGACGAAGAGACATTGAAGAGCATCACCACTGGTGCCTGCATCAGCGTTGTAGGTACACTCGTGGAGAGTCCGGCACAGGGACAGGCTTCAGAAGTGCAATGCAAAACGATAGAGGTATATGGGCTCTGCGGCAGCGACTACCCCATGCAGAAGAAGGGACAGTCGTTCGAGTATATGCGCCAACACGCGCACATGCGCCTGCGTACCAATACCTTTGGTGCCGTCATGCGCATCCGTCACAACATGGCGATGGCTATCCATACCTACTTCCACGAGCACGGGTTCTTCTATTTCCACACACCGCTCATCACCGCAAGCGACTGCGAGGGTGCCGGCAACATGTTCCAGGTAACGACGAAGAACCTCTACGACCTGAAGAAGGACGAGGACGGGAAGATTATCTACGACGACGACTTCTTCGGAGAGCAGACCTCGCTGACCGTCAGCGGACAGTTAGAGGGTGAGCTGGGGGCGACGGCACTGGGTGCCATCTATACCTTCGGACCCACCTTCCGCGCCGAGAACAGCAACACGCCGCGCCACCTTGCAGAGTTCTGGATGGTGGAGCCGGAAGTGGCTTTCCTCGACCAGGAGGAGCTGATGGACTTGGAAGAAGACTTCATTAAATACTGTGTCCGTTGGGCACTGGACAACTGCAAGGACGACCTGGAGTTCCTCAACAAGATGATCGACAAGACCCTCTTGCAGCGTCTGGAGGGTGTACTCAAGGAAACCTTCGTGCGCCTGACCTATACCGAAGGTATCGACATCCTGCAAGAAGCCATCAAGAAGGGCAAGAAGTTTGAGTTCCCCTGCAACTGGGGCGACGACCTGGCAAGCGAACATGAGCGCTACCTGGTGGAGGAGCACTTCAAGAAGCCTGTCATCATGACCGACTACCCCAGTGCCATCAAGTCGTTCTACATGAAACAGAACCCGGCAACAGACGGGGAGGCAGGACAGAAAGGCTCTGTCGGCTACAAAGGTGTCGTGGCTCCCGGTCCTACCATGCAGGGTACCGACGTGCTCTTCCCGCAGATTGGCGAGATCATCGGCGGTTCGGTCCGTGAAGAAAGCTACGAGAAGCTGATGAACGAAGTCAACAGTCGTCAGATGGATACCACCCACCTGTGGTGGTACCTCGACACCCGCCGCTGGGGAACCTGCCCGCATGCCGGCTTCGGACTGGGCTTCGAACGCCTCATCCTCTTCGTGACGGGAATGCAGAACATCCGCGACGTCATCCCGTTCCCACGCACACCGAAGAGTGCTGAGTTCTAAATCACTTCTTTCCCCTCCCCCACACGGGAGGGGAAAGAACTCTTAGGAAAAAAATGTTTTTTCCTGCCCGCTGCGGGCTACCGCTTCGATACGAGTCTGTACGCTCAGGGGTCTCTCGGCTACTACTGGTCGCGTGAGCTCTACTCCAGTTACGTGTACAGCGCGTGGGGCCTGTACTTCGATTCGGGCAACGTGGATGCGGAGGACGACGGCAGCCGTTTCGACGGTCTGTCGGTGCGGGCGGTGTGCGCACCATGAGAACTTACCTCCCCAAGGCCCACCCCCGACCCCCTAAAGGGGGAGGGGCGTGCAAACTTGCTGGGAGTAGACCGAATGACACGAATTTTTTAGCAACACGTGAGTTCGGTTTACGCATGGGTGTAGAATGACACCGTTTCGAGCGCAATCCTGCGCTGTGGTGCCCCTACAGGGGAAATAAAAAATAAAATTATACATACGACACCCCCGCAGGAAACCGCTAATGCATAGCGACTTACAGGGTTGAGGTCGCATAAAGCACCACACTTGTAGGCGAAAGTCGAACCCAGACCTTCCAACTACTATGAGTCTGCGTTCCAACTATTAGGCAGGTGCGTG
>ODAI010505564.1_pt1 | contig 23408 bp, 16 predicted proteins | sample 1539321 | NCBI WGS metagenome assembly ODAI01 (sample SAMN02144231, study PRJEB22623) | gut metagenome | biome: sheep rumen | host: Ovis aries | place: New Zealand | reverse complement strand
GATTCGCAGGAATCCGCATGGGGCCGGGTAGCGAGGTAATCCGCTGAAAAACGCGGACGCCGCTCAGCGGCATGGCTGGCAGGGCCGATTCCAAACTGCAGACTATATGTTTGTGCTTACTGCGGACGAGTCAAAATTTCTAAGGTCGAAATTTTCGTCCTTAGAACATGGCGGCAAAGGAAGACACTCCAAGTACAACTACAAGGCATTCACCGAGAAAGGACTGTACATGCTGGCGACTGTCCTGAAAAGCCGCCGTGCAACTGAAGCCACATTTGCCATCATCGAAACCTTCGCAAAGGTAAGATTCCTCAAGCGAGAACTGGTGGATCTGCACACCGAAGCGGACAAGCAGAAACGCGGGGAGAAGATGCGGCATTTCGGCGAGGTCTTGACCGACATCGTAATGCCAGACCTAGACACCGTGGAGACAGAATCCTCGCTTGAACTGAACTTCTTCATCGGAAAGCTCAAGCACTCGGTAAGGCGAATCAAACGCGCCAATTCAAAAGAGCAGGATTAAGTAAGGAGGCGCCAAATGCGCATAATGGCAACATCGGACTTGCACGGCAGCTTTGAGGGGCTTGACGTGCTGATAACCCACTCACCGCCGCGCATCCCAGGGAGCGACGTCGACCGCTCGCTCCAGACTAATTCGGAGCACTTCGGCTCGCATGAGTTGACAGAGGCAATCATCAACAAGCGCCCGCGCTTCGTGTTTTGCGGACACATCCACTCTGGACAGCATGGTGGCCTCGATTTCGAATCCAGCCGAATCCACAACGTATCTCTGCTCGACGAGCGCTATGAGATAGCATACGAACCAACATGGGTGGAAGTATGACAGAAGACACACTCCTCGTCACTTATTGCAATATGTGACGTGGCGAGCAGTGGGAGGTACAGCGACTTTCCGTGTATTCTGTGGTATTGATGTTTTGTAAAACGTTAAAAGCATCGTTCCAATTTCTGGCGCGGCAAATCCGCCGCGGGTTTACCACCTGATTTATGTAAATGCGGTGGCAGCGCCCCGCCCTTCTTCACCGGCGGTTTCATCCCCGCCTTCGCGCGCTGCTGCTTCTGCATCGCGGCAAGTCTTCTAGTCTTTACAAGCCCCATACCTTCCTCCTACGCAAATTCTACCAAATGCCGCCACGAATCTCAACCGCGGCAAATCCGCCGCAGGACTACCACCGGATTTATATAAATGCGGTGGTAAGAGTTTGTGGGCGACTGATTTCTACTCCACCGCCAAGATCTGCTCTTGCAGCGAAGGATCGAGACGCCAAATGCATTCGTGCGAGGCACGTTGTGAGACATTACTGGCAAGCCGCTCGAAGTTTCGTAGGCGCAACTTGACCTTGCCATCGAAGCGACCTTCTGCATGGTACTCGACCGTCCCAATGAAATCACCCGCACGTGCCTTAAGTTCAATGTCAGGGGGGATGCTTATGAGTGCATCCGTGCCGTATGTATTCTCAATTCTTCTCTTTGCCCAATACAAATCCTGCGTGCTGCAACAAACCGAACAATGGAGGGCGCAACATCCTATAGCGTTTGCATCCCCCTCAACACACGAATCCGTTACCAGGTTCGTAATAATACCATTGGCTATCAGCCATCCAGTGACCAAATCAACCGTCAGCGCCAGAGACACCGTTTTATCAAATTCAACAGACCAGATATCACTCACAGGCTCAGGAGATAATTCGGAGTCGGGCTGTTGCATGGCAATAGGCATGGCAGTATTCTGTAGTGCGGAACTAGAGTCAGGCAAATCGATCGACTGCGGCTCGCCTTCGGTAGAGGTAACAAAACTGGTAGGGCAAAAAAGCTTTTCATCAACCTGATGATAGTTCAACACCGACTTTCTAGACCGCGTTACCGCTCGATAGATCTCAACACATCTTTCACGGAACTTCGCATAACCATCCTTGACCGCGGCAACAAAGTCATCCCTAGACATGCGCATGCAGATGGCATCGGGGTCATCGTCCCTCCGCGGGAATATGTACCAAAGGTCATCCTCTCCAAAATCGAAGAACACGAACCGCTGGCAATGAATCCATGTCCTGGGGAAACATTTACCGACCTCACGAGTACTCCACACCTCATGGCCAGAGACACGCGCTCTATCTAGGCAATACCTGTTATCCTTGAACCGCTCGCCACACTTCGGATTGCTCGTGCAGTCCACAACCCAAAACATCGTTTCCCCAAAGAATGCTTGGCGAGTTCGTTGCCCCTCTGCGTTAATGCGCCTATGTCTGAACTCAACAATTGTCCCATCCGGAGTCTTGACATCGGCCATATGCCGCGTGCCATTCTTTTCGTGCATCTGCTCCTGCAGGTCGCCAAAAAGATTCTTCCAGTCACGATGCCACTGAGTCTCGCGCTCTTGCCATGGGTCACAATCAATAACAGACTTGTGCGCCCAATGCGGGATATACACCTCACCACACCTCGCATAGACGGGCTGCTTGCATATCGGACAAACGACGCCCTCGAGCCCCTTCTCGGGCTCGACTCGCATACCATTTAGAAGAGCTAAGTGCATATTCCCCCTATGTTTATCAGTGACCCATTACAAGCATTATGACTTTCACAAGTCCCAAACGTTCCTCTTGCGCAGATTACACTATAACGCCTGGTCATGCCGCTAGAAAGCGGCATGACCAGGACTTTAACTAACCACGAATTGACCGTGGGTCGTGGCCGTGACTGTCGCACTGGCGGAATTGACCATATCGGTCCTGGATGCGTAGTTCAACGCCTTCCTCGCGTGCGAGAGGTCGAGTATAGGCAATAGCTTCAGCTTGTGTCTTGAAAATCTTCGACGAACGTGCTGCGCCTGCCCTTGTACTCGCCCAGTCATTACCATGTCGAACGACATAACGTCCTTCCATGATGACTCCTTTCACTTCAGTTGTTACCTTGATTACACGATTCTGCTCCTGCACCAACTAGGCAGGCCGCCAACCTTAAGATTGGCGACCTGCCATACTTAGCGCAGAAGCTCCAAGTGGGTCCTACGAATACTCGTAGACCGGGAAGCGAAACACTTTCGCGTTCCGAGGGTAGATTATTCTACCATTGCGTCTAACATATCTAGCGTAGACCCAGCGCACAACACGCGCCTGAGTACAATCACCAAATATGCCAGGCAATAAGGATTCCACAACCATAGCTGCGTCTCCCTTTCTCCCATAAATCTGGGATACAAAGTGTACGCAAAAATCCCGCACATTCGCGCTTGTAGTTTATCCACGGAAGATGGTATAATGTCTGATTGTGTTTTCACGACACTAGGGGATTCATCTCCGAAACCCTGACGAAGCTGCTACTTCGTCAGGGAATTTTATTGTCACTTTTCATCTGCTGCCTGCGTATCGCATCCTCCTTTCTTCTTGCTTGGCCGTCTCTTAACGAGCCGCTTGCGCAACTTAAACACCGGGTAGCCCATATATTTCTCATCTGTTGACACGATATCAAAGATGGTTGTTACATCCTTGCTTGAGTAATCCAGTCCAATAGAATCAAAAAATGGGCGAAGGTTGGCACTGAAATAGTCACTCGCACGTTGCCACCGAAACCCACGAGAATCGCCACTATTGGGCGGCAACACAACGCAACCGAGATTTCCATCCTCACAGGTAGCAATCAAAACACGACCATCCCGCTCGGGATGCAACAAATTTGCTGCTTCACGAGATAGACCAAGACGTCCAGAACGCTGAACGGTGGCTTTCGCATTTTCTACGAATCCGCCTGCGTCGACTATTCTGTTTTCTTCAAAAATCATGTCTGGCTTCGCTTTCTATCCTTATGTGGATGTATGTATTCTATCATATTTTGCCTCCACAACGCAATAGGGCACGAAGGGGAAAGGCCAATTTAGCAGCCAGACTACATCGAAACAGCTCAAAAAAAGATTTTAACATTGGAGAACAGTATTAGACATCCAAATCACGAAACAAAAGAAACACAAAAATCAAACAAATCTGAGCAACACAGCACCTAAAGCTGTATCAATAATGTCTATTTTACGATTTTTAATGCCTATTTCTATCATTTAGGCGTCTATTGAACGACTTGACAAGGCAAAGAGAGTCTTATAGCGTTCATATTGCATCTGGTTCCGTCCCAATCACTACAGGCCACTTACACTCACCATACCTTGACAGATTGAATCCCACTTCTGCACACAGCCGCTTCTGCATCGCACACAACCTTCTCGTCTTCACAGGCGCCACAACACCCTCTTTCGAACGCCTTTATAGCACCACTTGTCACCCAGTCATTGCCCTCCCCGCCACATATTGCAATACGTGACGTGGAGTGCATATTTTCGTTGTCTCGATTCAATCACGCTACTGTGCCATTGCAACTGCGGCAATATGGGCCACCACTACTATACCTACCTAGATAGACGCCATTTATTTCAGCATCAATATTTGCGAATATGTCTGTTCGCCCGCTTCATCAACCCACTGAAACGTTACACATGTTTTTCGTGGGTCACTCATTGCGAGCAAAAGGGACACCTGTACACTGTCTCCTGGATTCATGAACTCAACAGGGAAAATTCTCCTATCCAAAGGTAATTCAGGATCAAATTTACCACCGACATTATTCGCCGCCGCCTTACCAATATTACGGACAATCAATCTCGTATCCCCTTCTTCTGATTCTATTGATGCAACAATCCGTGCACGTTTCGAGTTAAACTCTTCCTCTTGCATCTTTTTTAGGGCACCCTCTTTTAATTTAACATCCAGCCCTTTAGTTATAATATCTAACGCTTTTATCTTTCGATCATGAGAAAAGTACACCCAAGCAGAAAACGCAAAACCAGCAATGGCGATAGCAACACTCAATATGCCCATGACATCCATAGCTCCCTCAGTCAATCTCGAAGATGTAATACGGGGCCGGAGTTGAGACGGCGAAGGTAATCCCCTGGCTTGCAAACTGCGACTGCTGAATCATACCGCCAGGGAATCTGCCGCACACATATGCGAATCGGTCGCCAACCTTGAAGTTAAGGCGCTTAATCTTGTCGGGGGCCTTGCCGTGCAGCAACGATTGTGAAACAGGAAACTTCTTTGCCGCCATCGCCTGATGGAATATTATATCAGTGTCAAGAGGCACGTCAATAGAACTGTCTTCCCCAATGACATCCGCCTCGTCTTCGGTGTAGAACAACCCCTTCTGCGGAATGGCGTCACCTTTGAGCCACTTCGGCTTGTCTGCTCCAAAGTCAATATGATCTACTACTTTCCGAATGAAAGCCTCGAACTTTGACGACTTGCCGGGAAGAAACGGGAATGCTCCAATGTTCTGCTCCTCGATGTATGTTTCATAATCTGCGGGATAAGATGGCTTGGTCTCATCCGCTGGATAGAGAATGTACGCCCCTACAACTTCGTGCGAATAATCATTACGCTGCCCATTCTGCTGCATCTTTCGCCAAAGGATTGCATCCCTGTAGCAGTGCATCTTATCCAAGGACTCTTTAGGAACAACATCTTTGTCATCCTTGTCATCGACCTGATACTTTGCATCAAAAATGTATGTGTAGGTCCGCTTCTTGTCGTACAGCCTTATCACGATATCGGGGCGTTGCGAATACGGAGCTGAGTATGCCGACTCATCTTCGCCATGCCCCTTGTCATAAGTCTGCTGGAAGATCAGATCTGCGATCTTTACGTCTGGAAGACCAGGAACCTTCTTCATGTACTCGTAAACAATGGCATCCTGTGCCTGAAAATTATCCTCGTTCGCCAATGCCAACGATGCCGCCTTCCGGTAATCCACGCTGTTCTTATCAGGAATATTCACATTGCCGCCGACATTAGGCGCTTTGGAGATCACGTCATCAAGTATTTTTTTGAGCGTGATAAAGCACCAGAATTCGTACAACGCCGAAACACGCATCAATCCGACTGCCGCGCTCCTTCCAAGCGTGATGTCGGTTGAGAAAAGACTTGTCATTTTCTCCCAGACAATGCGGATATCTGAATAGCCCGGACGCATCTGAAGAACAAGGCTATTGCCCACCCCGCGGAAATCACCGACTCGTTGAAGCGCGGGTTCGTGCAAATACCGCCTCATCCTTTCTTGCCGCGCTTTGACCCCCTTTACAAAACTTTCATCGTATTTGCCATCCTCAAAGGACCCTGCGGCAAGTCTCAGCAAGTCAGCGAGCCCTTTTATCGTATACTTAACAAAGCGATTCTCCATCGTATCGAATGTCGTTTCCCGCACACCCTCCCCGAAGCGGTGCCGTTCAAGCCGAGCCCCGTCACCCTTTAGACGCGAATACTCCCGAACAAGTGATGCATTCCAATTCTTCACTTGCTCTGCCCGCCGGTATCTCGTATCCTCGATCATTCTCTGATGCGGCTGGTAAAGGATGTGTTTAAGCGCCTCTTCGTAATGGTCAAGCGCCGCATCAAAATACACCACCCAAGACTTGGCCTCCTCTTTAGACGCTTGGCCAGACTTCGCAACGTCATGAACGGTTTTCGCATTGTCAACAAAAAGCTGACTGCGATCCCACTCCTCTACATCGTGCAAGATGTCCCGGTAATCTGTCTGCACGTCCATCTTAGTCGCCGCAACAATGAAATCGACCCAGATCGCCCGTTGCATCCCGTTCTGGACATAGCGCACTTCAAATCGGAATTGCCCAGGCTCGGTATTAAACGAATACTGCCCAAACAACGCCCGTCCGCGACGCGTGAAATGAGACTTGAAATCATCGAGATAATGCCAAATCTCAATCGAATCTTCCTTGATCCCCTGAACATTTGGATCAAACTCAACAGAGAAGAAATAATTGGGTTGTTCAAATATCACCGGGCGGAACTTAATCGCTCCTTGCACCTCCTGTTCTGGATAAATCGTATCTTCCACCCTGTTGCCGTTGACGAACCGATCAACTGCCAGACGAAGCTTCCCAGTGTGGCTAAAACCATACTTTACATGATGGGCATCACCCGGCATCCGCCGCTCATACTCGTCAAGACGGTCACCGATTTTGCCATTGGCCTCGACGACAATCTTGGCCAACTTTTCAATCGTGAACTCTAATACAGGATAGCTCATCTCTAATCATTAAGGCCAAAAGGAAAGATATCCCCCATTGTGATCTGCACGTTCCAGCATACTCTCAAGCGCCGTCGCACTAAGCGCATGACCGACAATTTTCTCGGCAAAATACTTCTTCAGCGCGTCCGTCAACTCTTTTCGATCGCTCTTGTTGCCAGTGATCCGCGGCAGAATCTTCGTGAGAATCATATGGTCAATCGCATACAGCGCAGACACATCGATTTTTTCGGGCTGGCCTGTCTGCTGATTCAACACAACATTGTTCTGCGCGTCCTTCTTATCTGCTTCCATCTTGTCAGGATTGATAACCTTCAATGCTTCACGATACATTGAGGTCTCAAGTGCGAACCGGTAGCCTACTGCAAATGGAGTTGGCTTCACGATCTCCTGGACACCCTCAAGCAAGGCCAGAAACTCCGGATCGAGTGTGCCCTTGTCAAAATCCTTGCGATTGATAAACGCCTTGATCTGTTCTTCCTTCATAAGAAGCCCATTCTGTCCGTCGACAACCAACTCTTCAGGCGCCGTCAACGTGTCGAATTTGACCTCATTCATCTCAATGGTCATCGCCCGGTCAAGGACCTTTCGCGAGAACTGGCAAGTCGTATCGTCCATGTTAACGGTCCCCACAATAAAGAGATTCCTGGGAATGAATAGACCGAACTTGTTGAGACGATCTTTTACGGCTTGAGGCAACGGATATTCAAGACCTATATTCTCAATGTTATCATTGTATTCTGTCTGCGGAACAAGCGGACTCGTGACATAGAATTCACCGGCTGCATCTGTCTTCTTCTCGACACTCTCACACGCGCTGAGGAACTCCGCGAAGTACTGTTCAACAGGTGCTAGGTTCATCTCATCCAGACACACGAAGAACGGTGTATTGGGGTAGGCGTGCGCCTTAAGGACGAACCGCACAAAATCCGTTGTCTTGTAGTCCACGACATTAGGATCAGGGTTAAGCATCGACCTGTAGCCAAGCAACTCAGAAGAGTCGTGCCAACTTGGCTTCACTTGGACCATCTGATAGTTACCAAGCGGCTTCTCGCCACTCGGCTTAAGATCGTCGTCATAGCATGTCATGCAGGCCAGTTTCTTCACCATGCGCGACTTGCCCGTCCCCGATGCGCCAGCAAGGATTGCAAACGGACGCGTCAAGAGCGATGCCGCCAGACGATACATCAACGAATCTGGGTTGTCATTCGGCAACTTTGTCCAATCGTTGTTGCCTTCCGTGCGATTCTGCGTAACTGTTTTCTGCTGCATAGTAGCAACCTCGTTTTTGATGTCCTGAAGTTTTTGATTTACGAACCAAATGAATTCGTTGACGGTGAGATAGTCGGGAGCGGAGGTGTCTTCGGTTCCATCCGTCTTGATCTGCCGCGGAAGCTTCATCGCCTTCATCTTCGCGAGAATCTTCCCGGCCGCGCCGCAGACCTGCTTGTAGTCGGCATCGGAGAAGTCGCTCTTGTGCGGGAAGTCGATGAGCCCGAGCCAAGTCATCACTTCATGCGTGACTGTCCCGTGCTTGAAGCAGGCATCAGGATGGAACTTCATCAGCAGCTCGGAGACAACTCCATGCCCGAATCCGTCAGGATGATCAAAGCCCTTCTGGCAAAACACCGCCGCAGCGCTTGTATCGTGCTTGTACTGAACGAGCGCATCAATAATCTTCTGCTTCTTCTGCGGCGTGTCAGGCTTTATGCTGTTCCATCCAGAACCGTTACTCCCCGACCACATCGGATGGAACATTTTGCCACCCGCTTCTGCCTTGCCAATGAACAGCTCCTCGATCTTGGCATCGTCAAACGACTGCAACGCCGTCTCCGTCAACGGATCAAAGTATTCGCGAATCTTCGCGTTGACCCTCTGTCCTTCATTAAGCCACCCCTTATCTCCCACATCCTTCCGCTTATCCGCAAACAGCTTCAGCGCGATGGAAAGACGGTCACAATACGATAAACCGAGATTTTTACTGTCACCGGTCTTTTTGTCTCTGAATGTTGCTTTAAATTTTATCAAGGCATTAATTGCCGCGGCACAATAACCATCACGCCAATGACTTATACAATGGAGTCCTGCTAAACCACAAAACAATCCAGTCCCTGTATTCGTTGTCTCCTTGCTTGCCTCAGCTGATATGAAGTCCCTAAGCGATTCTAACGAAGAATCTGGCATCTCATAAACAGACGGGCTCTTGAATCTAGGACAATATGCACGAGCAATAACATCAGCATCGTCCAATGCTGCGATATAACTAGACGCTTGACCACTGCCGTCAAGATTCTCATCTTTAAGCCACTGTGAAAATGCTTCTTTTAAATCATCCCCTGTAATCCTTGTGAACTGTGATACATCCTGTCCCGCATAATACAATCCGTCCTTTTGTATTGCCAAACCTGCATATGTCATCACCAACAAGATCGCCTTAAATCGACGAAGCGGTGTGCTCGGCAAAGTTACTCTTGGCGCGGAAAGGACCTCATTTATATCATCTCCTGGGCGATAATGACGCATTACTCTGATGGTGTCGTCAAGGGACAACCCTCGTCCAGCCGGAGCCTTTCTGAGAGCGTCCAAGAGGATTGAAAACGGGCGTTCTCCATTTTGTTCTTCCTGAAGTGCAGCTGCTGCAAGAACATCCGCGTAAGAGACAAGCCCAGATATGACCTTCTTTCCTAACCCCGTAATAATTGCGGTATTTGTACCCCTGGGAAATTTCACGACGCCAGTCGAAGCCCACGCTTCTCTCCCATCACGAAAAAATGTTCGCGGAGACTCGCCTGGATTTGTTGTCACCCACTGCACGCTTGGGAACTTTGCAGCAAGCGTCTGATAAAAAGTTCCGTTAATATCATTCAGATTCACAGGAGAGTTCGCCTCAAAAGCATCTAACACACCTCTCCACTGGTCATGCTCCCATGATCCTTCATGACCTCTATCAAGACCATTCCAATTAACATTATAGGTATTCATAACTAGAACAATTCCGGAAATAGATGTGTCTGCCCCATCTTTACAAGAGCCGTCCTAAGAGGAATCTTGCTTGCCCCAAATATCTTACTTCGTATTTCATTTCCCACAGCGAAAGCCAAGAGCGGTGGCACGGCATTACCGACCTGGCTAATGACATATCTTCCATTACCAGAAAAAGCCCAATCGTCCGGGAACGTCTGAATTCGCGCACTCTCACGAGGAGTCACTTCGCGAGGGATAATCGGATGTATGTGTCCTTTGCCACCACCACAATTTGAGCCGCAAATAATAGTAAAACTTGGCCGAGCTAAATCCAACTTATTTATCCGCGTATGGGCATCACGCTCTCCGGGAGCCATCCCAGCATACCGGTCAATTATAGCCTGACTATGAACACGTCCTGTATGGTTCTTGGGATAATTGTCATTCTGGTCTGGCAAGTCACGCAAAGCGTCGGCGACCGTGCGATAGGCAAGCTGCCCACGTCGAGGTTCTGCAAATGTTATTGGCGGGATTGAAGAAACATTCGTCCCTGTTCTTGATCCGATTATAATCACCCTATCTCGAAACTGTGGCACACCATAATCCACCGCATTCAAACGAAACACTTTTATGTCATAGTGTAAGCTTGGGGTTGGGTCTGCCAATTTCTCACACACAACCTTAAAAACTTCTCCAGATTCTACGGTCAAGAGGCCAAATACATTCTCAAACACAAAAACCTTTGGCTTTAACTCTGCCAAAATCCTAAAATATTCATAAACCATCTGGCCCCTAGGATCCGCACGTCCCTTCCTTTGCCCAAAAATACTAAATGCCTGACAAGGAGGCCCTCCGGCAAGGACGTCAATCGCAATATTTTTACCTATGCGGGATAATATCTCTTTACCAGAAACTTTCTTCACATCCTCACATACAACCACAGCCCTCTTTGAAAGGTTCTTGGAAAGTGTCGCACAACATTGAGGCACAATGTCATTAGCAAATAATGTCTTAAAACCTGCCGCCGCGAGACCAATGTCTAATCCGCCACCGCCAGAGAAAAGAGACACCACATTGAGATCCCTGCTAGATTTCTTCATTGTTCTTCCTTGCATGCCTGACCATTTTCTCGCTTGCGCTCTCTCGTTTACAAACAGAAAGGCGCGCCTCTCTGTTTTGATTAGAGGGGCGCGCCAGGCCACATACTCTTGAAGGCCTTGGACAGCCCGCTCAACTACATGGCAAGGCGACACCCCAAATTGACAATAGGGTATCGTCTTGCAAACCACGCGTCAGCGTTTCGAAGGTCCAAGTTCTCAAGAGACAAGGTTTGCAACCGATGGCCGATCCTGCCGGCCTCTCCGCGGCGGTTCTCGTCGGGGAGCTATGAGGTCAGATGCGTTCCCGTTTCTGACGATTAATATTATACCAAAATCCAGCTTCTCCCGCCGAAGAAAACAGAGGATAATGGATAATCCGCGGCGCTTCGCGCGACCTGGCGGAATGTTTTAGACAGGATTTACAGGATTAACAGGATTTTGGGGATTGGAGCGCTTGCGCGCGACCACGAAACGCGGCGCATCTGACGCGCGGCTAACGCCGCTTGAGACGACGCGTCGACGCCGAGGCTTGAAGGTCGCGAGGTGGTTCAGTTGGCTTTACAGGGATTGCTCTGCGTGGGCGACCTTCGCCCGTCGTCTACGTGTCGTCTTGACCTTCGGTCCGCGTCAGATGCCCGCGGCACGAAAGCCGTCTTCACGGCACACGAAAACGCCCCTGCGGGGCTACACGAAAGAGAGGCGAAAGGTGACGTGTGTTGCCTCCGCCATAGATATGAACTTGTAAGAAATCTTTACAAGTTGAAGCCGCCTCCAGTTCGTTGCATGACTTTTTCGTGTCTGTTCGTGCACCGCGCAGGCGGTTTTCGTGTCCGGCGGGCAGGTCGAGCCCGACAGGGCGCGACGGATGCGCCGCGACGGACGAGACGAAGTCTCAAGTCCGAGCGCGGTGCATCCGCCGCGGATCGCCGCAGGCGATTCGACATGCCCGGCCGGTTTTCGTGGTCGCGCGCCAGCGCTCACCCCTCTCCCCATCCCAACAACTTTGTGGCGTCATGTAACAGGAGCGCCAATGTCGAATATCATCGTCTCCGGAAAGTCGTCCTTATGCAGGAACATGGCCATGTAGATCGGCATATAGCGAACCCTTCCCTCGATCTTGAGCGCGTCGTCATCGAATACGATCGACTCAGGAAAATCATATTCGGGATCCGACAAGAGGTGCGTGAGCGCGCGATGACGCTTGTAGTGCTTGCCACTCTTCACCTCTACGGGAAGCACTTTCGCATCCCGCTCAAGGACGAAATCAACCTCCCCGTGTTCTCGAGACGAATAGTATGTCGGAAGAAAACCATGTGCGACAAGCTCCTGGGCGACGACGTTCTCGTATACAGCCCCGAAGTTTATATCCGTTTCGCCGTTGAGCATCTTCAGCTGAATGCCATCCATATATGTAGCCGCAAGGAGTCCAACGTCATTCATGAACAGTTTGAACAGATTTGCCCGCTTAGACAGGACAAGCGGGACCTTGGGCTCGTCGACTACATAGGACGGCAGCGCAACGCCCGCTTCCCTTAGCCATATAAACTCATCCTCAAGGCGCTCCGCGCGATCGCCTTCCTTCACGCTGTTGATATAGAAGCGTTTGTTCTTCTTGTTGAGCTCGGGCGCGATGCGGTCAAAGACCTCTCGAATGCGAAGGGAGTTCTCCTTGTCGTACTTGCTTATGTCCTTTCTGTACTCGACAAGTATCTTCTTCTGTTCAGAAACGACAGCGGCTATGTCATGCGTATCAAGGTACTTCTGCACGACCGCCGGCATTCCGCCAACAACCAGATAAAGCCGGAACAGCTTTTTCAACCGGCCATGATAAAGCGGATCAAGAGGACTCCCGCTTTCCCAGGCGGCCCTTGCGGCGTCTATGAGAATCTGGCGCTCCCCGTTTGCGAGGACAAACTCCTCGAAATCCAGCGGATACATTCTCGCCTCATCCATGAAACCGACTGGAAACGAACGAACGTCTTTTAGTTCAACACCTAGCAGAGACCCGCTTAGAATGTAATGGCAAGTTCCTTCCTGCACAAGGAATTTGATAAACGTAACCGCCTCCGGACATTCCTGTATCTCGTCGAGAAACACAAGCGTTTGCCCCCGCCTGAGCGCCTTATGCGAATAGGCAGACAGCTTCTCCAAGATTTCGCTTTCATTTTCAATGTTCTGGAATATCAACCTGGCGTTCGCCTCTTTGATAAAGTTGATTTCAATGACATTCTCATAGTGAGATCTTGCGAACTCCTCAATAAGAAAAGTTTTTCCGACTTGGCGTGCGCCGTCTACCAATAAAGCATACCTACCATTGTCAGAATAAAACTTCTCTAATCGCGCATAGAACTTGCGTTTTATCATAGTTTCCACCTTTCAGGGCTACATAATAGCATATATTTTGTCATTTTGCAAACCCGACAATACCTCGTTTATGTCATTTTGCAAGCCATCATGCTACCGCAGTTTGTCATTTTGTTATCCTTTACTAAAACGCCGCACATGTCGCGCGGCAAAAGCAGTATTAATTTAGCAGGTAGAACAGGAGAAGCAGGAGAGAAAAGTAGCTGTTCTCCTGTATCTCCTGTTCTCCATGCTAAAAGCAAATCCAAAGCCGTGGTGAGCGTGGAGCGCGCGAGAGGACGGACGACGAACGACAAAGGACAGACGATGCGGCAGCGGGCGCGAGGCCCCAACCCCTTTGCGATATTTGCGTTCTTTGCGGCGAAAATCATTGAAACAGAGCAAACACCTCCTTTTCATGCGTGGAATCCGATCGGCTCGCGTTTCTCAGGCAGGGCCGGCATCAGCGTATAGATGATCGTGTCTATTGAGCGCTCGGCGGCGGTCATGCGCTTCTCAAGCTTCGCGATCCGCTTGTCGCGCACAAGCCCCCGCAGGAGGAATTCCTTCAGGACTCTTGTTGCCCACCGCCTGAACAATACTCCTCGCCGCGAATTGACCCTATACCCAATGGATATTATCATATCAAGGTTGTAGAAGTCTATCAGACGAGACACATGCCGCTTGCCTTCCAATCGAACTACTCGAATTTTTCGAGTAGTTGCCAGGCCCTCAAGCTCGCCCGACTTGGTCACCTCCTGTATGTGATACGTAATTGTATTTTCCGCGCACCCGAACAGGAATCCCATCTGCTTCTGCGCAAGCCAGATCGTCTCGTCCTCCAACCACACGTCGAGCTGCGGCATGCCGGCTTCGTCGAACTTGACGATTTCGCCGGATTCCGACACGGCCTTCGCTTCGTTTACCTTTTTTGCCTTCATGTGCCCATTCCTTTCTGCGCTATAATATTGTTTATCCGTGTAGAACGTGGAGAACGAAAGAAGTGGTATGTGCAAAATTTGCACATACCACCCTACATGGCGCTATGAAAGGCAAACTCCAGAAAAAAGACGTCGTTGCCTACAATCTCGATGTTGTCATTTCTGTCGGATATCGCGTCAAGTCAATCCAGGGGACCGAGGAGTTATGTCCCATATTTCATGACTCAAGCGTACGGTTCCCGTAGCGCTCATGGTATTTACCGTCGTGCCCCAAGTCATAAGAACTTCCATCTGACTTGCTTGTAATCGTATATGGATGACTGCCAGAGCCATAGTACTCGGTTCCCGACGAATCCTTGTATGTCGTCGTGTCATCACTGGACGAACTCTCATAGCTGCTGGTTGCGACATCCTTGGCAGCCTCACCCATGCATTTCCCATATACACATACAAACACAATCACAAGCACGAGCCCAATCACGAAGATCACAAACGGCACGAGGAGAAATCCAAACAAAAAAGGAACGAATATCCACAGGAGAACGCACGCCGCGCTAATGACAGCCCAGAAAAATGCGAACGCCTTGCCCACTGCGCTCCGTGCTCGAACTACGCTCCATCCAATCCGCGCAACCAGAAATGTGATACAAAACAACGCACCGCAGGCAAGGGCAATCATTGGCACTACATCCCCCCAGAACCCATGAATGTCTATCGGAGTTGTATAATCTGGATTCTTCCGGCTGAACACGGAAAAGAGATTGATCGCTAACGCCCCGGTTACAATAGAAAGAAAAGCGCCGAACCCGAACGCGCCGGCATATACTATTTTGCCAATATCGTCACGCAGAACCCCCAGCGCCGCAATCAAGGCCGAAACGCCAACCGCAATCGCTACATGCAAAGGATTCAACTGATGCCCCCAAATCACAACATTCAGAAAATCCGATAAATCTGCGTTGCGGCAAAACTCACCCACCGCTACAAGCGGACGCTGAAAAAGACAATATCTCTGAATCACACCGGAAGGGAAAAACACCCGCCAGAGCCACAATGCAGAAATGCACACAACGACAATCGCAATCACAAGCAGGACCCTTGCCGCCGTCCGAGAGCGGGTCAGGGACTTCATCTCGTCAAAGAAAAAATACATCGCCGCGTAGCAAACAACGGGAAGAATCACAAATGGCGTCACGTACCGCAATGCAATTAACGAATACTTTTGCATGGCAGCAAGAGTAGATGGGGCAAAGACGTCCAAAAGCCCCCCTTGTCTACTGCAAAGCACCTGACTGACAACAGTAGCAATTAAAAGCAGCAACGTCACGAAGAAGGCCAGGCCAGCGATTCTCGGAAATATGCGATCAATAAACCAACCCACCGGATTTCTCATTGCGTCGTCCTTTCCTGAAAGATCTTCGAACATTCTCTTCAAGACATCCCAACGAACTTCCTCGCTGGGGAGCCATGAGGTCAGATGCGTTCCCGTTTCTGACGATGAGTATTATACCAAAAGCAACGGCTTTTCGGGAAAGATTGTTAAGTGTCGTTGTCGCTAGGGGTGCAACGAGCGATTTATGTAAGGAAACTGCAAATTGATGGCTTTTGAGTCACCAACTCATGCGCGTCGGGACGCCCGCCGCGTGCATGGCCGCCTTTATGTCTGAAATGGTGTAGTCGCCGGAGTGGATCATGCCCGCGACGATCGCCGCGTCCGCTTTCGCCTCGCGGAAGACCGTGACAAGATGCTCTGGTTTGCCCGCGCCTCCAGAGGCGACGACCGGCACGTCTACCGCCTCGGCTATAAGCCGCGTGATGTTGAGCTCGAAGCCCTCGCGCGTGCCGTCTGCGTCCACGGAATTGACGACGATCTCTCCCGCTCCGAGGTCTGCGGCGCGCTTCGCCCACTCGACGGCGTCCATTCCGGTAAACTCGCGGAAGCCCCGCGTCGTGATCTCGTAGCCGCTCGCGGTCTTGTCGCTCTTCACAGGGTCCATGCCAAGGACGATGCACTGTGCGCCGAACGCCTTTGCGCCCTCGGCTATTATCCCGGGATTGCGGACGGCAAGGGAGTTCACGGAAATCTTCTCCGCGCCAGCGAGGATGACCCGCTCCATGTCCTCGACCGAGCTTATGCCGCCGCCGACGGCGAACGGAATCCTTATCGCCTTTGCGACCGCCTTGACCATGCCGATATCGATCGGACGGCGCTCTGCGCTCGCCGTGATGTCGTAGAAGACAAGTTCGTCCGCGCCACCGTCGGAATAGGCAACCGCCATCTCAACTGGATCGCCAAGATCGACGTTGTTCTTGAACTTGACGCCTTTCGTGACGCGCCCGTTGCGGACGTCAAGGCAGGGAATAACGCGCTTCGTCAGCATGACAGCCACTCCTTTATGAGTTCAAGGCCGATTCTGCCGGACTTCTCCGGGTGGAACTGGCATGCCCAAAGACGCCCCTTCTTGACCATCGCCGTAAACTTCACCCCGGCGTACTCCGTGACGCCCGCGGTCTCGGGAACGACTTCCGCATAGTAGGAGTGGACGAAGTAGAACTCTTTTCCGTTGAGCCCTTCCACTCCGTTCCATCCGATTTCGGGAACCTTGAACCCTGGAACCGTCGGGAATCGACGGACATGGCCCGAAATGATCCCGAGGCAGTCAACTCCACCGTCTTCCTCGCTGTGGTCGAAAAGTATCTGCATTCCAAGGCAGATGCCGAGGAACGGCTTTGTCGCCGCCGCTTCCTTCACTGGCTCGACGAGTCCGAGAGCACGCAGGTTCTCCATCGCGCTTTTCGCCGCGCCCACGCCGGGGAACACGACACGGTCTGCCGCCGCAATCACCTTCGGGTCGCTCGTCACGACCGCCTCCGCGCCGAGCGCGGCGAATGCAAGCTTCACGCTCGTGAGGTTCCCGGCCTTGTAGTCTATTATCGCTGTCATTGTCTAAATCGCTTTGAAGGGAATATTCTACCATTTCCCCTCCTGCGCGTCCATTGGGCAGACGGCGATGCACGCTACATAAAGCGGGAAAGAAGCGCGACGAGCGCAGTGTCGGTACGCAGGATGCGCTCGCCGAGCGAATAGCGCGAAAAACCGCGCGATTCAAGAAGTTCCACCTCGTCGTCGGTCCAGCCGCCCTCGGGTCCGACGGCGAGGAGAAGCCGCCCTTCCCGACGCACGGCCGAACCAGACGCGCCGCCCGGATGGCCGACTACCCTGTTAGCAGTCGGAAAAAGCGAGTCAAGCTCGTCGGTCACAAAACGCCTGAAGTTCCTGCGCGTCTCGAGCCGCGGCATGACGCTTGTTCCCGCCTGCATAAGCCCGTCCACGAGAAGAGGCCTGAAATTCTCCTCCTTGAGAAGAGTAGCGCCCCAAAAATCCTTCTCCACCTTCTTCGCGCCCACAAGGACGATCGTGCCGACGCCAAGCGTCGCGAGCTGCGGGAGAAGCCGCTTCATGACGCGCGGGCGCGGCGGCGCAAGAATGAGGTCACACCACGGCTGCAGCGACTCCTCCGTGTGCGACACTTTGACGGCGACGGTCTGCCCTTCGATGGAAACGATCTCGCCGGTGCCAATGCGGCCGTCAATCTCGCCGGTCTTTAGCGTTTGCCCGACTTCGCCGTGGAGAACGGAGAGAATATGCTCCGCCCTCGCGTCGGAGCAGGCCGCAATGCCGTCTGCGATTTCGGAACTCTCGAAAAGGATGCGGTTCATTCCGCAGTCCGTCAGGCGCGGTAGTATTCTTCCCAGCCCTCGCGCGGCGCCGGCCCCTTGAGAAGGATCCCCACCTCGGCGTCGCCGATTGGCTTCTTCGCGATCGGGTCAAACTTGAAGCCGCGGTTGAGGCGCTGCGCGATGACGCCAAGGCAGAAGATCTCGGACAGCGGCGCAGTGACGCGGAACGGGCTCCTCGTCTCCTCTTCGCCCTTGACGGCGAGAAGGAAGTTGCGCCAGTGGTCGCTCCCCGGCTTCTCGAACGACGGGACCTTCTCGTCCTGCGCGCCTACGCGCACGAGCGTCGACGAATGGGAAAGCCCCTGCCAGACAGTGCCGTCGGCGAGGTATATCTCCTTGCCCGGCTTGAGGGGCGGGTCGATAAGACCGTCGTTCGCCGTCGACGCGGGGAAAAGCCCCTTGTTGTCGGCATAGCGGAAGCCCTCGGGGAGCGGCGGCTTGTTGTCGAGACCTTCGTACCACTCGAGCGTCACGTCGTCGAACTTCATCGTCAGCGTGTCCTGGATCGGGAACACGAACTGGTTCCAGCCCGTCACGTTGGAAATCGCCACTTCCTTCGGCAGAGCGCTGCGAAGCGTGAAGCGGTGGACGCAGTCGAGGATGTGCGCGCCCCAGTCGCCCATGCAGCCATTGCCGTAGTCGTACCAGCAGCGCCATTCGCCATACGCGAGGTCCTTCGAGAAGTCGTGGTACGGCGCGGCGTTGCACCATACATCCCAGTCAAGCGTATCGGGCATCACCTCGCCCCTCGGATACGACGACGTCTTGCCGCCCCACTTGTGCCAGCGGCGCTGCATGTTCATGTGCGCGACGACCTTCTTGACGTCCTTTATGATGCCGTTCTGCACGTAGTCGCGGTACTGGTAGTAGTTTGCGCCGCTGTGCCCCTGGTTGCCCATCTGCGTGACGACGCTGTACTTCTCCTCGGCCGCCATCAAAAGCTCGCACTCGCGGAATGAATGCGCGAGGGGCTTCTCGACGTAGACCGCCTTCCCAAGCCGCATCGCGTGCATCGCCGCGCAGAAGTGCGAATGGTCGGGGATGCCGATGAGGACGGCGTCGATCTCGCGCTCCATCTTGTCGAACATCTTGCGGAAGTCCTGGAAGCGAGGAAGGTCCGGAAAGCGCTTCAGGGCCTCTTCCGTATGGGGAGCCCCGATGTCGGTGTCGCAGAGCGCGACGACTTCGCAGATGTCCTTGTTCCCCGCGAGTTTCTTCAGGTCGAACCACGCCTGCGCTCCGCAGCCGATCGCCGCAAGGCGCACCTTGCCGTTCGCGACATACGCCTTGGACGAAAAGCACCCGGGCAAAAGCGGATACGCACCCGCCGCGAGCATTGCGGACAGAAAACCACGCCTATTAATGTTCATCTTGTTTCCCCTTTCACTTTTCAGACTTCAACACCTGGCCCTCGGCGACGAGAACGTTCCTGAGGCTCTCGTAGGGAAGGTCCTGCACCGCGCAGCCGGCGTCGAGGGAAAGCGCGGCCGCCGCGCCTGCGACCTGCCCGAGGGCGAAGAACACCGGCTCCATGCGGATCGAACCGAACGCCATGTGCGATGCGGAAACGCAGACCGGGACGAAGAGGTTCTCGCAGTCGTCCTTCTTCGGTATGATCACGCCGTAGTCAAGCGGATAGGGCTTGCCGCCTGCGCGCCAGTCCTCGATATTGCCCTCGTTCCGGACAAAGCCGTCCTTGTCTACATAGCGCCGAACGTGGTGGGAGTCCATGCCGTAGGCAGCCATCGCGACAGGGCGCGAAGTCGTGCGCTCCCGAAGGACGTCGTGCTCGGTCGCGACATAGTCGCCGACCATGCGGCGCGCCTCGCGGACATAGAGCTGCGACTGCCAGCCGAGGCCAAGACCGTCAGCGAACTCGTCCTTGCACGTACCCCACTGGGCGACGCGGCTCCTGATTGGCTCGGGGACCCGCGGATTGTTGGCGAGAGTCCACATAAGCCCCATCTGGTAGTCGAGGTGCGCCTTGAGCATCTTCTCGCGATCCTTGTAGGACGCCTCTGGCCAGGCGTAGTTCTGCCCGATGAAGTCCGTTGAAAAACCCGTGCGGTTGTTCGTGTCGGTCTTGCGATTGGGCATGCGGGAGTTGATCCACGGCATAAACTCCCAGAACTTCGCGGCCTTCTTGACGAACGTGTCGGGGTCGATCGCCTCGAGATTTCGGAGAAGAAGCTCGTAGTTCTTTGGATCGTATCCCTCGGGCTTCACAAACGGAATGCGGTTCGACGGCTCGTCGGTAAGGCACATGCGGAAGCAATACGCCTGCACCCTCCCGTCCCCTGCGCCCTCTGGCTCGTCAGTGTCCGGTTCGACATACGGCAGAAGTCCCGAGCTCGGATCGCCCGGCTTCACGTACGGCGACACGCCCTTGTTGAACTGGTGGTTCTTCGCGAGCGCCCTTTCCACGCCGCTTATCGTCTCGCCGTATACGGAGTTGGCCTCGCGGCCGACGGTATAGCTCACGCCTGCCGCCGCCATGAGATCGCCCTCGTACGTCGCGTCGACGAACATCTTGCCGCGGAACGTCTTTCCGGAAAGCGTCTTGATCGCGACGATGCGCGAGCCCTCGCGGACGACGCCACCTGTGCCACGGTCCAGGAATTCGCCGCGGACGATCTCGAGCTTGTTCTCGCGCTCCCAGCGTTCCAGAATCGCAAGCGCCGCGGAGGGCTCGAAGGTCCACATCGAGTCCTCGCCGAACGAGCCGGCGCACTGGCCGTCGGGAATGTAGTCGGAACGCTTCTCGTATTTCCAGTGGGCTGGGTCCTTATACCAGTCGGCGACGTCCTTGTAGAACTGCAGTGCAAGTCCGCCGAACGCCGACTTGTTGCCGATATCGGTCTGTCCGAGGCCACCGGTCGTAAGTCCGCCGATGCGCGTCTCGGGGCAGACTATCACTGCCGTACGCCCGAGGCGCTGCGCCTCAATAGCCGCGGTGAGCGCGGCGGGGGAGGAACCGTAGACAACGAGATCGCGCTCTGCAGGCGCGGAATCGCGCACGCACCCCGACAGGATTGTCGCGGCGCATGCGGCGGGGAGCCAGAACTTCATGATTTAACAACCCCCTTACAGACCTTCAACGATGAACGAGACTCCGTATTCGCCCTTGCCGACCATGTCGTCGGCGTGAGGGCGCGCACCCCAGCTGTTGTCTCCGCCGATGCCCATCTGGACCGCATCGACGTTGACGGTGATATCGCCCTCGTCGGTGAGATCCCACTGGTGCTTGGCATTCTCGAGCGAAGCCTGCGAATACGGCCACGCGTTGAAGCCGACTGGCGCGCTGAGCGCGGTGACCTTGACGGCCTTGCCGTTGCCGTCGCTGAACGCGATCCAGCGGCAGCCGGTGCGGTAGCCCTGCTCGCCGGGCTCGACGTAGTTGTCGGGGTTGAGGCGGCGCTCGGGATAGTCGATCTTGCCGTCTTCGCCGGCGAGACCGCTGACGAGGCCGATCGACGCCTTCCACACGTCAAGCAAAGCAGCCGTACGACGGTCGCTGTAGTTCTCCCACGGCCCGAGCCCATACCACTCCACGTTCCTGAACTCCTTCGGGAGCTTGAACGTGACGCCGATGCGTGGGACGGGCGGAAGCTTCTCGCCGACAGTCACCTTGAGGTCGACGAGATACTTGCCCTCGCCGAACTTGCGGACGTCGAGCTTGGCCGTGCAGCCCTCGGGCGGAGTCTGCTTTTCGGTTGCCTGCTTCCACGCCTTGCAATGGGCCGGCATATTCCAGCCGCGGTCGTTGTCTGTGGGCGCGCGCCAGAAGTTGAGCTTGAAGAGCTTCGCGGCCGCATCGTCCTGCACGGCATCCGCAGCAGGCGCCGCGACGGGAACGAAGGGCTTGGCGAAATGGTCTAACGCCACGACATCCGGGTGGCCGTCATTGTCGAGGTCAAAGTCGCCGCGCACGAAGAGAAACACGATAACGTCGCCGTCGGGAGCGTCGATCTTGAACTCCTTGACGGTGTCGGGCTCGAAACCCTTGGCGTCGAGAACCCCGTCCTTGACGATCTTGCCGCCCTTCGTGACGACCCAGTGGGCGTTCAGATGGTCGAGCGTCGAGAAGCGGTAGGCGTTCCAGATCTTCGCGGTCTTCGTCTCCCAGTCCCACGCATCGACATGGACGGGCTGGTAGGCGTGCTTGATCTCGTAGGCGCCCGGGTGGTAATTGCGGTCGGCGGGGACGAAGCCGTTGCAGTTGAAGTTGTCGTCGTTCGGCGAGTCGCCGAAGTCGCCGCCGTAGGCGAGCCACTTGCCGCGTTGGTCGGTCTTCCAGACGGCCTGGTCGACGAAGTCCCAGATGAAACCGCCCTGCATGGACGGATACTTCCTAACGAGATCCCAGTAGTCCTGGATGTCGCCGTTCGAGTTGCCCATCGCGTGCGTGTACTCACAGAGAATGAACGGCTTCTTCGGATTGTTCTTCACGTACTTCTCGACGTCCCACGGATGCGTGTACATCGGGCACTTGATGTCGCTGTGGTCGGAGTCCTGTGCGCCCTCGTACTGGATCGGACGCGTGGAGTCGATTGCCTTCATGGCGTCGTACTCGTCCTTCATCGCCGGGCCGTCGCCGGTTTCGTTGCCAAGCGACCAGAAGATGATCGACGGATGGTTGCGGAACACCTTGATCATGTTGACGCCGCGGTCGACGATCGCGTCGTGGTAGAGCGGGTTTTTCGGCAGGTATTCGGGATCCTTGCCGTAGAACCTATCGACGCCGTGGGCCTCGACGTTGGCCTCGCAGACGACATAGATGCCCTCGCGGTCGCAGAGCTCGTACCAGGTCGGGTCATTCGGGTAGTGGGAAGTGCGGACGGCGTTGATGTTGAGGTCGTGGAAGATCTCGATGTCCTTCTTCATGCCCTCGAGCGTGACGGTGTAGCCGGTCTCGGGCTCCATTTCGTGGCGATCGGTGCCCATGAAGAGAGCGCGCTTGCCGTTGATGTAGACGACGGCATCCTTGATCTCGATCTTGCGAAAGCCGAACGCGACGGCGTAGAAGTCGCTGCCAAACTCAACGGTCTCGTAGTACATGTTGGGCGCTTCGCAGCTCCAGAGCTTCGGGCTCTCGTACTTCTTCTCGAGAAGCGTCTTGCCCTCCGCATCCCTGACGGCGAGCGTGCCGGTCTTGAAATCGTCGGAGAGCTTAGCGTCGACGACGAGATCGTACGGCGCGTCCTTCCCT
>ODAI012500197.1_pt1 | contig 23412 bp, 29 predicted proteins | sample 1539321 | NCBI WGS metagenome assembly ODAI01 (sample SAMN02144231, study PRJEB22623) | gut metagenome | biome: sheep rumen | host: Ovis aries | place: New Zealand | reverse complement strand
CCCAAACCACTTTGCGATGGACATTCGTCTTTTTTACTCCACTTTAACTACTTTTTAACTCCTCTTTAACTCCTTTACTTAACTCCTTGCAAGTAAAGCGTCAGCTGGACTTGCGAAACTTTAATATATAATTTCAAATCGACAATCTTTTATTTATGCCTTACAAGGCTGAAACGCATATTCCTTCAGTTCCTTTATTGTTGGGTTATTGCCGCACATGGCACAATGCTCGTCCCTCACGAAGTCAACACGTTGCCATTGCATCGTGAGTGCATCGAAGGTGAGCAACGTGTCCGTAAGCAACTGCCCAACGCCCGATAGGTACTTGATACACTCGGTTGCCTGAATAGTGCCCAGCATACCGGCTATACTACCCAGTACGCCAACCGTGGCACAAGTCTCAACCTCTCCGTATGCAGGTGGCTCTGGGAAGAAGCAACGATAACAGGCAGAACCTTCCACGTGCGTCATCACCTGTCCATTATAACGGCTTATGCCACCCATACAGAAAGGCTTGCCAAGCATGATGCAAGCATCATTGATGAGATACTTTGAGGCAAAGTTGTCCGTACCGTCAATGATGAAGTCATATCCGGATATTAGGTCGAGAGCATTACTTTCACTCAGGAACACATCGTGAACCACAACCTGTACATCAGGATTGAGTGCACGTATCTTATGCTCTGCAGATTCCGTCTTCTGATGTCCTATCTCTGCCGTTGTATGTATTATCTGCCTCTGTAGATTAGTGATATTGACATCGTCACCATCCACAATGCCTATTGTTCCCACACCAGCAGCAGCAAGGTATAGCGCAACAGGAGAGCCCAAGCCGCCTACGCCAACAATAAGCACCTTTGAACGTAACAGACGTTCCTGACCTTCCTTGCCAAAGCCTTCGAGTATGAGGTGACGATTGTAACGTCGTCTTTGTTCCTTGCTCAGTTCCATCGTCATTTCAGTTTTCGTAAGTCATGTGTGAGCTTTGCCGCACAGAAGTTAGGGCCACACATGGTGCAATACTCGCCATCCGTATGTCCCGCTTCCTCAAAATACTGCAAAGAACGTTCAGGGTCAAGGGAGAGGTGGAACTGGTCTCTCCAACGGAAATCGAAACGTGCCTTGCTAAGTGCATTGTCACGTATCTGTGCACCCGGGTGTCCCTTGGCAAGGTCAGCCGCATGGGCAGCAATCTTGTACGTTACGACTCCCACACGCACATCCTCACGATTAGGCAAGGCAAGATGTTCCTTAGGCGTCACATAGCAAAGCATGGCTGTTCCGAGCCAAGCTATCTGTGCACCACCTATGGCACTCGTGATATGGTCATATCCCGGAGCGATGTCCGTAACGATAGGGCCGAGAGTATAGAAAGGTGCCTCATGACAATGGTCAAGCTGGCGTTCCATGTTCTCACATATCTTGTGCATAGGCACGTGACCTGGTCCTTCTATGAATGCCTGCACGTTCTTGTCCCATGCACGAAGGACGAGTTCACCCATAGTGTCAAGCTCTGTAAACTGTGCCGCATCGTTGGCATCATCCGTACAACCAGGACGGAGGCCGTCGCCAAGAGACAAGGCAACATCATACTGTGCCACGATGTCGCATATCTCGTCAAAGTGTTCATAGAGGAAAGACTCCCTGTCGTGGATAAGGCACCACTTGCTCATGATGCTTCCACCACGACTCACAATGCCACACAGACGGCTGTCGGCAAGATGTACGTTGTGACGACGAATACCTGCATGTATGGTGAAGTAATCGACACCCTGCTCACATTGCTCAATGAGGGTGTCCTTATACACCTCCCACGTCAAGTCTTCCACCCTTCCGTTCACCTTCTCAAGTGCTTGGTATATAGGTACGGTACCAACAGGTACGGGACAGTTGCGCACAATCCATTCACGCGTCTCATGGATATTATCACCAGTGGATAAGTCCATAAGGGTGTCGCCGCCCCACTTGCAACTCCACACAGCCTTCTCCACCTCCTCGTCTATGCTTGACGTAGTGGCAGAATTACCGATGTTGGTGTTTATCTTCACAAGGAAGTTACGACCAATAATCATTGGCTCGCTCTCTGGGTGATTGATATTGGCTGGCAACACGGCACGTCCCCTTGCAATCTCGTCACGCACAAACTCAGGCGTGATATGGCTCTTGATACCGAGTGCCTCACAGTTCATGTTCTCACGTATAGCCACATACTCCATCTCAGGAGTGATGATGCCAGCCTTGGCGTATGCCATCTGTGTAATGGCCTTACCAGCCTTGGCACGACGTGGCAACTGTATATGTTCAAAGCGAAGGCTGTCAAGTGAATGGTCAGCCAGTCTCTGACGGCCGTACTCACTTGTCACTTCACTCAGCACTTCCGTGTCGCCACGCTTCACTATCCACTCTTCACGCATACGTGGCAATCCCTTCTTGAGGTCAACCTCAATATTAGGGTCGGAGAAAGGACCGCTCGTATCATATATATAAACCGGTGCATTCTCCTCTGTGTGGGGAACGCCCCTGTCATCCTTGGTTACGGTAGGAGTAAGGTTCACCTTTGTCATTCCTACCTTAATATCTGGGAAAAGCACACCACGCATATAAGCTTTTTCACGCTTTGCGTATGCTTTATTGTCATTTGGCATAATTCTAATTTTGGATTTAATAAATAAAGAGTAAAATCATGGAAAACAATAATGTTTCGACAAGCTATCCCAAGAATGCTGTCAAAGGAGAACTTGCCTCTGCATAGTCGGCTATGGCACCAAGACCAGCCTCGTATGCCCTGCGGCCTGCAATAACGGCTTCCTTGAATGCGACAGCCATCTGTACAGGGTCGCCAGCCACAGCAATGGCTGTATTGACAAGGCAACAGTCAGCACCCATCTCCATAGCCTCGGCAGCATGACTTGGAGCACCGATACCTGCATCCACCACAACAGGAACGGTTGCCTGTTCAATGATAATCTGCAGGAAATCCTTCATCCTAAGTCCCTTGTTCGTACCTATAGGTGCTGCAAGTGGCATGACCGTAGCCGCACCTGCCTCCTCAAGGTGCTTGCATAGTGTAGGGTCAGCCTGACAGTAAGGAAGGACGACGAAGCCAAGCTTCACGAGTTGTTCCGTAGCCTTGAGCGTCTCCACCGAGTCAGGGAGGAGATAGCGAGGGTCAGGGTGAATCTCAAGCTTGAGCCAGTTAGTGCCAAATGCCTCACGTGCCATCTGGGCAGCAAACACAGCCTCCTCAGCATTACGCACGCCACTCGTATTAGGCAATAGCTGTATGTCACTATTCTGAGTGATATGTGCGAGGAGGTCATCCTGCTTATCATCCAGCTCTATACGCTTCATTGCGACAGTCACCATCTCAGTCTCACTTGCCTTGATTGCTTCTGACATAAGGGTGTTGTTGCTAAACTTTCCTGTTCCGAGAAAAAGGCGGGAGTTAAATTCACGTCCCGCAATAACTAATTTAGACATAAATGAATGTTTTTATTTTGCTTATGTTATGACTAATATTATTACCGAACCATTCCGACAAATCTTCGAGTTTCATCCACGGGATTATCCGCATTAAGTATTGCGCCACTAAGTGCAATACCCGTAACGCCAGTTGCGAGTATCGAAGGAACATCGTCTGCCGTGATGCCACCTATGGCTACTATAGGCAGGTCGATTCCCTCACGTTTCATTCCCTCAACGATTGACTTGTAACCGTCAAGACCGAGTATTGGGGAAAGGCGTTTCTTAGTCGTGGTAAAGCGGAAAGGACCGCACCCGATATAGTTGGCACCCGACGCATAATGACGCCTTACGTCATCAAGGGTATTGGCTGTTCCACCTATGATATAGTCATCGCCCAATATCTGACGTGCCTCGGCTATTGGCATATCTTCCTTGCCAAGGTGAACGCCATCGGCATGAAGTTCCTTGACAAGAGCCACCCTGTCATCAATGATGAATGTTGCACCCTTCTCTCGACATAGCCTCTGAGCCTCTATTGCAATGGGACGAACTTCATCGTCCGTGGCATCCTTCATCCTCAACTGCACCCACTTGCAACCTCCTTCGAGGGCAAGTCGAATACCGTCAAGATAGGAGTACCTGTCATTCTGATGTGAAATAAACTGTATCATCCTCCACACGCAGCCTTGATTATTACCACACTATCATTCTCGGCAAGCGACGTGCTTGCCCACTCCATGCGAGGAATCATCCTGTTGTTCACAGCCAAGGCAATACCTTTCTGAGGCAATGACAACTCATCAGCCAAAGCACCTATGGTACTTGCGCCAGTCTCTGTGTCCTTGTTGTTAATCTTTACTTTCATGTTCTATTTCCGTTAGTTTGTTTACACGAATAATATCACGGAAATACTTTGCCTGAAAGCCTTTAGAAAAAGAAATACCCCTATTGCGACATAGAAACGCGTGCAATAGGGGTATTCCCTTTATTGATATATAATCATCTCCCTTCGTCAGAATTATCTGCATCAGGTTCAATGGGTATAATCTCAGCCGATATCTCAGCACCCCGTGATGTTTCTGGGTGCAAAGGTAACACTTCAATCAATACCATCAAAACTTTTCTTCCTTTTTTTTACAAATTACGTGGCTTATGGATAACGAAAGTCACCGTTCCCCACACATTGAAGTTGTCATCAGGTGTGATGCGCCACTCAGGAAAGTCACGATTGGCTGGAACGAGGATTCCGTACTTATCCCTCACACGCACATATTTAATGGTGTATTCACCATTTAGTTCACACACGGCAAGTTCTCGATCAGTCGGATTGCGATTGCTCCTATCCACAATGATTATGTCTCCGTCATAGATGTCGGCATCTGTCATGGAATCACCCTTCACCTTGATAAGTGCCGAAGCTTCAAGATTAGGACAAAGCATACTGAGTATATCCATATCCTGCGACTTTGCCTTGCTACTGTCCAACTTTGGAAAGCTTGACGAATCTTCCTTTGTGTCGTAATAAGGCATGCTGAAGGTCTTTGCCTCATTACCAGTACACATTTCACCAAGGACTGAGTAGTCAAAATCGTCATATTGGTCAGCCACAGGTTCGGACTTCTCCTCTATCACGGCCTTAATGGGCGCAGGTTCAGGAATGGCAGATGTCTCAGCAGAGGTGGCATCATCATACACATCCTCATTATTAACAGATACAGTAACATCAGCATATAGTCCTTGCTTTTCTTTGATTACACATGCCTTGATGAATTCCGACCTGTTCTCATGTGACTCGATAAACTCTGCCAGTTCATCATTTGCCCTGATTGAGAATACACGTTGTATAGTTGTTGTGCGTGGACGACCTGAGCCTTCTCTCTTTCCACCCCATCCATTTTTAGACTTTTCTTTTTCCATATATTTTGCTATTATGCTACAAAGGTAATTATTTCCTTTTGATTCACGTAATCTTTTTTCAATAAAAATGCATGACGCATGAAGAAAAAACACCAACAGTAATCAATGGGAAATGTGAACGCATATAACTTGCGAGTAAAAAGCGATGTTGTATCGCTGAATACGGTACAACATCGCAAGAAATATAAAATAATTAGTCGCCCCTAAAATGGATGTCTCTCGATTTATCACCATGACAACATCCAAAATGTAGGACAAAACTTGATTGTTGCGGAGAAAATAAGCATTATTCGAGAATGAACTCCATGTGGTGTGGTTTGCTTGCATCTATTGTGTATTTGTCGAGAGTTGGTGCACCCCATGTATCTACACCGCCTACACCATGGATGTCGCTGTCAATGTTGATGTTGATGATGTCCTTGTGCTGCACCTCTGAGGGGTGGTTCACGTTGAGGTCATCCTCCGTGTAGTCCCACACACGGATGTTGAGTGGCTGACATCCCACGATGTTCATCGTATTGTCCTTTGCCTTTATGACAAAGGCATTCACGTCACAACGGTTACTGTTGTCCTGTGGCTTGGTATAATCAACCATGTACTCGGAGAGTGGCATTTTATATGCACCAAGGAGGTAGCCGTTCTTACGGTCAGGATAGTTCTCCCAAGGACCTCGGCCCATCCACAGGAGTTCTGGATCGTCCCCCTTTGCCTTTGCGTAGCGCATGCGCATTCCCACCTTTGGCATCTGTCCTGTGATTCCGTTATGTGGAAGATAGACGAGGGTTGTCTTCATCTCACCCTTGGCGTTGATACGATAAACGACATTGCATCCAAAGGTCATGTCGCCATAAGTATATTCCATTTCGAACGTAACTATGGCGAAACCGTTCTCTATCTTGCATGAAGATGAAGTAATGTTACGTTTAGCATCTTTCCACATAACCATGCGATTGCCAAAACCGTTAGCCTTCTGATTGTCATTGTCTGGCTTCCAGAAGTATGGTTCAAGGACTCCACTAACCTTGTTTTTGTTCTTATCCACCCAATCGGTAAGTGTGCCTTGGGCGATGTCGAAACGGAACGTGCCTCGCTTTGTTTTGACAACATAGTTCTTGCCATCCTCCAGCTTGCTAATGGACTTGCCCTTTGAAGTAATATCCTTCTGATAGCGGAAGCCACCCTTGATTATCTGTTCTTGGCTGACGATGTAGCCAGCACGTTCCCACTCTGTATCAAATCTAAGCTTGACAGTAGCAGTTGTCACCTCAGTTCCTGCAAAAGCATGCTTCTCGTATTCGATGATGAAGTCATCAAGATTGACAAACGGGTCATAAGCCTTTGGAACAATCTTTCCATACTTACCTTCTGTCTCGAAGTGTATAGGACGATACACATGTTTCACCTCATAGTAATGAGGGTGTGGTCTGCGATCGGCATCAATAAGTCCATTACAACAGAAATGTCCGTCGTTAGGTTTGTCGCCAAAGTCGCCGCCATAGTAGAAGTCCTTGGCATCGCCAAGCTTGATACCTTGATCAACGAAATCCCAGATAGCTGCACCGCAGATAGTGGAATCTGCATATATCACATCCCAGTATTCCTTGAGGTTGCCGAGTGAGCTACCCATGGCATGAGCATATTCGCGCATCATGAAAGGACGGTCGTTGATACGCTTTGCCTCACTTGCAAGTTTCTCTGGAGTAAGATAGCCGTCGTCGTATATGTCAGACACGTTACGGTCGCTATCGTAATAGATGACACGTGTCTTGTCGATGGCAAGTATCGCGTTACGCATGGCAAGTGGGTTTCGTCCTGCTCCTGCTTCATTTCCGAGTGACCAGAATATGACGCTTGGACAGTTCTTGTCACGTTCAACGAGTGAAACGGCACGATCGACGTGAGCCTTTGTCCAGTCAGGGTTGTCTCCAAGGAATGTGTTTCCAATTCCATAGCCATGTGACTCCTGATTTGCCTCATCCATGACAAAGACACCGTAACGGTCGCATAGTTCATAGAGATAAGGATCGTCAGGGTAGTGTGATGTGCGGAGAAAATTTATGTTTGCCTGCTTCATCATCCTTATGTCTGTCTCGTATGTCTTTCGGTCAACGTAACGTCCCGTCTGAGGATGGTGGTCGTGACGGTTCACTCCACGAAGCTTAACGTTCTTACCGTTTATCTTGAGTACCTCGCCAACTATCTCGACCTTTTTTATACCGAGATGGTTGACAAAAGCTTCCACCTCACTACCGTTTGCATCAGCAAGGTTGATATCCACGGGATAAAGGAATGGGTCGTAAGCCGACCATAGGTGCGCTTCCTTCATCGTACTACTGAGGGCTATGCTTATGGTATCGGATGCCTTGACATCCTTCACCATGCCCGACATGGAGACGTTGCCTATCTTTACGTTCACCTTGTAACCCTTAGCCAACGACTTGCCCATGTTACACACCTTGAGCGTTGCAACCACTTTGGCTGTCTTCCAATCGGCTGAAGGCTCTGAGTGAAGCGTATAGTCGGCAATATGTACATTAGGACGTACCCACAACTGCACACTACGGAATATGCCAGATAGACGCCACATGTCTTGGTCCTCAAGGTAACTGCCGTCGCTCCATCTATAGACCTCTACAGCCAGGCGGTTGTTACCCTCATGAAGGAAACGTGTGACGTCAAACTCAGCTGGTGACATGGAGTTCTGACTGTAGCCGACCTTCTCACCATTTATCCATACATACATGGCCGACTTCACACCTCCAAAGTGGAGGATGAGGTTTTTGTCAAGCATATCCTTAGTGACCATAATGTTCGTTACATACGAACCAACAGGATTACGGTGGTCGTATGAATACCAGTCCTTGTTTGGCTCGCTCGTCACACGAGGCGCATCCTGCTTGAACGGATACGCCATATTTGTGTAGATGGCCTTGCCGTAACCTTGCATCTGCCAATTGCCAGGCACATTTATCTTAGCCCACTTGCTTACATCATAGTCGGTACGGTAGAATTCGACTGGACGTGACTGTGGGTCTTTAGACCAATTGAATGCCCATTTTCCATCAAGAGAAATGATTTCCTTACATTCAGCCTCCTTTGAAGGCAACTGAAGTGTAGAGTGGTAGGGAAGTTTGTTGATACCTATGATGGCAGGATTCTCCCAGTCATTTGCAGACGTGTTCTGCGCCACCATTGTCATACTTGATAAAGATAATGCGAATAGAGAAAATATTGTTTTCATATATGATTTATTTATTCACTAATGCTAAATGGTACTTCTATAGATTAATAACTTTTTAGGAATTATCTTTTATGATAATAATCAGAAGTACACTTAATAAGAATAGATGCCATAGCTGTTATGGCAACTATTCTATAGGAACTTATTCATAAAGATAGAACATGCGCTCTGCCATGTGCCACTTCTCATCGCTCTTGGCATTGGCAGCGCATCCCTGGAATGCAGCAACGAAAGCTTCCCATTCTGCCTGACGTGGCATGGTGGCAAGACGGGCGAAGGCACTGTCCCAGTCGAAATCGACAGGAGTATCAACTATCATCACAAGCTTGTTGCCGAGGATGTAAATTTCCATCTCAAGTATTCCCACGGCACGGATGCCGTCACGTATCTCCTTCCAATGGTGTTCCTCAGAGTGCCATTTACGGTACTCTTTGATAAGCTCTGGATTGTTTGTCAGTTCGAGGAACTGAACGTAGCGTTTGGTTTTCTGTCCAAACTGCTTTTGTAAATATCCATTATTCATTCTTTAGTAGTAGTTAAGTATTAGTTAGTTCAATTTTGTTGCCACAAAGTTAGAAAATATATCGTAGTAATTGCTATCTTTGCCACAAAAATCTATAAAAAAATCATATAATGAATCGAATAACATCAAAATGCGCCATATTGGCTGCTTTTTCTGCCATCATAGCTTTTTCTGCCTGTGTAGGTGAGACAAAGAAGGGTAGTGACACCGACAGTACTGCGACCGACGTCGTGGAGGAGGGAAAAGGTTCACAGTTCACACTTGAACATTTCACATATTCCGACTCATGCGATTTTGCATATGTCGATTTTGACATAGAGTTACCAACCAACAGGTCGGACGTGGCAACCAAGATTCGTACCACTCTCCACAATAAACTTATTGAGACGTGCTCTGAGCATATTGATAAAAAGATTTCCCCATACAAGGACGGCAACCTCGTTGATATTGCCCAGTACTGTGGAGTGGCGGTGTTCGATAAGCTGGCAGAAGATTCCCAGACACAATACCTTGTCATGACTGCTGAGCAACGCGAAAATGGAGAGGATGAGTCAAGCTATGAGACATACAAGATGCCATACGACTGTAATAACCGCATGGGATTGGAATACGAGAACGACAACATAGTCGTATTCTACTTCGCCTCAGAGATATTCCTCGGTGGTGCACATGGCTCACATTTCATCACTTACTATACATTCAACGCCAGGACAGGAGATTTGATTACTAATATCCTCGATCGTGACAAGACACGTGCCATGCAACCGCTCTTATGGGCAGGTGTAAAGGAATATTTCAAGGGAGATAACCCGAACATTACGGACAACGAAATAAATGAACAGCTCTTCATCAATGGTTCGCTCATCCCGATTCCAAGTATCGAGCCTCTTCCTTCAGAGGACGGTCTCACCATCATCTACCCAAGCTACGAGATTGCTTGCTACGCCGCAGGAATTGTTTCATTCAAGATTCCTTACGACAAGGTAAAACCATACATGACAGACAAAGCTAAAAAGGAGATGGGAATCAAATAGATTTCCATCTCCTTTTCTGTTGAAAGTCTGTAAGTCTTATGGTAACATCACTTGTCTGTGGTAAAACCGTATAAACTTTAACCTTCGGCTTACACCCTTGGATATTGCATTGTACAACAATGGAGTGAGCCATGTTGCTTGATAAGGACAGAGCAATCGATACATACAATCTCCCTATCAGGGAATGCCTTTTGAAGCTGTGACTTAGCAAGCGTATCTTTCTCTGGTTGATTGTATGTCGGCATGAGTACTGCACCATTCATGATAAGAAAGTTGGCATAAGTGGCTGGCAGACGTTCTCCATCCCAGTAGCAAGCATCAGGCATAGGTAGTGGAATGAGGTTATACGGTTTGCCATCTGCGGTCATGAATGCTTTTATCTCTTCCTCCATGGCATGAAGCTCAGGATAATGCTCATCCTCTTTGTCAAGACATTGGACGTATGCTATCGTGTCGTTAGGACAGAGACGTGCAACGGTGTCCACGTGACCGTCAGTGTCGTCACCTGCGAGCCATGAGTGTTCGAGCCACAATATGCGTTCAGCATTGAAATCCTCAAAGAGGCGTTCGCCTATGCTCTCGTAGTCGAGAGTGTCATTTCGGTTGGGGGCAAGCAAACACGATGTTGTGGTGAGGATTGTACCCTTACCATCGCTCTCGATGCTTCCTCCTTCGAGCACGAAATCAAGGCAATTGACGTATTCACCATCAACGGCATTACCCTTGTACATATTCTTGCTTATCTGGTTGTCATGATTGGATGCAAACTTCATTCCCCATCCATTGAACTGGTAGTCATGAAGAATACGCTTGCCATTATCAAGGCATGAGATAAAGCCATGGTCGCGTGCCCAAGTGTCATTTGTCTGGCATTCAAATATACGGATGTTATCCAACCCGATATCGTGAGCATGGAGTTGTTCCTTCACTTCCTCGGGATATTGTGCCACAATGAGAAGAGGCTCTCGTTTGGTAATTTCGCGAGCCATATTGCAGTAGCATTCCACTACTTCCTCATATATTGGTGCCCAGTCAGTTTCACGATGTGGCCATGTAAGTTGCACGAATTCCTGCTCGTGCCATTCTGATGGTAAGAACACTTTTGAATTAACAATTAATAATTAACAATTAACATCTTTGTCTGCCTCCTTCTTGCCTCCCTCCCCTTGGGGAGGGCTGGGGTGGGGCTTTTTTATTTCTCCAATAGGTCAGGTCTTCTTTCCTTAGTTCTCTTTACGGCTTGCTCGTATTCCCAGTTGCGGATGTTTGCCTCATGACCAGATAGTAGAATCTGTGGTATGCCCCACGTCTCTTCAGGATTATCCACAGGGTGATACTCCGCAGGACGTGTATATACAGGTGGCTCAAGAAGATTGTCTTGGAACGAATCACTCAAGGCACTCTCCACGTCTCCAATCACTCCTGGCACAACACGTATGATGGCATCAGTCATGATGGCAGCAGCAAGTTCTCCACCAGTAAGTACGTAATCTCCAATGGATACCTCCTTAGTTATAAGATGCTCACGAATACGATAGTCGATACCCTTGTAATGTCCGCAGATGATAATGAGATTCTGCTTTAATGACAGTTCATTTGCCATAGATTGATTGAACGTCTCGCCATCAGGGGCGGTAAAGATAATCTCGTCATAGTAACGTTCCTTCTTCAATTTAGAGATAAGAGCATCGAGTGGCTGACATTGGATAAGCATACCAGCGGCACCACCGAATGGATAGTCATCTACTCGCTTATGCTTGTCCGTTGTGTAGTCACGAAGATTATGCACATAAATCTCGGCAAGACCCTTCTTCTGTGCCCTGCCAAGAATACTTTCCTTTGTGAATGGCTCTATCAGTTCTGGTAGAACCGTAATTATATCTATTCTCACGTCCTTGTATATTTTTGTGCAAAGTTACGCAATTGTATTCAATTGCCATAATTGTCGTAAGAAAAAACGTCGATATTCATTGACGCAGACATTCCTTATAGGGTAGTGTATAGACTTATTAAGTTGTACATTATGAATGCACAGATCCATGCAATGACACATTGGAGGACAACGATTGACAAGGCCCATCGTGTTCCAAGTTCACGTCTGATGGATGCTATGGCTGCAACGCATGGTACATAGAGGAGACAGAATACAAGAACGGAATAGCCTGATGCAAGTGTGAAGATACTGTCTATAGGCGTGCCTGAGTATAGTACCTCAAGTGTGGAAACAACGCTCTCCTTGGCAAGGAAGCCAGAGGCGAGTGCCGTTGTGATGCGCCAGTCGCAAAAACCAAGTGGCTTGAATATCGGCGTGATAGTGGAAGCTATTGTTGCAAGAATGGAATCTTGCTGTTCTGCAACTACGTCAAGACGGAAATTGAATGTCTGCAAGAACCATATCACAATGCTGGCAAGGAAGATGATTGTGAATGCTTTCTGAAGGAAGTCGCGTGTCTTATCCCACAGAAGCATTGCTACGTTCTTTGCCACAGGCATACGATAGCATGGTAGTTCCATGACGAATGGTGTTGCCTCGCCCTTGAAGATGGTACTCTTACATAGAAGGGCGACGAGTATTCCGACCACGATACCCATTAGGTACAGCGACATGATAACCCATGCTCCATTGTGTGGGAACAAGGCTGCACAGAAGAATGTGTAGATTGGAATCTTTGCCGTACACGACATGAACGGTGTGAGCATTATTGTCAGTTTACGGTCACGCTCAGATGGCAATGTGCGTGTGGACATGACGCTTGGCACGGAACAGCCGAAGCCGATAAGCATAGGCACTATACTACGTCCTGATAGTCCAATCCTACGAAGCAGCTTGTCGGTCACAAATGCAATTCGTGCCATATAGCCGGAATCCTCCAGCATTGAGAGGAAGAAGAATAGCGTTATGATAAGCGGGATGAACGACAGAACTGCGCCCACGCCTCCAAATATACCGTCAATTACGAGAGAATGAACAACCTCGTTCACGTTGAGTGCCGTGAGTGATTCATCCACGTAAGCCGTTAGTGCGTCTATAGCTTCAGCCAATAGGTCTTGTAGCCACGCTCCGAAAAAGTTGAACGTGAACCAGAAGATGAAAGCCATGATGAGCAGGAACGATGGAAGAGCAAACCATTTACCCGTAAGTACCTTGTCTATTGCTTCCGAACGCACGTGTTCCTTGCTGCGCTTTGGCTTCACGATGGTCTGCTGACACAGTTGCTTGATGAAACGGAATCGCATATCAGCTATGGCGGCAGCACGGTCAAGGCCACGCTCGTCTTCCATCTGTTGGAGTATATGTTCTACGGTGTGCTGTTCGTTCTCCGTGAGCTTGAGTGCCTCCTCAATCATTGTGTCGCCTTCCACAAGCTTCGTGGCTGCGAAGCGAACAGGTATTCCTGCTCTCTGTGCATGGTCTTCGATAAGGTGCATGATTGCATGGATGCATCGGTGAACAGCACCGCCGTTTTGCTCCTGACTACAGAAGTCCTGACGTTGAGGACACTCCTGATAACGTGCAACGTGTATGGCGTGTTCCACAAGCTCGTCCACACCCTCGTTCTTCATGGCAGAAATTGCCACTACTGGTATGCCGAGAGCCTGCTCCATCTCGTTGATAAGCACCGTTCCTCCGTTGCCTTTTAACTCGTCAATCATATTGAGGGCAAGTACCATAGGTATGCCCAGTTCGAGCAACTGCATCGTGAGATACAGGTTGCGCTCGATGTTAGTTGAATCGACGATGTTGATTATTCCCTTTGGATGCTCGTCAAGCACAAACTTACGTGAGACAATCTCTTCTGCCGAAAAAGGAGATAGAGAGTAGATGCCAGGGAGGTCTGTCACCTCAGTGCCTGGATATCCCTTTATTTCGCCAGACTTGCGGTCAACTGTCACACCAGGGAAGTTGCCGACGTGTTGCTTTGATCCTGTAAGTTGGTTGAAAAGGGTAGTCTTTCCACAGTTTTGGTTACCCACGAGAGCAAAAGTGAGCTTTTCTTCCTTTGGTAGAGGGTGCTCCGTGGCAGGGTCGTGGAATCTGTAACCTGTCTCTCCGAAACCTGGGTGAGGCATGTTGCTATGTGGAATTTCCACATCCTCTTTTGTCAGGCGTTCACGGCTCACCTCAATTTGTGCCGCATCGGCAAGACGAAGTGTGAGTTCATATCCCTGAATACTAACCTGCAGAGGGTCACCCATTGGAGCATATTTGATAAGCGTAACCTCATTCTGAGGAATGATACCCATATCAAGAAAATGCTGACGAAGGGAACCACTACCGCCTACGGCAGTAATGATTCCCGTCTGTCCTATTTTTAAATCCTTTAGAGTCATTTTCATAATTTTTTGCAAAATTACTACTTCTTCCCCGTATTCCGACTATCAATACTGATATAATATGAAAAAATACTCAAAAGTGAGTATTTGGATGTTCTGAGTTGTGAGTTATTGGTTATGAGTTTATGGTTTGTGTTGTGGCTAAATCTTATTTACTCTGCTGGTGTCCACTTGCAACGGACAGGGGAGACAATGGCTCCTTCTTTCTTCAACTCGGCAAAAGCCTTGTCAACCTCCTTGCGGTCAGCACCCAGTGCTGTTGCCACCTCGCCTGCAGAAACTGGCTTGCCAGCTTCACGCATACATTTCAACACTTGTTCCTTCATATTACTTCTGATACTTTGTAAACTGATATTTTTCTCTTAGTTCTTTCTGCTTTTCTTCAGGAAGTGAGGTAAAGTATGCCTTGAATCCTGGACAGAAGTTGATATGCCAACGCCAGAAGCGTCCTAAGAGTGAGTCAGGCTTCTTTTCATAGTGTGCCCTGAATTTGCAATTTTCACATTGATGTGCCATTGTGTATTTTGTTTTAGTGTAATAATACTCGTTTATTCCTTCTGATTGCAATTTGCCTTTTTCCCTTTTATGCGATTCTTCAACCGATTATATCCTTCGACTCCGAGAATTGTTAGTCCTCCGTATTGGCATGTTTTAGCCATTCCGAAAAGGACTGTCCATATGATACCCTTTGTTGCCGAACTTATAGGAAGCAACATTTGGGCGAAGGACAGAATGTAGAATGGTATGCAACATAACAAGACTATAACTCCTGTCTTGAACGAAAGGGATTGCAACCATGTTTTTATTTTGTTCATGCCCATTCGAAGTTTTCTATGCCTGTGCCAACCTCAAAATGATATTTGGCGATGCCAAGATCCATCTGTGTATATCCGAGCAATGAGAATCCTTTCTTTGCAATCACCTGAGGGCGACAATTTTTCCTTTCAACATATTCAAACGAAAACTTCTGTTGGTTCACGGCTGTCGGAGCAAGCAACGCAGCCTCTACGCCTTTACGGAACCATGATGGAGTAGTTATGCTTGAATTACTTACTTGCGTAACGTCCTTGACTTTATGACCTGTGCCCTGTGTCTCGCCATAGCCGAGTGCAATATAGCATGCAACTATCTCTCCGTTATCAAGCACATACGTTCCTGGTACTTTGGAGTAGCTGAGTCCTACCCAACATGTGTTTAATCCCAGTATCTGAGCCAATAGTACAAGTTGCTCGCCGTAGTAGCCCACACGCTCGTTCAGGTCGTCAGCTTTCTTGCCAGCCATAACGAGGTAGTTGCTAACTCCGCTGAACTTTCCGTATTTTGCAAGTGTACCTTGGAAGGCTTTGGGCTCGTTCTGTACAAGCTGTATGTGCAGATGACCTTGTGTGTTTAGTTCTGCAATCTTGTCATTCAACACTTTGACAACTTCGTTTGTCAAAGGTTGACTTTTATAAGCCCTTACGCTATGACGGGCTTTGATGGCTTCTTGTATTGTCATATTTATTTGTTTTTCCGATTGTCACATATTTTCTTGCAATAGTCCCATCCTCCAGTAGTCCACAGGGCAAGGAAGATGAACACTGGCTGGAAGAACAGACGGATAAGACGTGCCTGATCTGTGTTTAGTCCGAATGCATCGATATGATTTACATACTGGTTTATGTTGCCAGGGAAAATGAGCACGTAGAAGAGTGCAAGAAGGGCACCAACGAGTGCCTTCTTCTTCCAAAGGAACAGCATGCTAAGTCCAAGACAGATCTCTACTACTCCTGATGCCAGAACAACGAAATCTGTGAATCCCGGGCTGAATTGTAGCCATGTCGGTACTTGTGCCACGAATTCCTGACGTGCATGAGTCAGGTGGCTATAGCCTGCATAGGTCATAAAGAGACCAAGCAATATTTGAAAACATAATTTTATATATTTCATCATATTGTGCTATTTTTTAAGAGAGTTGATAATCGAATCAAGCGATTGCGCCAGATTCATGTAATCATCTAATTGTAATGGACATGCGGATAGTTGGTTCATCATGCCGGAAGGTATGCTTTCAAATGCTTCCTCCTCCATGTCCCTTCCTTTGTCCGTTAGACTTACAATCTGTTGACGCTTATCCTGCTCGCCTTTCTTACGTACTACGATGCCTAATTTCTCCATCCTTTGGAGAAGCGGTGTTACCGTATTCGTCTCAAGTAAAAGACGATGGGCAATGTCATTTACAGGTTGGTTGTCTCTCTCCCATAGTACCATGAGAACAAGGTACTGTGGGTATGTGATGCCAAGTGCATTCAGCATTGGCGTGTAGGCCTGTGTTATCAGTCGTGCCGCCGTGTAAAGACGGAAACAAATCTGATTATCAAGTTGTAGTTCTTTATGCATGAACTTATAATGAGTAATTATTAATTATTAATGAGGAATTAGAAATGAGGAATTGATTCTAATGAGTAATTATCAATGAGAAATGAGTAATAGCCGTTCGGCGAAGAACTGCTGACGGAACTTGTTATTACTAATTATTAATTAATAATTAAAACGTCGATGCTTGTCATTACTAATTACTAATTGCTCATTACTAATTTCTTATCTTTTTCGCGAGAACTAAAAAACTTAAAAACTCACAAACTTAAGAACTTTTCAATATCCTTCTCCATTTTCTCTGGCTCTGTTGTAGGAGCGTAGCGCTTGATTGTATTACCGTCCTTTGAGATAAGGAATTTGGTGAAATTCCATTTGATGTCGCTGTCTTTCTCCACACTCGTACTGATTGATTTGAAAAGAACTTTAGCAGCTTTTGCCTTCAATCCATTGTACTCTTCTGTTGGAGCCTGTGCCTTCAAATACTCGAAGATTGGTTCTGTAGCTGCACCATTCACGTCTATTTTCTTCATGATTTGGAATGTTACACCATAGTTCAACTGGCAAAATTCTTCTATTTGTCCGTCAGAACCTGGGTCTTGCTCCTTGAATTGATTACATGGAAAACCAATGACTACAAGTCCCTTCTCTTTGTATTTCTTGTTTAGCTCCTCAAGTCCTGCGAACTGTGGAGTAAAACCGCACTTACTTGCTGTATTAACGATTAGGAGTACCTTACCCTCGAAATCCTTGAAGTTTATCTCCTTGCCTTTGCTCGTTAGAGCCTTAAAATCATAAATCTTTTCCATTGTTGTTCCTATTTTTATTCATTTACTTACTTTCGCAGGTTTAATCTGTGAAACTTAATCTTTTTTTATATCTCAAATGTGATTTATATCGTTTGCGATGCAAAGGTATGGAGAAATATTTATATCGCAAGCGATTCATTAGCATTTTTTTCAATTTCAATATAAAATATCGTGTATTGTACAACTTTTTTCTATATTCTGAACCATCGTGCCCATTTCTCTGTCCCTAAATTATCCTCAGTTTATTATGCAAAACATTCCTAATTCATCATTCTTAATTTTCCATTCCTAATTCCTAACTCCTCATTCCTCATTTATCATTGGTTTCGTTTTGTCCTATCCTCGTGCCATTTTACATATAGTCTCGAAATACGTATTTGGTGAATCGCTCTCGCGAGCCCCAATTTTTTTTATCACGATAAAAAAATTTTTTGATCGCGATAAAGTTAAAATTGGTTCTTTGGGAAAGGTGTGAGGATTTAGCCAAAAATCATCTCTGTTGCAATCGCCTTGTTTTGTTTTGTCCTATTCTTGCCAAAGTCCCCTTCATCTTTACCATCCCTTGTGCTTAACGTCTGCTGATTCGGTGTCTTTCGTCGCCCCAAGGTGGAGGGCATGGTTATATCCTCACTGTGAGGACTAAGGTATTACTAATTACTTATTAGAAACATTTTACGTTCAAGATTTTGAATATGTCTCCTTTTTGCCGCTTTCCGCATCGTAAACATCATGTTTACGAGTGGAGAGTGGCATACTTATTTTTGATACAAAAGATGCAAAAGTTTTGCTATGCCATCTTTTTACTTTATCTTTGCGTGTAGAATCTAACATCAACACGTTATGCGTTTAACTTGTAATGACATAATCTATAATGTTCACAACTACTACCCATTTGGTGGAATCATAGACGAAGGTTCACGTCGTGGTGCTGATGTTCAGAATCATCTGTACAACGGCAAGGAACTTGACCGTATGCACGGATTGAACCTGTATGACTATTCTGCACGTCAGGATGATGCTGCAATCGGTCAGTTCACGAGCATGGACCCACTATGTGAGAAGTACTACCACATCAGTTCATACGCTTATTGTGCAGGCAATCCTGTAAAGTATGTGGATCCTGATGGTAGAATTCCATTAAAGAAAGTTGTGCCAAATACAATTGTGACAAGTAAATTTGGGACAAGAAAACATCCTGTAACTGGTAAGGTAAGACTGCATGGCGGATGTGATCTAAGAGCATCAAAAGGTAGTCCTGTTCATGTCTTGGCTGATGGAAAGGTTATAATGGTTAGATGGAATGAAGGTGGATATGGAAGATATGTGGTAGTGCAACACGATAAGGGTTATCAGTCACTTTATGCACATCTTGAGAAAGATGGTGTGAAGGTAAATGTTGGAGATGTTGTTAAGAATGGTCAAGTAATTGCTTCGTCGGGAAATACAGGTATTGGTACTGGACCACATTTACATGTGGAAATTTCAAATGGTAATATCTTAAATAGAAATAATAAGATGAATCCTGAGTCAATAGAAGACTTACAGAATGTCTTAAATGGAACAGAAGACATAAACCAGTCACAATTAGAGCATGCAGACTCTTCAGCATCTAGCGAATCGCAAGAGTCTTCTAATCCACAAAATCAAGACCCTGAAAGGGATAGCTTATATAATCGTTTGCTTAATAATCCATCAAACGTTTCGGAAAATGATTATTATGAATATATTCATATGCATTGAGATTTTTTATTTGTTAATTGTTTTTGTAAAATGTAAAAAAATGAAACGTGAAAGAAAAATGGTTCTTTTCTTTTTCTGTTCTGTATTGCTGCTAATTGGGTGTGGTAATCGGTCAGATAAAGATAATAATGAGACAGATAATATAAATGATTCTGTTACGATTGTTTCAGAGGAGTTTTTTAGAAATTTTGTCGATAGATTTCATAATGATTCTTTGTTTGCGATGTCAAGATTAAACGATTCTATAGGCGGAATTAATACTGATTCGCATACGTATGATTCAATTATGGATGATTTCGTAATGGATACTCTTTGGCGTAAAGATTCAATACCATTATATTATCCTTTTTTACGAGATTTTAGGCTGTCTAAAAATGTCGTAATTGAATATGATTCAGTTCATGTTCCAGCTCAGGAATATATATATATACCAGAAAGCAGTTGCTACGTAAAACTAAGATTTGTTAAAAAGGACGGAAAATGGTTTTTGTGCGGCTTTGACTTTGCGTTCTTGTAGGAGTTCTTGATAAGTATCATATTTCTATCTCATTAACTGCCACTTTCCACATCGTAAACATCATGTTTATGGAAGGGAAGTGGCATTTTTCCTTTGGAGTTAAAAGTTGAATTGTGAAAGAAGGAATCCTATAAAGGAAACATGAAGAAAATGTACCTTTCTTGGCATGTTGTTATGATGTCTTGGGCAAGTCATTTTGAGTTAGTGGGTAACTCCATGTGAGTTACTCACTAACTATAATGGGAAGTGACACTTCTTCTGAAGTTCTGAGTTATGAATGGAGATGTTTTTGTCAAATCGAAAAAATGCATTATCTTTGTCTGCGAAATCTAACATCAAACATTATGCACGCTTTTCATGCCGACATAAACAAACGCTTGTCTATAGTAAGTGCTCCATCATCAATGATGGGTGATGCACTTCGTAAGGACTCAACTATGTATGTTGGTGCGTATGAGTTCTGTTCTAACTCAAGTGACAAGTATTTCTTTGCTAATGGCAACATCGACATAGAACAGGGTCATGTGAAAGCTTACTGTTATTATGCAAATGACCATCTTGGCAATGTGCGCCATGTAGATAGGGCAGGGCTTGATAATAGAGGAAATGAAATCGTACAGGTAAGTAACTATTATTCATACGGTGGCGTTCATACCGATGTGGATAATGGAGTGGACGTTCAGAACCATCTGTATAATGGCAAAGAACTTGACCGTATGCATGGATTGAACCTGTATGATTATTCTGCTCGTCAGTATGATGCTGCAATCGGTCAGTTCACGAGCATGGACCCACTATGCGAGAAGCACTATCACATCAGGCCGTATGCATACTGTGCTGGCAATCCTGTAAAGTATGTAGATCCTGATGGAAGGGAACCGCATATTTGGGGAGGATTAATAGGTGGTGGTACAGAAATTGCATGTCAAATGTTTTTTGAAGGTAAGAGTTTTAGTGAACTTAATTGGACAAAGGTGGGAATTGCAACGGCGGAAGACGCTTTAACGTGTGGTGCAAGCGTAGGGAAAAAAATTGCAGTAAAAGCGCTTGCATGTGTTGCAAACAGTGTCGCCGATAATTCTGCCGAGGGTGTGATGTCTGTTGCAGGTGGAGCAGTTATTAATGCAACGGGGGAATTGTTAGGTGAAGGTGCTGCAAAAGCATTAGGTTCAATGGCAAAAACAGTAGTCAAAAATGCTACAGATAAAACAGCAATAGCATCTACGACATCAATGACAAAAAAAATATTGAAATCAGAAAACAAAACAGCAGTTTCTATTAGCACAAAAGTGGCTCGTAATAAGGCAAAGAAAACTATCGCAAATGCAAAATCTGTTCCACAAAAGGCATATAATATAGTGACAAGTGATTATAATCCAGTTCCAGAAGTGGTCGGTGCTCAAACTGTAAAATATCTTTGTGATGAAGAACGTGATATGCGCAAACAAAACAATCAATAATTTTTTCTGCGAAAAATAGAATTGTGTTTGCGTGAACTTTTATGATTCAAGTGGAAAAGTCTGAACTAAATTATACTAGGCATGCTTGTTTGGCTTTTCCTTCTTGTTCTGATTTGTGTTATAAATTATAATCTATTAAAAACAATGAGTAAGAAAACAAAAAAACAAAAACAGAAGGAAATCAGAAAAATTACCAGACAAAAAAATGTACAAAAAGATAAAATGAAAAAGCGATTACTTTTGTGTGTAAAGGTTTTGGGCGTATTTTTTTTACTGTGTTTCCTTGTCCGTTTATATCATCCCTCTTTTATTTTGACTAGGTGTGGAAGCCATACTAAAGGAATCATATATAACAGGGGTAAGGGATTGGGTAAGCGTGGCGCAGCGTTTTATTTTTTTGCTTATTCTTACTATGTAGATGGTGAAAAGTATGATAATTCATTTCATTATCTTATTAAGGAATCAAAGGATATACACATAAATGACACGGTTGATGTGTATTATATTCCGTTTGCTCCATCTGTTAGTTGTGCGGATATTAATTAGATGCATATAACGATAGAAACGTAATGGAAAAATATGGTTTGTTTCTTGAAAAGAACGAATGGAATGCTTACTTGAAACGTTTTTCACCCATATCTCTCGTTTGGGAGATATGGGTGTTTCTAATATGGAGATATGGGTGGAAATCAAAGTACTGACTTATATGAGACTATAATGAACTGTTATTGGAGGCAATTTTGATAATGTCTAATCGTCTTGAATAGTCATAATTGTCGTTTGGTGTTTGTGACATTCTGTATTTATTTATATTTTTGCAACAAGAAAAATGAAATGCTTATGACTGCAATACAATTAAAAGCTGAAGTTATGCACAACATAAATGTTGTGGCTGAGGATGAAAACATGTTGAATCGTGTTGCAAAATACTTGCGAAAGTTAGTTGCTGAAAAGCAAACGGATTCAACGGAGATGACTAAGGAAGCTTTTTATGCTAAGTTGGAACGAGGCGAGAAAGCTTATGAGCGTGGCGAATGTCATGAGATTCTCCCTGGTGAAGATTTGACAGCATATCTAAGACGTAGGGGGTATGATATATAAAGTAGTGAATACTCCTGAGGCTGATGAGGATTAGGTAAGACTCGCCAAGAACGAGCCAAAGGTATTCCTTAAAGCCATGAAGTTTATAGAGGAGTTGCGCGAGCATCCGAAGACGGGAACTGGTCATCCCGAACCTTTGAAAGGTAAGCCTGAGGGACGCTGGAATCGTGCGTTGACAAAAAAGCATAGGATGGTTTATCGTATTTTTGATGAAGAAGTTGTGATATTGATTCTTTCTTCCTATGGTCATTATGATGATAAATAATATGTGAAAGGCATAAATTGATATGCCCAAAGCTTTCGTTTACTTTCATGAAAGCTTTAGAATGATTCAACGAAAGATTTGGATGAAATGGATTAAAGGTGTGGCTTTCGCAATTCTACTGTCGTCTTTTCCTTGGGGTATGGTTACTATGCTAACTCAAAAGTACTATGGAAAAACAAAACCTGCACCCTGTCTGGCGACAGAATGCAGGCGCAAATAGTTAGATTCTGAGCGATATAACGAACTTATTTTACCAATTTTTTAATTGTACCATCATTAAACCTTACGATCTTTATGCTCTTGAATCCTGCGTTTGTACCACGAACGCCATTTAAGTTATATGAACTAACTTCTTCGCGTGAGCCATTAACAGCTTCAACTGATGTTACGTCAGCATATTTTGCGTTGATAGTTTCCTTGGCAAGTTCTTCTGTTGTGTTAAATGCAACAGTGATTATAGTTGTCTGTGAGAGTGTGAGTACAAACACTGGTGCAGTGTCAGCTGAAGCCTGTTCGCCACGGAGCGATGCTGAGTATATAAGGCTCATTGCTCCAGATTGGAATGAAACAGATACTGGCTCAGTTGTTGCGTAGATAATCTTGCCGTTATCCTCGCTCACTGTTACTGGGATTGTGAGGTTCTCTATGGT
>ODAI014043537.1_pt1 | contig 23413 bp, 25 predicted proteins | sample 1539321 | NCBI WGS metagenome assembly ODAI01 (sample SAMN02144231, study PRJEB22623) | gut metagenome | biome: sheep rumen | host: Ovis aries | place: New Zealand | reverse complement strand
CACTGGGAAATGGATTTCTAACAGGAAAATATGATAACAATACAGAATATGATAAAGATGATTTCAGAAATACGATGGCAAGATTCAGTGATAAAACAGTAAAAAACAACCAGAAACTACTGGAAATAATTAAGGAATTAGCACAACAAAAAGAATGTACCATGGCTCAGATAGTCCTATCATGGGAATTGACACAAAAACCATTTATAATTCCAATACCAGGTTCAACAAATAGAAACAGACTCGAAGAAAACATCAACTCCACAAATATAAAACTGAGCAAGAATGAAATGGAAGAAATAAACAGTACTCTATCACGGATAAATGTGGATGAATCCTTCTTCTAATTTATTATAGCTTTAAAGAATTAAAATTGGGAATTTACCATTTTAAATAAATTCTCTTTAACAACTCTTTTACTTTCATCATCTAAACCAGATAAAATATTGCGCTCCCAATTATCCATTAATGTAATAATCTCATCGGTTTTGGCAATACCCTCCTGTGTAAGTGTAACTATTTTTTCCCGTCTATTATGGGGATTTTCTACTCTGGTAATCAATCCCTTTTCTTCAAATTTTCTAAGTAATTTGGCAGTATAACCTTCACTGACCTTAAACATCTTTGCCAAATTTTGTTGTGTGTTTTTATCAGAAAACCTTAAACGAATAATGAATGGGGCCTCGGTCATAGTAATATCCGTTTTTTCAAGAAGTGGTGTCATATAATTTCTATAGCTTTGCACTAATTCTTCCACGTAATGATATATTCTAATTTGATAAATGTTATCTTCATTGAATTGTTCGGGTAATGTCATATTTATTGATAGCCTCTTTTATATGATTTTTTTTTAATATATTATATTATATGTCTTGTTTCTAAAATAAATAGCGATAAATAATATGCGATATCTTAAAATCTTTTTAAAAAAAACAATTATATAACAAATTAAATATAATATAAATAATGAATATTTATGATGCAATATTATTATCAAATAATTATAAAAATGATTAATATTGTACTTATATAAATAAATGTGGATGATAAACATGGATACTGGTGAATATATGAAAGCAGATAGATTAAATGCTTTTTATGATGCAATTATTGCAATTATAGTAACGATATTGGTTCTTGAATTGCCTCAACCAGAAGTTTTATCAATAGCAGGATTATGGCAGTTAAAACTTTCTTACTTGGCTTATATCATAAGTTTCTTGGTTTGTGTAAATATGTGGCAGTATCATCATAAAATATTTAATCATGTCAATAAGATAAATAATAGAATTATATGGTTGAATATACTGCTGATGCTTATAGTATCAATTATACCTTACCTGACACTTCTTGTAGCAGATAATTTCAATTCAGCACTTGCACAGATGCTATATGGGATAGATTTCATATTGGTTGATATAATCCTATTTGTATTTGCATATTTACTGCTTAAACATAATCCGGAGAGTGAATACTTAAAAAATGCAATAAATGTAAAATATACTTTGATAATACCTCTTGGATTATTTTTCATTGGATTTATCATAGCCTTTATGGGTTATCCTCCAGCCATAAGCATATTATGTTTATTGACCGTTGTGAGTTCCATAATCAATGATATAAAATGATTTAATAAATTTTATTATTATTCTTTTTTTTAATATAACTAATTTCATTATAAGAAACTATTTTACATTTACATATAACCTACCATCAAATTAACGGAATACTTTTTCATATTGAAAATTTATATATATTTTTTAACATAAGATTATATAGAAATTTATGTAATAGGTTAATTCGAGATTATATTAAATATTAAGGAGTAATATGATGAAACATTTAATTATCGATACAGACAAGTGTATTGGCTGTGGATTATGCAAACAGGTATGTATTAGGAATAATATTGAAATAATAGACAAAAAGGCAGTGGATGTTGAAAGTAACTGTTTTGACTGTGGACAATGTTCCACTTCATGTCCGACGAATGCAATAACCATAAATATATACTCAGGACAAGATGATAGAATAGAAGATTATGATCCTGACAATGTCCCCATAAGTTATGATAATCTGTTGCAATTTTATAAACAGCGAAGAACATGCAGATGGTTTAAAGATGAAAAAATCTCTCATGAAACTATAGAAAAACTAATGGAAGCAGCATATTATAGTCCTAACCGACAAAATATTCAGGATGTTGAATTTGCATTAGTTGAAGATCAGATGGATGAATTCATAGATCATGTTTATAATATAATCAAGGTAAAACAGGATGAATTCTTTAGAATCAAACAAGTAGGAGATTATCTTGCTGATGAAAACAGAAATCCAAAAAGACATCCATTACTGTGGGAAGGACAGCAACTGCTCTTGGCATTCTCTGAAAATAAGACAGATGCAGTAATAGCTATGACACGACTTGAACTGCTTTCATATACTTTAGGTCTTGGTGGATTTCATTCATTATTCATTGGTATGGCTGAAGAGGTTGATAATGATAAATTAATGGAATTTTTCCCGGAAATTGATTCAAAAAAACACATGTTTGCAGCATTTGTAATAGGAAAACCACGTGTTAAATACAGAAGAACCAGGCCACATAAGCAGATTAATTTAACATATAAATAAACGGATTCTTTTAATAGGTGAAAATGATGAGCTATCGAGTCGAAGGTAATTGCAACGGATGTGGGGTATGTGCACAAGCATGTGATTTAAATCTCATAACAGTACATGAAAATTATATTGAAATGGATATTGATAATTGTGTTCATTGTTCAAAATGTGTTGAATCCTGTCCAAATGGTGTTTTTACCAAATCAATGATATTTAAACATTTTATTGAACTATTTAAAAGAAGAATAAGAAACTTATTTTAAAAGTCATTTTAAAAAAAGGGGATTTATTGGATTTAATGAAGTTCTATCTCCATTAAACCACTTTTTATTGCGGCTATGGTTCCACCATCAATTAATAAGTCAATACCCGTAATGAATCCTGATTTTTCACTTAACAGAAATTCACTTGCAAAAGCTATTTCATCGGATGTTCCTACTCTTTTTGCACCACATATATCAATCATTCTCTGGTATCCTTCACCGGATCTGTTAAATTCATCATATGCAAGTGGTGTGACTATTATTCCAGGACTGATGGTATTTATTCTGGCACCACGTTCGGCCCATGATGTTGCTGATGCATATTGTACCCTCAGTTGATTGGCTTTTTTTGACACTACCTATTTGAAAAGTATACTTATAAAAAAAATTAATGTTCAAGGAGGACATATGTAGATCAATCCAGGATTAATCAATATTTAACAAGCTAACAGAATATAAAACAGCCTTTCCAGATATTTTTATACTACTATCATATACAGTGCAATTTAACAATCCGCCACGTTTAGAATCCTGATAAGCAATGATATTATTTTTATTTAAGCGTTTAGACCAATAATCAGATATCATACAATGTGTAGAACCGGTTACAGGATCCTCAGATATCCCCAATCTAGGAGCAAAAACCCTGCTTATACAATCATATTCATCACATTTGCTGCTGATAGCTATACAACTAGCATCTAATTTCATCATATGCTCAAAGTCTAATATGATTCGTTCATAGTCATCCTCATGGATAACCAATAACAAGTCACGGTTCATATAAGCCTCAATTGGTTTAACATTAAATGATTTAACCATGTCTACACTAATATCAACCTTTTCATATTCCAATTTTGGAAAGGTCATTTCATAATAATCATCAATTCTTTCAACATTTATAGCATCAATTTCAGTCTGGAAAGTTATTGTATCCTCTTTAATATCAAAAAAATTAAATAATACATATGCTGATGCCAGAGTAGCATGTCCACAAAAGTCAATTTCACCTGTAGGAGTAAACCACCTTAAATTGTACTTGCCATTATCATTCAAAATAAATGCTGTCTCGGATAGGTTGTTTTCCACGGCGATGTTTAACATTAACTCATCATTAATCTTTTTTTCAAGAATACATACGGCAGCCGGATTTCCGGAAAACAACTTATCTGTAAATGCATCCACAACATACTGTTTCATATTAAACCTCTTTTAATAGTATTGTATATTTTTTTTATGCATCCCATTTTGATATGATCCATCTATTTGATTGTTTTTCAAACATAATATTTGTTTTAAGTGTCCATGAACCTTTCATTCCATAAACTTTGGCGTCCAGTTCAACATTTGCCTTCAGTCTTGAATATTTCTCATCTTCTATACTAATTATAGGTTCATGGATAGTGGAATGATAATAATTAAGTGTTCCATCCATAATTTCTGCTATGTATTCCTGTTTTGACTGTTGTTTTCCGGACATATGTGTTAATATGTAATTATCATCAATAAGTTCGTTTAGTTTATTTGAATTCTTTTCAATCATGGCTTCCTGAAATTCAACGAATATATCAAGAACTTCCTGCTTATTCTCTTCTAATTTCTTATGAGATATAACCGATACATTAGACATTTAATCACTCTTGGAACTTGTCTTTATCTAGTGTTTTTATGAGACGTGCAGGTGCTCCGACAACAACACCATAATCAGGTACGTCTTTGGTAACTACTGCACCAGCCCCTACTATAGCATATTTTCCAATGGTAACTCCAGGTAGAATTGTTGCCCCAGCTCCAATCCATACTCCCTTCTTGATGTTAACTTCATCACATAACAATACCTCACGCTCATATTCATCATGATTGTTTGAAACCAATTGCACATTGGCTGCAATCATAGTGTCATCTCCTATGTTTATTCCACCACGTGCCATCATTAAACAGTTAGCATTTATAACGACATTTTTTCCTGTCTTAACCATTTTAAAGTATGTTCCGCTTAATGGTGTGTAAATTGTGTTGTTTTCACCGAGATTGCCTTCAAATAATTCGTTTACCAGTGCATCGTATTCTTCTGTCATTGGCATAGCATGGTTTAATTTATGAAGTGTTTGGTTTTGTTTGTTTATTCCTTCTATTTCTTCTGCTGTTAGTTTTCTCAAATCTACTCTAAATTCTTCTTTACTCATAGTATCACATTAATTTTTTCTATATTATATCAATTACTTAACTAATTGATAAGTATTTATATAATGTTATGAAGATTATAATATATAAAACTTTCATTTGGAAAGAGTTTATTTGGTTAATAATTATGATGGAGATTATACTGATGAAAGAAAACAATATGATAACAAGCCAAAATCCTGAAAACATATTCATATATCACTATGTAGAGGAAATGGTATCGAACTATGGTGAATTTTTAAAACAAAGAATAAATGATGAAGAAATATCTATGAAGGAACTGCCCTTATTAATTAGGATTTTCTTTAGTGAAGTTGTAACACAAAAAGAATTGGTAAACATATTCAATATTAGCGAAGGACAAATAGCAAAGATACTTAAAAAATTTGAAGATAAAGGATACATAATAAGATATGAAAAAGAGGACAATCACAGGATAAAAATTGTAGAACTAACCACATCAGGCCAAAATTTAGCAAACAAATACATATCCTACATAGAAGAATGGGAAAATAATGTAACCAGCAACATGACACTTGATGAGAAAACGGAACTGAAAAAATTGCTCTATAAGATAATTATATAAACAAAAAGAATCCAAAAAATAGGTGTCACTCATGACACATTATGCTTAAATACTAATCTCTATTTAGACAACATTAAGATACATTTAATTAACTAAACATATCAATAATCTTTAATATATCAAGAAACATATCTATTATAACTTACAATTCATAAATACAGGGTAATAATATGACATTTGAATCATTTTTAGAGCTAGCCGAAAAAAGATATTCCGTTCGCAGTTATCAAAGAGATTGAAAAGGATAAATTGGATAAGATACTTAAGACAGGTCAACTTGCGCCGACAGCAGGAAACTTCCAGCCACAAAGAATATTTGTTTTACAAAGTAAAAAAGCATTGGATAAGGCAAGAAGGGTCACGCCATTTTGTTTTAACGCTCCAATAGTATTGCTAATATGTTCGGACAATAATGTTTCCTGGAAGGTCGTTGATGGCCATGACTCCGGTCCGATAGATGCGGCTATCAGCATTACCCAGATGATGCTTGAAGCATTTGATGAGGGCATAGGATCATGTTGGGTTAGAGGATTTGATAAAAACGTACTTATAGATGTATTTGATTTACCGTCCAATTTAGAACCGGTAGCATTACTTCCAATCGGTTATCCGAGTGATGATTCAATACCCCTTAAAGGATTCTCTGATGTACGAAAACCATTAGATGAGATGGTTGAATATTTATGATATATAGGTGATAATATGAAAACAATTATAATTAATGCAAGTCCACGTAAGGATTGGAACACGGCAAAATTAATGAAGTCAGCCGAAAAAGGAGCAATATCAGCAGGTGCAGAAACAGAATATGTTGACTTATATGATTTGAACTTCACAGGTTGTAGAAGCTGTATGCTATGTAAAATGAAAAATATGGAACCTTGCAAGTGCTTCTGGAAAGATGATCTTTCCCCGCTAATTGATAAGATATATGAAGCTGATACATTACTAATAGGTGTTCCTATTTATATGGGAGAACCTGCAAGCCAATATAAGGCATTCGTAGAAAGATTGATTTTTGTTGCATTATCATATAATGGTGGAAACTACTTTGAAGGAAAAATTAATGTGGGATTAATATATACCATGAATGCTCCTAAAGAATTCTATGAAAGTGATTATAAGGATAAGTTTGCAAGTTTTGAAGGCCTATTTAATTTTTTAAATGGTAAATTGGAGATATATCCATCATGTAATACATTACAGGTAAACGATTACAGTAAATATGAAATGGGAATGTTTAATGAGGAAGATAAGATTCAATTCAATAAAAAACAGTTTCCTATAGACTTGGATGAAGCCTTTAAAATGGGGGTTAATTTAAGTTCTGAATAAATTCAATAAAATTAAAAACAATAATGAGGAGTAAATTATCTTTTTACTTCCCATATAAACTATATTTAATAATCCTATCAGATATTTTATCAATTACGCCTGCAGGTATTTTAGTTTGTAATACTTCCAATGGTATCTGTTTGCCTGTTGGGCTATATGAACCCATATGTACAATGTTTTCCTGAAATGTACCCATACCTTTTTCTTCATTTAATCGGGCATGCCTTATCTGGCTACTGGTTAATGCTTTAATGATTAACTGCATCTTTTTATTGTCCATCATAACGGTAATCTTTTGTGGAATATCACATCCAAGTCGATTATTTTTTTCAACATAATCAACAAAGTCCACATATGATTCCATGTAAGTATCCATACTTTCTTCAGTGGGGATTGTCATGTTGTTATTAGATGCATCCGTTGAATCTATAATCCTACCATCACGTACCGTAACGGTTCTATCTGCTTGATTAGCTACTGACGGGTCATGGGTTACAATTATCAGCGTTACATTACGTTCATGGTGTAATTTTTTAAGCAAGTCCATAATTTTCTGACTTGTTTTCGTATCCAACGCTCCTGTAGGTTCATCTGCTATAATAATTGAAGGTTCATTAACCAATGCTCTTGCTATTGCCACACGTTGTCTTTGACCACCGGACATCTTTGTAGGATTTTGATGAATTTTATCTTCTAATCCCACACTTTTAAGTAAGTCAATGGCAATATTTTCATTCTTTTTATTAATTCTCAAATGTTTTCCCATAAGTGGAATTTCCACGTTTTCCAGTACGCTGATATTAGGAATTAAATTGTGCAATTGGAATATGAATCCTATTTTTTGACTACGAAACTTTGATAAGTTCTCTTTTTTATCTGTTAAATCTATACCATCTACAATAATCTCTCCACTATCAGGAGTATCCAATGCTCCTATCATATTAAGAAGAGTGGATTTTCCACTACCTGATGGTCCGATAATTGATATGAACTCACCTTCTTTAATGTCTAGGTTAATTCCATTTAAAGCTTTGGTTTCACCATTATCATAGTACTTTTTTAAATCTCTAATTTTCACGATATTTGACATAGTAAAACCTCTACTCATATCTTAATGCTTCGGTAGGTGACAATTTTGATGCTTTAATGGCAGGGTATAGACCACCAATGATACCAACGCTTAATGCCACTGCAAATGCCTTGATAAATATGTTGATGTTGAATATCAATGTCATTTCATCTCCGCCTGCTTTAAATAATATGAAAACTGCAAGTACTCCTAATATGGAACCAATAATTCCTGATAGAACAGTCAATACTATGGATTCACCCATAATCATGGTTAATATTCTTTTTTTACTCCAACCAACGGATTTTAAAACACCAATTTCACGTGTTCTTTCAAACACTGTCATCATCATGGTATTTATCACACCAAGTCCTCCAATAATGATTGCCAGTACTTCAATGGCAGTTGTTGCCTGGTTAATCATTCCAAGCGTATCATCAATTGTCTGTGACATTTCTTCGGTTGTAATAGTGTTTAATGTATCATTATACTTGTCTTTTATATTATCATTCACTACTGTTAGATTAGCATCCTTTTTGATTTTAATGTAAACACTGGATATTTCTCCTTCATTATCGGTTAAATTTTGCAATTTGCTTAAGCTGGTATACATAGCTGAGTCATAGAATATGGAACCTGTTTCATAGATACCGGTTATCTTAAAATCATTGCCATATACATCTATAGTATCCCCGATAGTATAGTTTTCTTCATCGGCTAGACTTTTTCCTACAATCAATTCATTTTCATCTTCATTAAATACGCTACCATTTATATTGTTAATTCCCACAACGTCAAGCTCATCTTTTTTGGCTCCATAAAGACTAAAACCATATCTACTTGAATCACTACTTTTTGAAGTATCAACTACATTACTTTCAAGCATTCCTGCAGTTTTTTCAACTCCATCTATTTTTGATAATTCCTCTACATAGCTTTCATTAAGGTTACCTGATGAGGATGCCATTGAACTGCCTATCTTGGTAGCTGTTATTTCAGCTGATCCATTTTTTAATGTTGTCTCGGTAGAATCTTCAAGTGATACGGTTATCATACCCAACGCTACAATTGTTGCAATGCCTATTGCTATTCCTATTATGGCAAGCATGCTTCTGGTCTTGTTTCTGAATGGATTCTTGAGAATTAATTTAAAATAATTCATATTACACCTCTATTTCATTCATTTGAAAATAGTTGATATTTAACAATATTCTCCATATTCACAGCCAGCATTTTCAAGTTTCACATGATCTATCAGTGTTCCATCCTTCTTATATAACCTAAGTTCGCCATAACCTGTACCACCATTCCATAGACGATTATGTAATTTAAGGCCGTTAGGAGCTTCATAATTAACCAGAAGCATTTCATCACGTCTACAGTGCAGTGTCAGTTCAATATAGGAATTCTTATTTGATGCATTGACTGTCCAAGTGTGGATCTCTTCTCCTTCTTCAAAGTCAAAGTCTATTTTTACCATGTTCCAGAATCTGGCAAAGTTATATTCATACATTGTTCCTTCATAGTAGAATCCGATGAGCAGTTTTCTAGGTATTTCTATTCCAAAAGCCTTTGGACGTCCTCCACCAGCCTCGAATGCGGAGTTGTTTAATTTTTCTCCACTTATTAGGCTAGTGATGTTACATGAGGATATCCATAACCATGGACTTGTAAAGTCTCCACCCCAGTTTTTATCGGCATATCCATAAGATTTCTCCGGTATGACTTCATATTCCACTCCATCTAATGTGATTGAACCGCTATATTGTGTTTTTATACCCTCAGCATGCCAGAACATTTCAAATGAGTTGAGTTTTCTGAAGAGTTTATTTGCACCATATCCTACATTAAATGTAATCTGCTTATCTATATCAAGATTCCAAGTCATGCTTCCTGCATCACACATATATTCTGGATGTTTAATTGCTTCATCTTGTGTTACATTACATGATCCTTCCATATGCTTTTCGGTTAGCCTACAGTCACCTACCTTTATGTCGAGTTTGTCATCCGGACATGAAAATTCCTTCATGGAGTAGAAGTTATGTATCTGTTTTGCTTCTTTTCCCCAGCATCCTACTTTTATCATACAATATGATGGCCTTTTTCCTAGCTTTTTGTTTTCTGGATCTTGTCCAAGTGTTGGTTTATCCTCAGCCAGTGCAGGATTACATACGAAGTACTCAATAAAAAATGCTTTTGCTTCTTTTGTTTCCTTATTATATGCTGTCAGTGAGTGCCACCACCAATCATATCCTTTTTTTGCAAGTGGTCCTTTAAGCATATAATAGTCCCTTTCAATATCACTTTTATTCATTTTTTCACCGGTAATGTTTAATGAGATTGATTTTTTCTATTTTTTATTTTTATTGATTATTGTATAAATTTTTATTCTTAAGAATATATTTTTGCAAAAATTTTATTCATGTTTGGTTGCTTAATAATTATTTTATTAACTTCTGTTGATGTTTCGTTAATATGGATTAAAATTTCATAATTTAATTTGTCAAAGTTTTAATTATAACTGATTGAATTGTTCACTACTGTATTAAGGGCAGTTTAAATGTACAATAGATTTATCCTACAACTATTTGATATTAATCAGAAGTATAAGCTCTAGAATAATATTCAATTCTAATTTATTATGTAATTAAAGTTGTGATAGGAAGATATACTTCTTTTTTCATATTCTAATTCTAATCCTAGTTTAAGTATAACTTCTGAAATCAATTATTTATTATTAATTATTATTATCAACAATTTATCTTGAAGCTTGCTATGATAGCTACTTAATTAACCTCCATTTCTTATTTTTATTTGTTTTATATTATTTTTAATTTTTTCATCTGTTTCAAAACATTTATATATAATTAATATCATAATAGGAAGTAGGAAGCATACTTCCGAACAAATTATTTATAACAAAAATAAAAAATAGGAAGAATTATGACAATTCCATATAATAAATAAAAAAAGGTGAACAAATCATGTCCCAACGTGATGATAAAATAGATGATATAATAAAAGAAATAGATGAATTTGGTTCAAAATTTTTAAGACTACAGTTTTCAGATATACATGGAAAACCAAAAAGCATGGCAGTATCACTAAAAAAACCTGATGATGCTGAAGACATAATAAACGATGGATTACTGTTTGATGGATCATCAGTACCTGGATTTACCGATATCAACAACAGTGACCTAGCACTAAAACCAGATATCAATACATTTTCCACATTGCCCTGGAGACCAGAAGATAAAGGAACATGTCGATTCATATGTGATATATACAATACAGATGGAACACATTTTGAAGGAGACCCAAGAGGAGTACTTAAAAAATCACTTAAAAAAGCCGAAGAAAGAGGATATCAATTCAACATGGGTCCAGAGCCAGAATTCTTCATAATAGAAAAAGATGAATACGGTCAATACAAACCAGCAGATGAGGCAGATTACTTTGATGTAGAACCATTAGATAAAGGAACAGATATAAGAAGAGAAATTGTATTGGGACTTGAAAAATTAGATTTTAATATAGAAGTAAGTCACCACGAAGTAGCACCAGGACAACATGAAATCGACTTCAGATTTGCGGATGCTTTAAAAACAGCAGATGCTGTAATAACATTCAAACAAGCAATCAAGGCATTAGTTGACAATCTTGGATATAATGTTACATTCATGCCAAAACCATTTTTAGGAGTAAATGGAAGTGGAATGCACTGTAATCAAAGTCTATTTAAAAATGGAAAAAATATATTCTACGACCCAGATACAGAAACCCAGTTATCCCAAGAGGCAATGTACTTTATTGGTGGATTACTAGAACATGCACCAGCATTATCAGCCATACTAAGTCCTACAGTAAATTCATACAAACGATTAGTACCTGGATATGAAGCACCATGTTATATAGCATACGGACTTAAAAACAGATCAACATTACTAAGAATTCCGGCATCTCGTGGAATCGGTACAAGAATCGAATGCAGATCAGCAGATCCATCATGTAATCCTTATCTGGCATTTGCAGTATTACTTGAAGCAGGTCTTGATGGAATGGACAATAAAATGGACCCTGGAGAACCGACAGAATTCAATGCATTCGAATATACTCCAGAACAATTAGCACAAAAAGGAATTAACACATTACCAACCAGTTTATGGGAGGCGTATCATGCATTAGAAGAAGATAACATAGTTAAAAATGCATTAGGTGACTTTGTATACAATCAATTCTATCAAATCAAAAGACAAGAATGGGATGACTACAGAATACAAGTATTTGACTATGAACGGGAAAGATACCTGAACATATAATGAGGATATATTTGAAGGTGATAAAAATGTAAAGATTATTTTATATCTATTTATACAATAATTATTAAGTCTCCCTCCTCACCTCCCTTTTAAAAAAGCTAATACTAATTTTAAATATTTAAATTTTAAAAAACATTTAGATAAAAATAGTGGTCAATACACTTGTCTTAAAATACACTCAAACAATTATATAAATAACTTTATGTTTCTTAGAAAAAAATAAGAATATACATTTAACTTCTACAATTTAAAAAAAATAAGATATTAAGAGTAATCTCTTCAAAAAAAGTATTGATTATCTATCCGATATTCAAATGATATTATCTGAATCCTTTTCTTACCAGCGGTACACCGGTAATATGTGATGCTTCCATTGTCAATGAAACCAAGTCCTCTTTTTCCAGTTTCTGAATATCAGTATTTCCTGCCTGTTGGGTCAGCATCTTAGCCTCTTCGGTCATGACCTTGATGTAGTTAGCAACATGCTCACCACCACGTACCGGATCAAGCCTACGTCTAAAGAGCCTGTCCTGTGTTGCAATTCCCTTAGGACATGTACCTTTACTGCATCCCTGACAGACCTTACAGCCCAGTGATATCAAAGCGGCAGTACCGATATAGGCTGCATCAGCACCCAATGCTATAGCCTTAGCTACATCAGCACCAGAACGAATACCACCAGCAGCCACTAAACTTACCTCTTCTCTTAAATTTATCTCTCTAAGGGTTTCATCAGCCTCAAGTATGGCTTGAATTGTAGGAATACCAGAGTGTTCAGTTACAACTTCAGGTCCGGCACCTGTACCACCCTGCATACCATCAACAACTATGATATCAGCTCCGGCTTTAGCTGCAATCTTCACGTCCTGTTCTACACGACCAGAGGTGAATTTGACCATGATAGGTATCTTCCAGTCGGTAATATCACGAAGCTGATTGATTTTAAGTCTTAAATCCTCAGGTCCAACGATATCCATGTGTCTGGCAGGACTTAATGCATCAGTACCCTCCGGTATATTCCTGATTTTTGCCACCTCAGCGGTTACTTTTTCAGCAAGCAGATGACCACCCATACCCGCCTTTGATCCCTGACCTATCTTTATTTCAATGGCATCTGCATTGTTTAAGTAATTGGCCGATACTCCAAACCTACCTGAAGCATACTGGGCTATAAGTTTATCGGCATAATGTCTTTCCTCCGGCAGCATTCCACCTTCACCGGTATTTGTTATTGTACCGGCAATCTTTGAACCTCTTGCAAGTGCTATCTTTGCTTCCTTACTGATAGCTCCAAATGACATAGCTCCTATCATTATAGGCGTTGATATTTTTATAGGATTTTCGGCAAATCTGTCACCCAATACAACCTCTGAGTTACATGGCTCCCTGTATTTATCTATTGGAGGCCTTGATACCTGAGCAGGAAGTATGGTTAAATCATCAAATGATGGCACATGCCTTATTGCTCCACATCCTCTTACCTTGTATGATCCTTCGATGGATTTACGTTTAATTTCAAGCATCGTGTAATTGGACCATATTCCTCTATGTTCATCCGGAAGTGGCGTTACATATATGGCATTGTTTGGACACATCTCTTCACATATCTTACATCCAACACATTTTTCCTGATGAACAGGTTGAGGTTCATCATTTATTATCTCATATACGCCATGTGGACAATTACTGTAACAGCTATAGCAATTTTTACATAATGACTGTTTAGGATTGTCACATAAATACCAACAACATCCAGGCCGGTTGTTGTTTCGTTTACATATTTCTGATCTTCGGTTAACGTCAAATGGCATTTAGATCACATCCTCCTTTAATTGTTTTAATGGTTTGAATACTGGACATACTGAGTACTTTGTTCCTGAAGCTTTAACTATTTCATCTATATCCTTGGTTAGTTTAGCATAAGGTTTCCATGACAGGTCCTCTTTTTTATCAACAATCAGGGCTTGATTAACTATGCCTTTTGTTATCAGATAGTCAAGTATTGTAGTTACCACTACTCCATCCTGACCTTTGTTGTGTTTTAATGATTTTACAGTTAGAATTTTCTTATAATCACCTATTGATTTATTCAGGTCATTTCTTAAATTAACAGGTGTAAATGTCCTTGGACATACTGCAAAGCAGTTATGGCAATCAGGAGGACATTCTTTTCGTTTCTTTCGTGGTTTAGTATTTTTTATGAGTATCAATTCCTCAGGACATACATATTCGCATGCTCCGCATAGCACACATGCTCCTACATTTATCACGTTTGCTCTCAGGTCGTCAAAGTTTGATTCTGATATTTCCTCCATGATATTCTTGTCAGTCTTGTCTCTTTGATATAATACCGGTCGTGCCTTTGCTTCTCGTTCTTCTATATTTTCATGATTGGCTTTCTTCTTATTTGATGCTATGCGTTCCAATAGTTTAAGTTGGGATGGTGTTAATTCCTTGGCCTTAATGTATTTGTATTTTATAGCATCTTTAATGATTTTTTCTCCCTTATCTGTTCTGACTATTACCGTTGACCACCCGTTTTCTGATCCTATGGAACCTACTGATATGTCTGATGTTTCCGATGTCAGCTCGACACAGATATTGCAGTTTTTTCTTACAACGGTTTTTGCCTTTGATAATGAAATTTTTACCTGGTCCCCGTTTTTCAGGTTAAAGAATGCATAACCTTTTTCTATTCTGAATTTTTCAATATCATCCATAGTCAAATCTAATTCTTTCAACAGTTTTGTGAAGTATAGATAGGAGAAGTTTTCCATACAGAATAAACCTATTTTAAAGTATATTGGACTGTCGTTATAATGCTGTATTTTTGAGGCAGCCATTATTCCACAGGGAGTTCCTACCATAGCTATTTTTTCTTTTGACATCGTTCTCCCTCCATTAAGTGGTTATTGGATTCGTTTGTAATCTTTTTGAAGTTTGTATAATCTATATCAGTTATTTCAAATCCATATTTTGTTAGTATTTCCTTTAATTCCTTTTGATCTTCTAGTGTGGATTGTTCCATTTTTGCATTTTTTCCAAGGCTTTTTACATCTCCAAGCACGTAGAGTGTTCCTCTCATGATGGATTCTCCTGCATCATCAGTCACATTTCCAAGTACTATAAGACGACCTCCCATCATCAGCAATCCTGTCATGAATCCACTGTTTCCACCTATTATTACAGTTCCACCCTTCATAATTTCTCCGGTTCTTGAACCTGCATCAGCTTTTACGACTACTGTTCCTCCATATATTCCCTGACCTGCTCCGTCACCTGCTCCTCCTTCGATGATTATTTCTCCACGGGTCATATTGTCTCCGGCAAACCATCCGGCATTTTGCTTGATATGTATCTTTGGACCATCTATCATTGTTCCAACAAAATATCCGGCTGATCCATCTATTTCTATTTCCACTTCTTCGGTTACACCTGCAGCCATGTTATGTCTTGATTGCGGATTTTTAATTACAAGCTTGTCATAGTTTACTGCATGTTCCTTGATTGAACGGTTCAATTCCTTTTCGTTCATATCTTCAGCGTCTATTGTATATGTTCTCATATTTTGTCTCCTTATATGGTGTATGATCTGGTCTCTCCAGGGGCGATTTGCTCTACCTGATTTGTATCAAGAATGTCCTGCAGTGACATTTCCTCTGATGCTATGGCAAACACGTCATCATTTTCTGCCATAACTCCCGGTCTTAGTCCCAGCTTGTCCTTTGCTATTCCGATTCCGTTTGGCGTTCCCACGAGTATGGAAAATGGACCGTCCAAGTCTTTTACAGCTTCCTCTAGTGCTTCTTCAAGTTTGTATCCATGGGATAGTTTTTCTGCCATGTAGTGTACGATACATTCGGTGTCGTTTAATGTTTTGAATTCATGACCATTTCTTTCTAGGGGATCTCTTATTTTCCAGTAGTTTGTTATCTGTCCGTTATGCACAACTGTAATATCGGGTGTGATGTAGCTTTGATATGGATGGGCGTGGTATCTGTCTATTCCACTTTCTGTAGCAAATCTGGTATGTCCTATTCCATGTGTTCCTTTTCTTTTTTTGACTTTGTATCTTTTTGCAATGTCCTTTACCTTTCCTATGTCCTTTATCATTTCAAATGAGTGTGAACCGTTTATTACCTGTATGTCTCCTATTTCATCGAGTCTTGTGATTAATGGCTTGAGCATTGAATATTCTTTGAGTCTTATTTCACATCTGTATACGTCATGTATTTTGTCGGATTTGAATAGTTCTTCCTTGTAGATTGGACTTATTTCTGTAAGTGTTGTTTTTACTTTGTTTAGTACTTCTTCATCATTTTTTATTTCAATATTTAGTTGATATTGGTTCTGGGGTAGGTTTAATCCACCGTATATTGCAAATCCTGCTGAATCTGGTCCTCTATGCTGTAGTGATTCAAGCATTGATGTTAGTGATTTGCCCACATTGTGTGTTTTTTTATCCTTATATATTACTCCTGCTATTCCACACATTTTTTTTCACTCCTCTTTTTATTATATAGGAAGGCATCTTCCGATACTCTTCTATGAAATTGCAATGACCTTTTTTGATTTTTTTATAAAAATTATTCTATTCATTTATGGTAGGAAGTATACTTCCGATACTTTTCCATGAAGATAAACCAAAGTCCATTAAATTAATAAAAAATATTTCACGGATTTAGAGGATATTCAAGCTTATTGGATGCTTATATAGAAAAGCGATAGCATTTATCCTTCAATTTAAAATTAAACATATCTTATGATTTATTTCATATAATTATAAAAACTTAAAGTTATCTCTATTATTATATTGGTTAATATGATATATATAGCTACCTATAATGTTCAAATAGCCTTATAAATGAAATAGAAAATAATTAAAAAAAAGTTCATAATCAACCACTCCTCTAAACATTGTAATATCCCAATCAAAGGACATGATTGAAAATACTAAAAAAGAAAAGAAGATTATAAAACTTACATATGATATGAGAAAAAGAAAATCTATCCTGGATTGACGGTGATTGGATACAATTACTTGCACTTTCACATCTTGATTAAAAAGAAAGGTGATAAAGGCAGATGTTAGTACTTACACTAAAGATTGTGTGTTCGATATCAGCCATATAATTGGATAGGTATTTATAAACAAGTGTCCAAATAATTGGATAGGTATTTATATATTAGTGTCCAAATATTTACATAGGTGCAAAGATGTACAATAACGAGGAAATAATTAATTTTATCAACAACGAAATAACAAGCGTTCCCATCAATTTGAATAGAAAAATTAGCAAAAACAATAAAAAATTCGGATATAAGGATGAATTTTATGAAATAAAAGGATTTGTTGAGGATTTCTTAGATGGAAATGATTTAAACAGGTACATAGTATTACCCGGACTTAGAGGTGTTGGAAAAACAACAATATTATATCAGATATACGATTACCTATTGAAAGAAAAAAACATTAATCAAAATCAAATATTTTATCTTTCATGTGAAAAGCTCAATTATAGATTTGAATTTAAAATATTGGACGTAATAGAATCATTCATTAAATTTCACCATAATTCCACACTACGGACGTTGGATAAGGAAATATTTCTATTAATTGATGAAGCACAATATGACCATAATTGGGCCCTTTCAGGTAAAATAATTTATGATGAAACAAATAAAATTTTCATGATATTTACTGGTTCATCAGCTCTAAATTTAGAATACAATGCAGATAGTGCTAGAAGACTATTAAAAAGGAATATTACGCCATTAAATTATGGACAACATCTTAAACTAAAATATAACTATAATCTGGAAAATATTACTGAATCATTAACACAACTGATATTTAGCGGTAACACTGCCAAAGCTATTGAAGCTGAAAAAAAGATAAATTCAAGCATATACAACATCAATGGATATACAGAAAATGAATGGGATAACTTTTTAATGTATGGCGGATTTCCACTATCATTTTTTGAAAAAAATTCAAGAAACATTGCTGAAAGACTAGAGGCAGTAGTTAAAAAAGTAATCTTAACTGATATGAACAATATCGGGAGTATTTCTGCAGACAGTCAGGTAAACAGCATACGATTACTAAACTATCTTGCACTACAACAACCTGGAGAAATATCTCAAAACAATATAGCAAAGTATCTCAACTGTTCTTCAACCACAATAAAAAACATATTGGACATACTGGAAAAGACACATTTAATCTTTCATGTAGAAGCATACGGTTCATCCTCAAAACGTGCTAAAAAATCATGGAAATATTATTTTGCAACTTCCAGTTTAAGACATGCGTTGGTTTCAAAGATAGGAAATACAATGATAAATCAGATTCCATATCAAGGAGTGTTATTTGAAAATCTTGTGGCCTCAAGTTTTTTTAATTTAAGGATACATGGTGATATATCATTCAATACCTATTATGATGATAATAAAAAGAAAAACGTTGACTTTATAATTCAACAAGAATTCAACAGGCCAATACCTGTTGAGGTAAGTGTAGGTAAAAAAGATAAAAAACAAGTACTCAATGCAATTAACAGATACAACTCTGATTATGGTATAATTATTTCTAATACGACACAATCTATTAAAAAGGAAAATGAGATAATTTATTTACCTTTAAAAACATTTTCATTCTTATAATAAGAGATTATTCCTTCAACTCTTTATTTTTTCTTATATTTGATGTATCACTTGTCTAAGATCTTTCATTTTCACATATTCTGAATTACCTTTTAATGTTATCCTTTGTTATAATGTGCTTTGACCATTTTATTATATAATATACTTGAGTTATGTGCGATTAAATAATGTTTGTTGTTTGGTTTTTTGTTAATCTATGAGTGTCTTTTTTTTCAAGTACTGGGTGTCCGCCAAAACTAAATTTTTAATTATTTTCTTAATTTATAAATACATCGAGTTCTAATTGGTGTGTTACTGAGATATTCTCACAGAATTCGATTATATCTTCTTTGTTGGTGGTTGTTAATTATCAGGTTGGTATTTTATGCAAATTTTCTTTTTTTATTTTAACTTTATGCTTTAAGATTTAATTCTATTTTTGATAATATTTTGAGAAAGATCTAAAGAGATGGTATTTCTATTTTAGGAATGATGATAGTTAACTAGAACAATATTGTAAAATTAAAAAAAGAATAATGAAATGTATAAAGGTGGTTGATAAATTACTTTTTTTTGAAAATTTTAATTTAAAGATTTTTAAAATATTTAATTTGGTAGATCTAGGTCATAAATTTACACTAAATAATCACTTGATTTTAATTTTTTTAATTCGTTTTTAACTTCTTCAAGTTCAATACCACTATATTCCTCTTCGATATTCAGAATAGCTAGTTCATAGAGGATATTTTGAAGTTTAAGACCTTTTTTTGTCAAATGATAGGAAGTTTCATTTTTGTCAGTTATTTTTTCAATTATGTTATTATATTCCAATTCCTTTAATCTTTGTGCCAGCATTTTATTGGAAAGTTCTGGTTTGTCTTCCTTAAAGTCAGTGAAGTATTTTTTTCCTAATATCATATCTCTTATAATGTATATAGTCCATTTATTTTTAATGATATCTAGATTTTTTTCGAATTGACAGTATTCTGGTAATTTATCGAATTTTCTTTTCAATGTCATTGTTACACCTATATAATGTAATTTAATCAACATAATATAAATATTTATAAAAGTATTACTTTTAATACTTTATTACAATGTTAATTAATATTACTGTTACTATCAAGTTACAAAAGCTTTAAAAAACATTTTTTTTATAAATAGTAACTATAAAGAAAGGAGATAATTTAATTGAAAGCAAAAATATTCATTAACGGAAGAGGTGGATGTGGAAAAAGTACATTCATTTCATTAATAGCAAAAGAACTATCAAAACAAAACAAAGTACTTATAATAGATATGGATGAGGGAAACATTGGACTAAATAAAATACTAAACGTAGACGTACCACAACAAAGCTTACTGGAATATTATGGCGGTAGGGATAAAATAATGGGAGAAATCCTTAAGGTAGGTATTAAAGGTATGGTAATGGAAAAAATAAACCTTAAAAATGAAGAATCATCAGATTCAATAGACATACTGGAAAACATGACATTAAACAACCTACCAAAAGAATACACAACATGGAAAGAGAATATAGGATTCATAGAAGCAGGAAAAATCAATGACCCTGATGAAGGATGTGCTTGTCCAATGGGAAACTTAACCAGAGACTTCCTAAACCACATACAACTACAAGATAATGAAGTAATCCTAGTAGACACATCTGCTGGAATTGAACACATAGGAAGAGGTGTAATAGAATCAGCAGACAAACTCATAACAATAGTAGACCCATCAAGTGATGCAATATTACTTGCAAACAAAATCGAAGAGTTATCCAAAAAAGCATCAAAAGAATATGAAGTAATAATAAATAAAGTAGATGAAAACACGAAAACATTAGTAGAACAACAATTAAATGATGATATAAACATCATAGGATCATTAGAATATGACCCTTCTATAGCACAAAGCAACCTAACACAAACAGAAATTAACTCAATTGAAATAGAAAATGCAATAACAAAAATCTGTGAAAATATATAATAAAAGGATGAAAATTCTATGGACATGATAGTATACATACTACTATTACTAATTGGAGGATGTCTAGCAGGATTCATGGCAGGACTGTTGGGAATAGGTGGCGGAATAATAATCACACCCATATTATATAATATATTCATCACATCTGGAGTAGATGCAAAAACAGCATTAACCATGACCTTTGCAACAAGCCTAGCAGTAATATGCATCACAATGATTAACAGTTCAAGAAAGCACTATCAAAACAGGAATATAGAAATATACAGCCTAAAATCCATGTTACTATTGGGATTTATTGGAGCAATAACCGGTGCATTAACATCAAAATACGTCAACGTAGAGATATTAAAAATCATATTTGGAATATTATGTATCATATCAGTTATATTCATATCAATAATCAAGTCACCAACAGATGACAGACAAATAGTGAAAAACAAACTCATATTAAATCTAACAGCACTACTTGGTGGACTTATGACTGGCCTTATAGGACCGGCAGGTGGTGCAATATTAATACCAATATTCATAGCATACCTAAAATATCCAATGCATAAAACAATAGGAACAACATCAATACTAAGTGTAACAACAGCAATTGGTGGTATTATCATGTATGTCTACATGGGAATAAATAATCCTACCCTTCCCAGTTATACAATAGGATATATAAGCATAATACCATTAATAATACTTACAATAACAAGCATTCCGGTATCAACATATGCAGCAAACCTTTCACGGAAAATTGATACAAAAAAACTTAAAATATTACAGATAATTGTCATAACTTACATAGCATTAAACATGATAGGAATCATCTAAAAATAGTATCTCTATATGATAAATGATATTAATAGTTTAAATATTTAATTTCAGATATTTAGTATCCACAGCATATAATGATATATTTGGAAGATATGACATTAAAATAGATTTATTTAAAAGATTTACCAATAAATTATTTTTATTTAATAAAATAATTTTTCAATAATTTTTAAAAAAATTATTGTATATAATAATTTTTTTTAAATTTAATAAAATTGTTTTTTATAAGATAATTTTATATATCTCTTTTATCATATTATATATATAACTAATATATTGAGTGTGTGTCGTTATGGTTTATAGAAAATTGTATATGGCTAGAATTAATCGTTTAATGGATCAAAATCTTATAAAAATAATTACAGGTGTAAGACGTTCTGGAAAATCATATATTTTAAATGCCATTAAGGAATCATTACTCAACAATGGTATAAAAGAGGAAGAAATAATATACATTGACTTGGAACTTCCAAAATACAATTATATGATAAAAAGGGAAGAATTAGATGCAATTGTAATTCCCTTATTGGAATTAAGTGATACTAGGAAATATCTTTTTATTGATGAAATACAAAACATCAACAATTGGGAAAAAAGCATAAATGGATACTATAAAGCATATAATGTAGATATTTTCATAACTGGATCGAATTCTAAATTATTATCAAAGGAGTTAGCTACTTATCTGACAGGACGTTATATTGAAATTAAAATTTATCCATTTAGTTTCAATGAATTTCTAGAATACAAAGAAGAATTAAACAGTGAATGTATATTTAAAAATGAATATAACACAGCAATAGAAAATCTATTTGAAGAGTACTTTCAATATGGAGGACTGCCACTTACCATATCAAATGATGTGAAAGATAAAAAAACAATACTACAAGATTTATATTCGTCAATTTTTCTATATGATATAATAGAACGTTACCAGATACGAAACACGGGGTTATTAAATAGAATCACAAAATATATAATAGAAAATGTTGGAAATCTAATATCAGCAAACAGTATTTACAAAGAACTAAAACATGACAAAGTAAAAATAACACCAAACACAATATACAACTATCTGGAATACCTTGAAAAAGCATATTTTATTTCAAAAGTAACACGGGAAGACATTGTGGGACTAAGGGAAATAGGCAATTCTGAAAAATATTACCTGGTAGATCAGGGATTCTACAAATCAAACCTTGAACAAAAACAACAAAACAAAGGACACTTACTAGAAAACATAGTATATCTAGAATTGTTACGAAATAATTACACAGTAACTATAGGAACAAGTAATAAATATGAAATAGATTTCATTGCACGAAAAGAAGATGAAAAAATATACATACAAGTATCATATAATCTATCAAATCCATCAACACTAGAAAGAGAACTTAAACCATTATTAGAAGTAAAAGATAACTATCCAAAATATTTAATAAGTAAAGACAGAGAAAACTATACGACAAAAGGAATAAAACATTATAATATCATTACATTCTTAAAAGAATTCAAATAAGTAATAAAAATTATATCTATGGTATAATGGATGCTTATAAAATGT